>ERZ791834.12-NODE-12-length-159328-cov-8.1461_pt1 | contig 159328 bp, 156 predicted proteins | sample MGYA00510293_ERZ791834 | MGnify/ENA primary metagenome ERZ791834 (study PRJEB30046, sample SAMN00715253) | human gut metagenome | study: EMG produced TPA metagenomics assembly of the A metagenome-wide association study of gut microbiota in type 2...
TTTTTCCTCCGGTTCCATTTGCAAAGGCAACCACAGACTTCATATATTTGATACTCTTCTCCGGTAGGTTCTCCTTAAACTCCACATTCTTCGATTCTCCTGCAAGAATTTCTTCTATGGTCATTGTAACACCTCGCTTTCTTTGGCAGCATTCGCCACCCAATTACTATTTGCCATATCTTGTGATGGATACATACGATCATAATAATGAAATGATTTTAAATTGACAGATGATGCACCTTTATCTAACAACATAAATCCAAAATTTCTTGCCTTTGATGCAGGAATTGCTTGTTGAAAGATAATCCATACATGTGCACCTCTTCCTGATCTGGATCTTTCCACTAATGGATGAATTCCATTTTGTTCACACATCTTTCGCAATGCATCGACTTCCTCTTTCCATTCATCATTCTGATTTGCAAAATCTGTTTTCTCCGCATCTTTTTCATGATTATCAAAGTCAAATACAAGAAATCTACAAGTACCATCTGGTAAAAGTGGATATACTCCTATGACATCTGATTCATCTTCTTTATATCCTAACAAATGTGTAATGATCTTTTTTACATCAAGCCTTGTCCATTTCCTATTGCTACATTCATCACAATATACTTTCTTCTTTTGTTGTTTAGGACACAAATAGCTATTCCAGCGGTTATCACATTGAGGAAAATAGACACCATTTCTTGCTCTTTTGGCATAGACATCTTCTCTTCCCCAAAACATAGCGAAAAAACGCTTTGCCATATTTTCTGTGATATATCCTGGATGAATAATGCGCCCACCTTGGTCTGGATCGTATTCTGCTGATTTATCAATTGGTTGTTCAAAAAGATTTATTTCTTCGTATGGTATATTGGCTTCATCCAGCTTTTCCCTTAATTTTTTATTTTCATCTTGTAGATTGCGGACTAGTTTTCGTAAAGTATCTGTGTTAAAAGCTTCTATATTCATTTTGTATTTCACCTTTAATGTTTAAAACATGATTACAATTTTCACCCCAATAACTATATATTTATATTTTTCTAATACCACGCAACGATATCTTTTTCTTGAAAATTTCCATTCTTTATATATTCTTTAATTCTTCTAAATGCATGGGCTAAATAATTACTTCCATATCCAGTAACTTCTTTTTCAACCTTCCTTTCCTCAGACATTCTATCAATCATAATAATTCCATATTCTTTTAAAGCTTCTGGGTAATATTTATATTTTACCATTGTTTCTGTAATCTCTAACAATTCAAGTGTTAACATTTCTCACTCGCATCCTAACTTTTACATAATTTCTCATACTCTATATCCATATTCTTTGCATAATGAATGAAATTTATAAGAGTTCGTAGGCTATTCTGTTAAAATTTATTCTTAAAGTATCAAACTTTCCCCAATATCTTTACGTGGACACCCCAATATTTCCTCACCAAATACATTATCATTTTTTAATTTTATTATACAAACAAAATCTTCATCTTTTTTTATAACTTTTTTTAATTCGTTGGACAAAAGTATCATATTAGATGGTGTAATTTCACCCCTAAAAACTGAATATTGAAAATGCGATAAATATTTTTTGCATATTTTAAATACTTTTTGGACTCTTTTTTCATTTACATCATAAAATAAAAATGCATAATTATAATTTTTAACTACATTCACTTATTATACACCCTCTTTCAATGAAAATGGAACGAATTCCTGATCTTCTAAAATATATTTTATCAATTTATAACAATCTAATTTAATTGCCGTACGATAGGTCACCTTACGTTTCAGTTTCGGATGCATAAACGTTGTATCCATTCTTTTTTCAAATGCTTCAATAAATATTTTTCTACCTTCATCATTTAACAAGCAATAATTGACGCTTTTTTCAAAATGTTTCTTTACTTGTATTCTTCGATTATTAACTAACTCAAAAATCGTTTTGAATACAATAATTGGTTTAAACACCTCACTTATATCTAAGCTTAATGAAAATCTCCTTTCAGCCGGTTCATGTAAAAAACTAATTCTTTGATCTAAATGTGTTCTATAAATTGCTGATACAGTTTTAGCATATAAAAGTGTATTTCCAAATGAAATCAATGCATTCATCGGATTATCTGGTGGTCTTTTTACTCGTTTATTCATAATAAAATCTTCTGGTAAGAAGTACTTAAATGTGGCATAAAATTTAGCCCATGCTTGTCCTTCATAGCTCATAAGCTCTTCTATTGTTTGAGATTTCAAAATATTTTCTACAAAGTCCTTTCGCAACCAATCAATTGTTTCTTTTACTTCCTTTTTATTATGTTTATAATAATGATATAAAATTTCTGCTATATTATCTCCAATTACTTTCACAATAGCCTGTGCGATTTTTAATCGATCTGTTTGATACTTATTTACTTGGGCAACTAACAATCTCCCACTTAAATATTGATCTTTTGGATAAAAAGTTCCACTATACATACCATAATAATTAAAAAAATGTACAATTACATGATTTTGACTTAAAAAATCCAACAATTTTGAATTCAATGATACTTCGTTTAAACAAAATAATTCCTTTGTATTTTCAATTGGAATGTATACATTTTTACCATTTTTTCGAAAACATATAGAATTGTCTTTCCTTGATAATTCTCCTATTGACATAATATATCTTGTACTTCCCATATTATCCCTTCTTTCATATGTAACAATACTCATAATATGCACATTTTTTACATCCACTTTTATTAAGACGTTCTGGTATGTCTTGACAATTTAAAAGTTTTTCTATTGATTCAATAATTTTTTTTAATTCATTCTCCCTCTCCTCTGTTAATTCCAAAATTACTACTTTTTTATTAGATTTGTTTTTTTCAACAAATTCTAGTTTCCCTTTTCGATAAATTCCTTTATTTTTTAAAACACTTAGGTAATATAATAATTGCCATTTTGCTGCTTCTACATCAGCATCTGATTTTTTTACCTCTGTTAAATACTCTTTTGTTAATTTATCTAATTTAATATTTTCAATTGCTATTTCACTGTTCGAACTTTGTAATCGTTCTTCATGAATTGCCTTTCCAATTTGTACGATTTCACTATTATCTTCAAGATTCAACCTATTTCCATGTAAATAACACTGTCTTTTACAATGGAAATAATAATTGATTAATGTTCCATTAACTCTCATAGACTCCTCCTTAAAATTAGAAATTAATCAAATGTGCTTATAAATTTATTTTATTGTTTAACTAATGGTGAGAGCGAATTCATCCCCGACCTTAGAGGTATTTCAAAACATCTCATGTTATTGTTCAACTGTTAATTTGACATCCTTGTAGCAATTTTTAGGAAGATTTCAAAACATCTCATGTTATTGTTTAACAGAAATGGAAACTGTATGCGAAAAAGACGATTACTGATTTCAAAACATCTCATGTTATTGTTTAACCACGGCGAAATAAATACACAAAAGGGGAATAGAATTTCAAAACATCTCATGTTATTGTTTAACAGGTCATGTTTTTCAATCTAAAGCAGGTCGTTTGAATTTCAAAACATCTCATGTTATTGTTTAACTTGTTCGTTTCTATTTCCCTCTGTTACCATAAACCAAATTTCAAAACATCTCATGTTATTGTTTAACATCGTCAAGACTGAAAGTTTGTTCCTCAACATACATATTTCAAAACATCTCATGTTATTGTTTAACCAGCGGATATGCTATCTTCTTTTTCTAACATTAAAATTTCAAAACATCTCATGTTATTGTTTAACACTTTCAATGGTTTAGACTGTCCAACAGTAAGTGATTTCAAAACATCTCATGTTATTGTTTAACTGATAACAATGTACATCCTGTCTATAAAAGCATAATTTCAAAACATCTCATGTTATTGTTTAACCCAGTGCTGACAGGCAATCGAAAGTTTTTGACGATATTTCAAAACATCTCATGTTATTGTTTAACATGTACAAAGCTGATAAGGCATACAGCACAACATATTTCAAAACATCTCATGTTATTGTTTAACTTTTTTAATGCATTTCCAAGCTTGCTAATACCACTATTTCAAAACATCTCATGTTATTGTTTAACATACTAAGTACACGAAGAAGTGGAGGTTCTGGAAAATTTCAAAACATCTCATGTTATTGTTTAACAACTCGTCAAGATGGGATTTCCAAGGTCATTCCTATTTCAAAACATCTCATGTTATTGTTTAACAATACATACATTTCTCCATCCAGCGGATCTGTATATATTTCAAAACATCTCATGTTATTGTTTAACCTATTGCTATGCACCTGAAACATTAACAGCAAGCGTATTTCAAAACATCTCATGTTATTGTTTAACCTGTTCCATCTCTTTATAATTTTTTCCGTTGACTTGAATTTCAAAACATCTCATGTTATTGTTTAACAACCCCCTTATTTCAATGTTCAAGTTATTTCTAACCATTTCAAAACATCTCATGTTATTGTTTAACTGTATGAAAAACTTTTTAATCTACCATCAATTTTTTATTTCAAAACATCTCATGTTATTGTTTAACGTGTAAAAGAAATGCAGAAGAAGATAGATGAATACTTATTTCAAAACATCTCATGTTATTGTTTAACTCACTGGATATTTCTCTATGTACAAATACAATCCCTATTTCAAAACATCTCATGTTATTGTTTAACCGTTAATGGCAGGAAAAGCAAAATTTCATATTTATTATTTCAAAACATCTCATGTTATTGTTTAACCATTGGTTACAAGTTCCGGTCCGTTCTCTCCAGCAAATTTCAAAACATCTCATGTTATTGTTTAACTAACATTTCCTGCGACAGCAAAGAGCGTGTTAATATTTCAAAACATCTCATGTTATTGTTTAACTTCATAATTTGACCGATTACAACACTCTGACGAAATTTCAAAACATCTCATGTTATTGTTTAACCAACGATTTTACGTCATTTTTTAATGGTCTTTTTTAAAAACCAACGATTTTATGTACCTTTCCATTATTTTTTCCAAGTGCCCCCTCAATTTACTGTTTTTCTAAAAAAGTACATATTTCAGCCATTTCTAACACTTTTTCTGGAAATCACTTGGTAAAATTTTGTACTTTTAAATATCAATAAATACTCCTCCTGATTGTTCCAACAGCTTTTTGTTTAACTTTCCGTTTTCAAAATATTGTTCTCCATCATAGATACATCGAAGTTCTCCTAAAATATCATTATATATTAAATCTGAATTTTTTTTGATTCTATATGTAAAATATTTAAGATTGCTTCGAGCAACCGAAAGTTTTATCTGCTTTTTTGCATATTCCATATCTGAATCTTCCAATATATTTTTGTATTCATTCCAAACTTTTTCGCCATCTAAAACAGTTCCATCTTCTAATTCAAGTCTACGACACAAAACAATATCCATGCTCCAACTATTATCATCTATCAATTGCATTCTTTTCGCAATTTCAGAAAAGTTTAACTTATTAATATTATTCCAAAAATCTTCTATTCCTTTTCCATCAGTATTTTCGTTTAAGTTTTTACGGAGTAGTTTAAAAACCTGATTATAATAATCATAAAAATGTTTATTCTCCAAGATTTGCTGCATATTCCTTTCACATAATGTAAATTCACGATTTTTACGAAAATCCTTTTGATAAATTTTTTCCCATGAATCTATATAGAAAAAATACGCCTTTCCTTTTCTCTTACATGAACGATTAATACGACCCAAAAACTGTTCTTCACTATCAAGTAAGGAAACATTTTTATATCCAACATCCATGTCAATATCAACACCAGCTTCTATTACCTGAGTTGCTACCAAAATCAGGTCTTTCATTTCTCCACTTTTTATTGGATTTAATATTTTTTCACGTTCATAAATAGAATCATCTCCTGTAATACATTTTACATCACATTCTATTTCTTTTGATTCTATCAGCATTTGATAAAAAGTATACGCCGAATCTTTTTTGATAAATTCAACCAATATTTTTTGTTGTTTTTCCTTATTCTCAATAATGTGTTGTAACAATTTCTCATATGTTATTTTATCATCTTCTAATAACTCATACGATATTTTGACTCGATTCTTAAAAATCGGATGTTCAAAATATAAATTTCGATTCTGCATTAAATGAACTACTTGATTTTTCTCGTCTGTTAACACTTCTAAATTAGGCAATGTTGCGGACATAATAATAATCTTCATGCCCATTAACGAAGCACAATACTTTAACATTGTAATAATCTCTGTCCAAATATAATTACGATAACTCTGAATTTCATCCAGCACAATTACAGAATCTGTTAGTTGGTAAAATCCAAAAATATCTTCTTTTTTTGATCCAAATAAAACATTAAAAAAACTCACATGCGTTGATAAAATCATTGGGTAATTCAAAAATTGTCGATCCAATAACGCTTCTTGATAATAATTCGTAGAATCTTCATTTTTTATATTTTCTTTTACTGTAATCGGTGTCAATGAGTTTACCACAACAATTTGATCCTGTAATTTCTTATCCTTGAAAAGCTCACTCAATGTTTTCATATTTTGTTCAACAAGCGTATTAAATGGATAAATATAAAATAACTTCTTTCCATGTTCACCCATTAAATGAAAACTCAATTGTAATGCTGTGTTACTTTTCCCACTTCCTGTTGGAGCTTCTAAGAAAAACAGCTCATTATCTAAATGTTTATTTAATTCCTTTTCTGCATCAAGAAATAATTCACTTCGAAGTTCATTCATATCTGTAATAGATTCAAGATGTTTGTCTTTCTCTATATATTTTGTATGTTCATAGTTGCGAATACTCTTTGAAATATCTGAATTCTTATATGATTCTTCATATTCTGCAATTGATAATCCATCTGCCAAATCATCTTTTTTCATATCTTGCATAAATTCCGTTGTCGCATGATAATCACTTGCTACAAGTAATGAATATGCAAGTCTGTAATAAAAATATTTTTGTATGTTCTCTTCTTTTTCAAAGTTCTTCTTTGCACTATAATGTTTCTTAAAAACATTGAAAATATTCTTTTCATTCTGCTTTTGTATCTTCGGGAATTTATTCTGATCAGACAAAAAATGTATCAACTCTCTTTTTTCTGGACTGTCCGTACACTCTGCATAACTGTTAAGTGACTCTAAATCGCTATGATGCCTGGATATAATATAAGCATGTTCCCAGATTATGACCATCATTTTCTTCTTCTCTTTTTTTTCAAATGCTTCTTCTTTTTCTAATAAATCAAAAAAGTAATCCAGATATAGAATAGAAGATAAAAAGGAATGTTCTATACCAGAAAGTCCTTTCAAACTTTCTGGTATAGAATCATCATTATTTTTCATCTTTTTTCGTTGAAAATTCGGGTTACATTTTCCAATATCATGAAATATGATCATCTGCCATAACAACTTAATCATCCACCGATAAACAGCTTTTTTGTTTTTAAACTCCAATGCTTCACTAAATCTTCGTACCACACAATCAAGTTCCTTTTGATAAAATATTCTTTTAAAATAATATTTGCAACGATTCGTATGTTCTTCTAACGTCTCATAAATCGTAATACCATCTTTTTCTTTCATATGTGCATAAACAGGATAGTTAAACGAAGCAATATCTTCTAACTCAATAAAAGGTAATATGTTTTTCTCCATCTTCATAAATTTCTGTAAAAGCCTCCTCAACTGGTGCATTCGTTAATATAAACTTCTTTAATTCATGATGATTTGTTTCTAAATTCAATGTTAATGGTAAATATTCCTCATATTTAAAATCCATTTCATCTTGATCAAAATCTAATGCTTCACTAAGACTTAAACTCTGAATCGTAAGATTCTCAGCATCAACATTTTTAACTTCCACATATTCGGCTTTTTCTATTGTTGCCGGATGATCATTTTTCCCTAAATACGGAATATATACACACTGGCTGTGAATGATCATGTCCGCTAATTTCTGACTTTCATCATTATTCAACATAATATAAATCGTCCAAGATGGATCTTCAAGCCATTGTTCTTTTACAATCAAATTTCCACCTTGTTCCTGAGATGCATAACCTACAGAATTATTGAATTGTTGAAATTTCTTATTAAAATATCCATTCTCAGAATTTGGGACAATTGAAATTTTTACATCTTTTAGCTTCTCATAATATTCTGGAAAGTTTGTTATTTCATAACCATATCCTTTATATCCTAAAATTGCTCCAAACATTCCAAGTAATGCTGGCTTATGAATATTTCCATAAGTAAAATAGCAAACTGAATTTACCATCGGTACCTTAAAAAATGCTGTTTTCCCCGAAAGGATAAATTTTAGTGCTTTCATATATTACACCTCTTTTCGTGTAACAATATGATAATATTTTGCTCCTTCTAAATCATCTGCAATTTCTGTTGTACTTGGATTATAGTAGATTTCAATTGACTTAATCTGCTCTTTTAATGTTGCTAATACTTCTCCTGCAGAGATATGAATCGTATTCTTGTTTTCACCTTTTTCAAAAGTTATATACTGTGTTAAATTTGGTAAATATAAATGAGGTTCTGTTTCAACAAACATCGCAAACTCATTTTCACATCCTTCTTTTGCGTTCGTTGAATAAGAAGTGGCAGAAACTAAGGCTGTTTCTTTAAATTTATTATAATCATCCTCTGTATAACCTTCAGTAACTCCAAGTTCCATATATTCTCTATATGCAGCCGGATTTATTACAAATGGGTAGAAATAATGCGCTTCATCAGTTACAATCTTTGTTCCTAATGTAGAATTTTTTGCCTCTCCTTTTTCTTCAGTTGCTTTAGTTGCATCTCGGAAAGGAGAAAGAATTGGCTGTTCCTGTGGTTCACATTCTTCGTATTTATTAAATCCCTGTCCAAACTGTACTGCTCCTGTAATCGATATATTAACAGATGCTTCTGCAAAAGTTGCTCCAAAATTCTTAACATCAACAGCTTGAAATAAATTTTCCAAAACTTCTTTGACATCCGTGTTCTTTTTTAAATCTTCTACCTGAAATAACTGTTCATATCTTTCTTTTAAACTTCTTGGAATTAATGAAGTGGCACCTTTTTTACCTTTTTCAAAACGTAAGGACTTAATGTATAATACCTTATCTCCCTGATCATCCCACATTTTTTTCATTGGGTATTTTAAAGCTTTATCACTTCCAAATATTTCTCCACTAGTAATTGTTTTTGGATATCCTGAAAAATCTGCATTCCAGTTTGCCATAATTGCTGAAATTCCTAATACACCATAAACTCTTTTATCCATTGTTCATTCCTCCTATTCGTTATCCTCATCGTCCGTTTTCTTTTCATACATTAATGATGGTGCTGTAAAACCTGCCATGATCAATTCGTGTTTTATTTCTTTTGGTTCATACTCCATTACATGAGATAAAAGTTGTGCATTTCTACCTCCATTGATGTGAATGATTTGATAATTATATTTCGTATACATTCGTAATAATCGTTGTTTTATAACTTTTGAATTCTTTGCATTAAAAAATGGATTTACATAAGACTCTGTTTTATTATTTGCTTTACTTAAATGCAACAAATAAGAAACTGCCTGTCCTACAGCATACGAATATTCCTCATCTGATATAAAATCCCATTCCACATCTTTTGCTACATTAATATGTTCTCTCAGTTGATTTCTAATCTCACTCATATGAACTCCTACCTCCTGATCATCTAAATACTCTAAAAGTGACCATCTTAAATTAAATTTTCTCTGTGCTGCAAATGTTTCATCATTTAAGATTGAATTCTTAATTAAAGCTAACGATACATCATCCAATATTTTTACCAATTGATTTTGTTCTCCACGCCAAAACCAATTTGCTAAAATATTTCTACTTTTTAAGATAGATTGCTTTAAACAATCATCATAAATGTTCATATCTTTTGCATCTGTAAAAAAATTATTCTTTAATTTTCCTTCAAAAAATATGCCATTGATCAAATCCATAATTACCCATTGGTCTTCTATCGCTTCATCATAGTGAATCTTAGATTTTTCTATTCTTTCCTCAGGGATCTCAATATAGTTTTTTAAAACAAGTCCCGGTTCCAACTTTGTTTTATAATGAGTAATCACATCCGCTTCACAAATCTCAGCACCAGCTTTCCCCATTCTACATCTTAAATAATATCCACTCACTATATCTTCTGGCTTATCTTTATTTGTATACGAGCAAATTTTTTTATCTATATTATCCACATAAATGTGAAATCGTTTTTTTGATACTTGTCCAAAAAGATAATCAAAAAACTTTGATTGCAATAATGCACTTTCTTGGTCTAACAAATATGGAACTTTCACTTTTCTTGTCTTATTTTCCAAATATGGCTTTTTACTGTTCATTCCCATATTATCATTTGGCAAACCAACAATTCCTTTTTCAAACTCCATATTAAAATTATTATTATTGTAAATATTCGGAATTAAATATCTTTCACTTTCAATTTTATAAATTTCTTTTGTTTTCTCCTCTTCTTGATACACAAAAAATAATTTTACATAATTCTTTTTCTCAAGATTTATGCCTTTCCAAATATCTTCTTTATTGGCTAATATGAACTTCTCTATTTTATCTATTGCTTCAATGTCAGGCTGCCCCAGTCTTTCTTCTGCAACATGATATAATGCTCTTGCTTGTGGTTTTTTTTCATATTTTTTGTTTGGGTTTCTTAAAATTTCATAATATTGTTGAATAATTTCTTCTGATAATTTTCCTGATGTGACACTTTCTTTCTTGACTGCTAATGATAGATAGTTGTTTGAATGAATTATTTTTTTAGGATCTATTGGTTTATTCATTTCGAGTAGTTTACTTTTATAATCTAATTCTTGAATCAACAAATAATCCATATCATTGCTTATATCTACAGTATTTGTTTTTTTGTTAAAAATGATATCTACAGGATCTTTTATTACCCAACCATCATTTTTCATTACAATTAACCGATAGGTTCCGTCTTTAGGAATATAGGCATCTGTTATAATGCGCTCTCCTTTTTCTTGTAACATAATCTGGAATACTTCCATTGCTTCTTGTAACATAAAGAATCTTCCCTCCTTCCCTATAAATATTTGTAATTCACAAATCCATGACCCCGGGAATTGTTTTCACCTATCCCTACTCCAAGTGCAAAATATGCTAATTCTTGTGCCTTTGGTTCATTTGATATTCTAAAGCTTAATTTGTCTCCTAATAAATTAATATTCTTATATGGAATTTTAATCGGTATTCTATTATTAAATTTCATCACATCATACAACAAAATATCTTCCCTAATATTTTTTCCTGTAAATTGTTTATATTTCTTAATCAAATTCGTTTTTATTCTCTTTTCAAATTCAGGAACTGACATGTTTCCTCTCCAGTACCCTTCTTCATTCTTAATTACAATTGGTGTAATAGAATAAAGCTCTTGAATATGTTTTTTAGGAATAATTCTCAATTTCCCACCAACCCCTAAAAGTTCCTTTGATGTATGGGCATATAATTTCTCAGAGAAAAATTCTGCTAATTCTTGTTTTACGGTTCTGATTCTTAGAGTATAAACCTTACCTTCTTTATAAATACCATCTTTTTCAATTGGCCATGGTGCATCTGTTACATAGTATTTATAACCTTTATGTTCATGATATTGTAAAAATTCTTGATCTTTTGCAAGTACACTGTCTAAAAAGTAATTTATCTTTCCTGCTATTGTTTTATGACTTATGTTTTTTAGAAATTTGAGCTTGCATTGGTATTCAAATACCAGCATTAGCATCCCTCCATTCACTGTTTTCTTTGGTTGATTTGTTGTGATACATTACATGTTACGGTTTAAGATAAGAAATATTACCTTTTCTTGTATAAATTTCAATACATTTATGTTATTGTTTATACATAATAATACTCTTTCTTTTCTTATTTGTCAAATATCTTTTAATAATTATCTTTTCTTTTATAATGATTAATATTCTTTTTTAGATAAAAATAAGCATGTATCACCGACTATTTTATACCTTCGTTAAATGTTATTTAGACATCTTATGTTATTGTTTAACTAAAAGGATATGCAAGTTATCCAAGAACAGAATCATTTCAAAACATCTCATGTTATTGTTTAACCCGCCTTATTAGCACCACTGGATGTTTTATTCAAATTTCAAAACATCTCATGTTATTGTTTAACAAAACGGACAACTTATGTGGTAAGGGAGAAAGAATAATTTCAAAACATCTCATGTTATTGTTTAACGTATGATTCTGATATAGATAAAAGTAAAAATTTACAATTTCAAAACATCTCATGTTATTGTTTAACGGAGGTAGAAAATGAGATTTGATTCACAACAGGAATTTCAAAACATCTCATGTTATTGTTTAACACAAATACAGCGATCAGTACATCTGATAATACCAAATTTCAAAACATCTCATGTTATTGTTTAACTGTCACATAACTTGCAATCTGTACCTGAATTGTATCATTTCAAAACATCTCATGTTATTGTTTAACAATATAAGCACGATCAACGCCCTTGTGGCGTCGGAATTTCAAAACATCTCATGTTATTGTTTAACAGATTGCGAGAGATACGGAGTTGAATATATGCACAAATTTCAAAACATCTCATGTTATTGTTTAACAAGGGGCTTAAGAAAAGCCCCTCGATAAAAGAAGATTTCAAAACATCTCATGTTATTGTTTAACTGTAATCTTTTGTAGCCTTTCAAACCTAAGAAATATTTCAAAACATCTCATGTTATTGTTTAACCAAGGAAAAATCATTATTTTTAAATAGATTTTTTACAAAAAAGAACGATTTTATAAGCTTTTTCAATATTTTTACCAACCCCCTTACTAATTTTAACCTTTCTTGAAAAACAACGTATTCTAGCCGTTTTTACTACTTTTTCAAAAAATCACTTGGTAAAATATCAAAAACTTCATTTCCCCATGTTTCTTAACACTTCCTATTATGAATCCAATCAATCAAATATGCAACCCTAATATACAAATCAATATACAAACATAAAATTCTCTCCAAACAATATTCTAAATCATCCAAGAACATCATCCAGAGAGAACCCAACCATCTATTCCATATGCACTTTCACCTACTCCTCCGTTTTAATCGAACTAATCACCACATCCCCCAACTGGCACCCCACCTTCCTAACAACAATATCCTCTATCTGACTTCTCTCAACCTTCGACAGATCCTTCTTATTCACCAACACATCCACCTTCCCATTCGTAATCGTAACAATACTATTCAAAAATCCCTTAGCCCCCAGCAGATTCTCCGCTGCAGTCTCCATCTCCATCTGTTCTGACAGCATCGCCAGTTTATCCACTGCATCCTGCTTCACGCTATCTTTCACCGTCTGATCCTTAATAATCTCCTCCAATGTATCCTTCGCCTTACTATGTGTCTGCTCCCTCTCAAGTTTCGCCTTCGCCACATAATTACTAACCTGAGCATTTGTAAGCACCGCTTCCCCAACGTCAGTCACATCATCGGTTACTGCTGCCGCACTTTCTTTTGCCACATTCTTTGAAACTGTCTTCGTCTTGCCATTCTTCGTCCCAGCCGATTCGTATTTCTGACTATAATTTACATACCCTGCAACAGCGATTACAACCGCTAAGGTCATGATGATCATCTGATTTTTCTGAAATACTTTTTTCATGTTTAGGAATCCTCCATTTTTAAGACTTTCACTTTATAAGATGAAATATGAAATAACACAGAAACTGCTTCAACGATCTGATTCTTTATAATATCATTCCCACCACCCTGGGCGACGACGACCACTCCTTCAACGACTGGTTCTACTTCTTTGATCACATATGGGACTTTCTTTCCATCTTCTTCAATTAAGACAGTCTGTTCATCTTCTTTGACCGTTTTTTCCTTTTCACTGCTGCTTTGTTCGTAGGGACTGTCTTTATTTACGACGGCTTCTTTGGATGAATTAACGGTGATCATCACTTTTACTTTTCCGACTCCTTCTACATGTTTTAATGCATTGACCAATCGCCTCTCCTGCTTTTTCACATAGAGATCGGTAGAATCTTCTTTTGCTGTGGTTTCAGTGCTTTGTGCGTTCTTCTTTGTCTTCCCGGATGGGATGCTTACGATGATCAGGCTGATGCCAAGAAGTAAGATCAGGCAAAGTTTTGGAATGCCGATATTTTCGATCAGATGTTGTAGTTTTTCCCTCTCTATCATATTTCTTCTACTCACTTATATTTATATTAGATTCCTTCATATTATAGAAGTTTGAAATTGCGGTTTTTAGTTTCTTTGTATGACGAAGCTTGTCTGTTTTGATATCGATCTTCTCGATAGTTCCTTTTTCATTTACCTTTGGATCAACCTCTAATACTTTGAGATCGTACTGTGAAAATAACGTTGTAATCTGTTCTTTGATCTGATTTTGTTTTTCTTCTTTTGCACCATCTAAAAATGTAGGGTTATTTTCTCCTTTGACTGCGGTTGAGATTGCCTGTGTCACGATATCTTCATTGGATAAATAATAGGATATTGGCTGCATCATCAGGGAAATGAGCATAAATCCTGTCATTAACCGAAGGTATGGCCGGTAGATGCTTTTGTCACAGAGCTGATCGATCAATGTTGTTAATATCAGGAAAAATATGATCATTTTTAGATAATCCATAATCCTTACCCCGCATAATAATTAACGTTGGTTGAGAATGCAATCAATGCCACGGACAGGATAAATAATAGTGCCATCGTAAAGATCATCGAAAGCATTAATTTCCCGCTTTGAATGACTGCATCCATCGCTCCAGTGATCCTTTTATCGGATATGGGCTGGATCATGATTCCTGCCAGTAGATAGGTAAGAACAACTGCTGTGATCTCTATGACTGGTGGGACGATGATCACGATCAGTACAAGGATTCCAACAGCTCCGATGCTGTTTTTGATCACAACTGCCGAACCGATGACCATGGTCATTGCTGAATTCAAACCACTTCCGATTCCTGGAATGGCACTCATTCCTTTTTGCAGAACTGTATTTTTCATGGAATCAACGGCTGGAAGGATCATCGACTGAATCAGCTGGACTCCTAACAGGACACTTAGGAATCCTTTGAGCAGAAACTTGATCACACCTTCAAGCGTTTTGCATAGTCTTGAAAAATGTTCTTCTTTTGATATATGATTGATGATCTTTAAGACAAATAAGATCTTGATCATCGGAAGTAATACAACATTTGTAAGGGTTGTCATTGCATAGATCAGCAGAAGATAAAATTCATAAACTGTCGTTGATGTCGTGATCCCGGAAGTTGAGACAACAGCCAGTGAATATGCCATGATCATTCCTTTCATATAATCTGCCATTAAGGTAACAAGCTGCGTCACTGTTTTGTTTAAATAAAAAAAGGAATGTACCATGACACCGCATAGGATCACATAAGTAATATAAAATGCACTATTGGCTGTGCTTTGCTGAAAAAAGGAATCGGACAGATTTTTAAAGATGGCTGCGGTAAATGCGATCAGAAGGATTTCTCTGATCAGGTCTTTTTGGATCAACATACGGTTTAAAAAGACCTCTTTCATTTTGGCTTTGATCGTATGCAGAACACCTTTTACATTTCCGTGGATCAGCTGTTTTACTAATTGTGTATAAGATAGATCAATCTCTTTGTCTTTTAAGGTGTTTTCCACATTAGTAAACATATCTTCGTTGAGTTTTGTTTCTTTGGCTGAAATATCATTTGTTCTTGTAAGGATCAATAAAAACAGCAAGGTTAGCAGGAATATTCTTTGTTTCATGTGCCATTTCCTAATAGTTTCTGGATCGTTCCAAGCAGCGATTCAAAGACTGGAAGTCCAACGATCAGGATCGCTAATTTTCCTGCAAACTCAATCTGCTTTGCAATCGATGCCTGTCCTGCATCTTTGCAGATGTTGGATGCAAACTCGCAGATGAAGGAGATACCGATCAGTTTTAAAAGGATCTGAAAGTAGCTTTGTGGGATTTTTGAATAGGACCGGATCATCTCAAACACGGTTAGTATTTCCTCCATTTGTTTTAGTCCATACATTGCCAGAAGAATGCTTGAGATCACTGCGATCACGACTGCGATCTCTGGACGGATCGTTTTGATCTTCATGGCGATCAGACTTGCAACGATCCCAAAGACTGCGACTTTTATCATCTTAGTATCCGCCTCCAATCTCTAGGATATCGTAAAAAGTGTCTGGACGCTTTCAAACAGATCATAGATATACGGGATCACCCAGCCAAGGACAAGGATCAGTCCGGCAAGTGTGATCAAAAATGCCTGTTCGTCTCTTCCGGAATGTTTTAAGACCTGCACAAGGATCGTTACAAGAATTCCAACGGCTGCGATCCGAAAAATGATATTGACACTCATAACCCCTCCTTGTCATAAAAATGTCTGGTAGTTGCTTTATAGTAAGATGATCACGATCAGAACGCTTAGTGATATACCGAGGCTTCGGTACATCTTGCAGTTCTTTACTACTTGATCTTTCATAAGGAAGATCTGGTCATCGAGTTGTTCGATCGTCAACAGGATCGTTTTCTCCTGCATCTGTTGGTCAAGATATCCGATCGTTTCACCCATGTTTTTTAAGATTTCATAAAACTTTGGTTCATAGATCACTTGTTTTAATTTCTGCTCCGCGGTCTGCTGCCATATTTTAGCGAAGGATTCTTCACTGTGTGTCTCTAACTGCTTTGCCACCTTTTTTAGAAATGGCTGATATTCCTTTTCTGTCTTTGTCGATATTTTTAAAACAGCTTCTGGAAGAGGGGTAAATCCATAGCGGATCTCTCCTTGCAGAAGGTATAGCATTCGTTTGATCGCAATTCCCTGTTCCAGACGTTTTTGTTCTTTTGCGGCTTTGTGAAATCCAAATCCGATCCCTGCGAAGATTACGATCAATGATCCTAATATCTTGATCAATTTAGGACCACCCCGTTTTCATCCATGATCTGTGCGATATAGCCTGGCTGGTTTCGCTGTTCTAAGATCACATAGCGCTGAAACATCTTTTTGTTGATAATCTTCCGCATATAGGGATTCTTAGATAACGATTCTTTGTTCTTTCCATGGGCCGTTGCAAGAATGCTGCAACCACGGTAGGCACAGAAAAATAAGGCTTCCACATCTTTTTTGCTTCCGATCTCGTCCACAGCGATCACATCGGGGGCCATGGATCGGATCAGCATATTCATGCCCTGTCCTTTTTCACATGCATCCATGACATCCGTCTGGATCCCGAGATCATTTTGGGCAACGCCTTGGTAGCATGCTCCGATCTCACTTCGTTCATCGACAACTCCGACGGTCTGTCCTTCATCAGAGATTTTTCGGATCATATCCCGAAGCAGGGTTGTTTTTCCACAGCCGGGTGGTGAGATGATCAGCGTTGGAATGAGTTTTCCCATTCTGGTGCAGCATGAATATAAGGTGTCCGCACATCCTTTCACTTCATGTGCGACTCGGATATTTAATCCAGAAATATGTCGGATCGTTTTGACTTTGTCATGATCCATGACAACGGTTCCGCAGATTCCAACTCGGTGTCCGCCTCGGATCGTTAAAAATCCTTGTTTTAGTTGTTCGATATAAGCGTACATTGAATAGCTGCTGATATATTCCATGGCTTGTCTGATCTCTTGTGAGGTTACGATATGTAATTGTTCTTTTCTTGTTGTGATCTTTCCCTGTTCGGATAGATAACAGGTTTTTGCATTGTATTTTAAAATGACTGGCTTTTGAATGCGCAGGCGGATTTCCTGAAGTTCGTCCCAGTTGATGTCTGCCTGCTTTATGATCGTTCTGATATGTAATGGAAGGATTCCTAAGATTTCTTCCTCTTTCATAAATTTAAAAACACCTCCCCATTTTGGTATAATCCAAATATATGTGATGGAAGGTGTTTTTATGAATGTTATTTTATTTTTTCTTCTGATAATATGGTGCGATCTGATCAAAGGATTGTCTTAGCTGATACTGGAAGTTATTTTGCTTGACGATATTTGTCTTCTGGGTGACAAACTTGTCTAACTTCTGCATGTACTCTTCTTCTGTGACACTTCCTTCTGCCACATAAGTAAGACCTTTTTCCCAGCTTGCGGTTAAGGTTGGGTTTAAAAGTGATCCAATGGATGCACTGACAACATTCACGATCATCTCTCCAGTTAAGGTTGGTGTTACGATCTGTGTCTTTTTATTTAATGCAATATATTTATTGGACACTAATTTCTTTACGATCTCTGCTCTTGTCGCACTTGTTCCGATCCCGCTTCCTTTGATCTGTTCCCTTAAATCTTCGTCTTCGATCAGCTGTCCTGCATTTTCCATCGCAAGGATCAGGGAACCTGAATTGTATCGTTTTGGTGCGGATGTTGTTCCATCTTTGATCGTATAGTCTTTCACTGGAAGAGGCATACCTTTCTTCAAAGATGAGATCGCATGAATCTGTTCTTCTGTTAATTGGGCTTCTTTCTTCTGTCCGCCCATTCCTGTAACTTTTAAATATCCTGGATCTTTTAGCATCTTAAAGTTTGCAAAGAATGCTTCGCCTTTGGTCTGTGTCTCTAATTTGATCTTTAAGTACACGGCTGGCGGCATAAAAATGCTTAGGAATCTTCTGGCGATCACATCGTAGACTTTCTGTCCCATCTCTGAGATTCTTGATAAACTACCTACTGCCTGTCCGGTTGGAATGATCGCATAGTGGTCGGTGATCTTCTTGTCATCTACGTATTTCGACTTGATGATTCCCTGATACTTCTTGCTCTGCATGATCTCATTTGCAAAGCCTGATAATGGAGTGTAGTTGTTTAATCCCCCGATATTTTTATAAATCTCTTTGGCGACCGCACTGGATAAGACTCTGGCATCGGTTCTTGGATATGTAACCAGTTTCTTTTCATATAGGTCTTGGACCACTTTTAATGTCTCATCTGGACTTAGCTTGAATCGTTTGGAACATTCATTCTGAAGTTCTGCCAGATTATATAATAACGGCGGATTCTTCTTTTCCTGTCGTTTGGATGAGGATACTACGATCGTCTCATTGTTGCTTCCATCTTCTAAATATTTTATGAATTCCTGTGCATCGCTCTTGTCCAGGAATCCGTTATCTTTATATAGTTTCTTGGACTCAAAGTACTTTGATCCTTTCACTGCTTTCCATTCGGCTTCCACTTCAAATCCCTGGCAGTCAAAGTGTCCTAAGATTCTGTAAAACGGTGTTGGCACAAAGGTACGGATCTCTCGTTCTCTCTTGACGATCATCCCGAGAACGCAAGTCATCACTCGTCCGACTGCTACCACTAAGCTTCGTTTCTGATTTAAATAGTTACCGAGTGTCCAGCCATATTTGAGTGTCAGGACTCTGGAGAAGTTGATTCCCATCAGATAGTCTTCTTTGGCTCGCAGGTATGCGGCTGCTGCTAGGTTGTCGTATTCACTTAAGTCTTTCGCTTCTTTTACTCCGCGGATCACTTCTTCTTTTGTCTGCGAATCGATCCAGACACGTTTTTTCTTCTTGTCTTTGCTGACATTAGCCTGCTGGTCTACCAGACGGTAGATGTATTCTCCCTCTCGTCCGGAGTCAGTACAGACGTAGATCGTATCAATGTCTTCTCGATTAAGGAGTGAAGATACGATATCAAACTGTTTTTGTACTCCTGGGATCGTTTCATATTTGAATGTATCTGGGATAAATGGAATGGTTTCTAAGTCCCATTTCTTCAGCGCAGGGTCGTACTGGTCCGGGTAGGACATGGTGACTAAATGTCCGACACACCATGTGATGACCGCCTTGTCTCCTTCCATGTATCCGTCTCTATTTTTTGCATTTATATTCAGTGCCGCTGCGAATTCTCTTGCGACACTTGGTTTCTCTGTGATAAATAGTGCTTTCAAAAAATTACCTCTTTCTAAAAGTTTTACAATATATTATAACATAACCATTGAAAACATGATATAATTAAATCTAGTTCTTGTGGCATTCATATCTGTAAAAATATGATTCCACATAAAATTTATACTGAAAGGATGATGAGTATGTTTTTAAATGAAGCAACCAAACTTCGTGCACAGACAATTATCAAGGGACTTGAAAAAAGAAATATGCATGGTGTTTTCTGTGCAACCAAGGAAGACGCCCTAAAACAGGCTCTTAGTTATATCAAAGAGGGTTCTTCTGTTTCTTGGGGTGGTTCTATGAGTGTTTCTGAGATTGGGCTGATGGATGCCTTAAAGGAAGGGAACTATCATCTGATCGATCGTTCTGTTGCAAAGAATTTTGATGAGCAGCGTGAAATCTTTTCTAAGGCTGTCTTATCTGACTATTTCCTGATGAGTTCTAACGCGATCACTTTAGACGGAGAACTGATCAATATCGATGGAACTGGTAACCGCGTTGCGTGCTTAAGTTATGGTCCGAAACATGTGATCATGATCGTTGGTATGAACAAAGTTGTCAATGATGTGGAAGATGGTATTAAGAGAGTTCGTAATTTTGCCAGCCCTCCAAACACTCTTCGTCTCGGACTGAAAACCCCTTGTTCTATGACTGGACGTTGTGGTGACTGTTATGGTGATAGCTGCATCTGCAGTCAGATCGTTGTGACAAGACGTCAGAGTGCAATGATGAAAGATCGTGTGAAAGTGATCCTTGTTGGTGAATCCCTAGGTTATTAAAGCACTCGCTCTTTTGATCACAGACATTTTATCAGGCATTTTCACTGGATATTTTCTCGCCATTCCAGTGAAAATGCCTTTTCTATTCTTGAACTTTTATAACAATCATAGTAAAATTAAATTATATTACGACACAATTCGACATATTTTATAACAATATTGATATTATGAGGTTTTTCTATGAATTATGATATTTACCATTCATCTATCACTTATTTTCCACTGCTTCCGCTTTCTAAAACCGTTTCATTTGAACGCAAGGTACTGGATATCCGACAGATGCCCGCTCAGGTTTTGTTTCCTCATTGGGATGATGAATTTGAGTTCATATATGTTATTTCTGGCATGATGGAGTTTCGTGTCCGGCAGAAGGCTTTTCTGGTTTCTTCTGGGGAAGGTTTCTTTTTAAACACTGGGGAGATTCATTCCGCTTGTGCATATCAGTCTTATGACTGCCGCTTTGTTATCTACCGAATCTGCCCTTCTGTTCTTTTTCAGACAGAAGATAATCCTTTATATCAAAAATATATCAAACCTCTGGTCGATCATCCTTCCTTTGGATTTTTAACGTTCGTTCCAAAAGTCCCTTGGCAGAAATATATCCTTGAAATGATCCGCAAAATGAATGATATCTGTGACCGTCCTGTTGATGGTTATGAATTGAAGATCAACCATTTTGTAAACGAGATCTTTTATTATATCTTTCATAATGTGAATCTCTCCAAAGAACTGTCCTTAAAAGAATCCAGAGATTTGGAACGTATGAAAGATGTGATGATATATCTTACTAAAACGATCGACCAAAAGCATACACTCGCTGATATTGCTTCTTACTGCCATCTAAGCAATAGTGAATGCTGCCGACTCTTTCAAAGAAATGTTCATCTAAGTCCTGTGGATTATCTGAATCAGCTTCGTATTCATATGAGCTTGTCTGAGATCATTAAACATGAGAAAAAGATGACCGACATTGCAAAGATGTATGGTTTCTCTGGCAGCAGTTATTTCTCTGAAATGTTTAAAAAGACCCTCGGCATAACGCCAAGAGCCTTTTATAAATCTGTTCTTCAGCAACAAACTCTTTCTTCTAACGCTGATCCCATTCACGGAAGGCGATGAATTTCGTCTTCCAAAGAAGACTCAATGCTGGTGTTAATGCCCAGATCATCTTTGTCTCTTCTTGCATGATCAGATCGATCTTTAATATTCCCGCATACAAAATTACCAGTAGTAACGTAAAGATCACTAGTAATCCATATGCAACAGAATAAGAATTATGCACTTTCTGCCCGATCTTCTCACTAAAGTAAAAGCGATCTAATGTCAGAGAAATAATCGAAATCACTGATAAAATGATATTGATCGTATAAAATGTATGCATATCCATATGATTAAACCAGGTTGCCAAAGCACCTAGAAAGATCATGATCTGTGCATACCATAATACTTTTTCCTGTTTTTCATATTGATTTCTCATTGATTGAAACCTCTTTTTCTTTCTTTTAATAATGAATAAATACAGGATCTCCTATCTTCGTCAGGTTATATACAGATCTTGCATCTGATAATGTTAAGTTAACACATCCATGAGATCCATTCGTCTTATAATACGTTGGTGACCAGCTTCCCCAGTCTCCTCTGCTACTGTAATGATATCCTGTTCCTGTCCACATGATCCTTGTCCAGTATCTTGTTGGAACACTGTAATCCGCACCTGTTAATGTCTTTGTAAGTTTCTTCTCTTTGATGTCATAAACACCGGTTCTTGTGATACGATCTGGTGTTGCTTTTCCAGTGATACAGGTTGTGCTAAATACAAGTTTTCCTTTCTTGTAGACGAAAACTTCCTGTGCTGACAGGTCAACTTCACTGTAGTTTTGTGTATCCCAGTCATTTTGCTTGTTCGTATAATCCATACGATATCCTTTGTGGCTGTAGACTGGTTTTAAGCTTGTAAGTAAAGCCTGTTCATTCTCCTTGGAAGGGTCTTTCTCATAAGCTTTGATCGCAGATTCATCTGGTGCTTTCTTTAACGCTTTCATTGTCTGTTCTATAACTTTGTCATAATCGATACGCCATCCATAGTCTCCACCACTGACTTTGATCTTCTTGCCAGAATGTGTCTTAAATGTTCTTGCGATTCCCTGTGTCTTGTATTTTAAGCAAAAGCTTTCTAACCATTTCTCGACGGCAGGCTGATCTAATTTTACAGTATGTCTCTTTGTGTTTACTTTGATGCAGTCTTTTAACGCATCTGGACCTAATGTTTCTTTGACATTATTGCCCATATCCCACTGAATGAAATGTAATAAATACTCATTGTAGGTTGTCTGCATCTGTTTTAATTCTTCATCATCATGATACAGACCAGGCTTTTTATAAACGTCCGGATTCTTCTTTTCATCTGTCAGATTCAGTGTGTTACTTAAAGACTCTATGGATTTCTCTACTGCGTCATAAAATGCTTTACGGTTTAAGTAATTTCCTTCATCTTCCTTCTGGATTACACCGTATTTCTTATCTGCAGAATATACGATCGTTGCATCCACTGGTTTTGTGATCTTATATGTATCACTGCCTTTGATCAAAACGGATTGTTTTAATTTGGCCTTTAATTTCTGCTCTGATAATGCAACTGCTGTCACTTTGGTTTTTTTGCCACCAAAGATCGTTGAAAATACACTTTGGCTGTGCTGCTTTTTGTAAGCATCCTTTACATGTGATTCTGTCTTAAATGCAAGATCGATCTCCTTACCGGAAATCACTTTCTGTCCGTTATTTCTTCCCTTGATCTTTAACTTGTAAGAATCAATGGATTTCTTTACTTTCTTCACTGATTCTTCGTATGTCATTCCTGACACATCAACTTTGTTAAATGTACTCCCCGGATACCAACGGTTCTGATAATGGGCATGGACACCGATAGCGGCTGCTATTAAAACAACCGCTACGGCACCTCCTATGATTCCCCCTTGTTTCTTTGTAATCCTCATATTGATTTCTGCCTCCAAATACGACTCTGTGATGGATTATTCATAGAGTGGATATTTTTCTGTTAATCCTAATACTAATTCGTTTGCTTCATCAAGTTTCTTGTCTAATAATGTCAGACGAATAGCTTTTGCGATCACTTTCATATCGTCTTCTTTCAGTCCACGAGTTGTAACAGCTGGTGTTCCAAGACGAAGTCCTGATGTTACGAATGGAGATTTTGGATCGTTTGGTACAGTATTCTTATTACATGTGATATGTACAGAATCCAGTACTTTTTCAGCTTCTTTTCCTGTCAGATCATATTTCTTAAGATCTACTAACATTAAGTGGTTGTCTGTTCCTCCAGATACGATATCGAATCCTTCTTCGATCAGTGCATTTGCAAGAGTATCTGCATTCTTCACAACCTGTGTCATATATTCTTTGAATGATGGGTCTAATGCTTCTTTGAATGCTACAGCTTTACCAGCGATCACATGCATTAATGGTCCACCCTGGATTCCTGGGAAGATTGCTTTGTTGAAGTTGTATTTTTCGTTCACTTCATTGCTGCACATGATCATTCCACCACGAGGTCCTCTTAATGTCTTATGCGTTGTAGTTGTTGTTACATGAGCATAAGGGATTGGGCTCTGGTGTAATCCTGCAGCTACTAATCCTGCGATATGAGCCATATCTACCATTAAAACTGCCCCAACTTTGTCAGCGATCTCACGGAAACGTTTGAAGTCGATCGCTCTTGCGTATGCACTTGCACCAGCAATGATCATCTTTGGTTTGCATTCTAATGCGATTCTTTCTACTTCATCATAATCGATGAATCCTTCATCATTAACTCCGTATGGTACGCAGTGATAGTTCTTACCAGACATGTTGACTGGGCTTCCGTGTGTTAAATGTCCACCGTGGTCTAAGCTCATTCCCATGTATGTATCTCCGACATTTAATACTGCGAAGAATACTGCCATGTTTGCCTGTGCTCCAGAGTGTGGCTGTACATTTACATATTCGCATCCAAATAATTCTTTGGCACGTTCTCTTGCAAGATCTTCTACCACATCTACATACTGGCATCCACCATAGTAACGTTTTCCTGGATATCCCTCTGCATATTTGTTTGTTAAATGGCTTCCCATTGCAGCCATAACAGCTTTGGAAACAAGGTTCTCTGATGCGATCAACTCAAGATTTGTTCTCTGTCTTGTTAATTCGTTTTCCATTGCTTCTGCTAATTCTGGATCGTAGTTCTTTACTTCGCTAAAATCAAACATTGTTTTCTCCTTTATATATTTATGTAAAATAATATTGTGTCTCGTATGTTGTGTCTTATTCTTATGATCATTCGATCACTTGATCTATCTGATTATTCCTGGAACTGTTCTTTTAATGCTTCTACTGCACGTTCTACACGACTCTCTTTGATCAGAACAGTGATCTTGATCTCTGATGTGTAGATTAAGTGAATGTTGATTCCACGATTATACAGTGCTTCAAACATCTTAGAAGCTGCTCCGCTGTTAGACATCATTCCAGCTCCGACGATAGATACGATTCCGACTTCTTTATCACTGATGATATCTTCGTAATCTGCTTCATCAAATGCTTTCTTTAATGTTTCAACGGCATGATCTGCTTCATCCTGTGCTACAACGAAAGAGATGTCTTTATTCTCTCCACGTCCGATGGACTGAAGGATCAGTTCCACGTTGATTTTTTCTTCTGCAATGGCACCAAAAACTTTTGCTGCGATTCCTGGCTGGTTTTTGATTCCTTTGATTGCGATCAGTGCAACTTCAGAGTTAGACTGAACACCGCTAAATAACATTTTCTCCATCTGATTATTCCTCCTCTGGTGTTGAAAGTTCAATTCCAAGTTCTTCTAGCTGTAATGTATCAACCGGTCCTGGAGCCTGTGTCATCAGGCAGGAAGCATCTTTTACTTTCGGGAAGGCGATGACATCACGAATGCTGTCTTCTCCTGTTAACCACATAACAAGGCGGTCAAGACCATAAGCTAAACCAGCATGTGGTGGTACTCCAAATTTGAATGCATCTAATAAGAATCCAAAACGGTTGTAAGCATCTTCTTTTGTAAATCCAAGAGCTTCAAACATCTTCTCCTGAATATCATCCTGATGGATACGGATTGATCCACCACCAAGTTCTGTACCATTTAATACGATATCGTATGCTTTCGCACGGACATCTCCTGGTCTTTCATCAATGAATTCAAGATCTTCTTCAAATGGCATTGTAAATGGGTGATGCATTGCTGTGTAACGATTCTGTTCATCGCTCCACTCAAGTAATGGGAATTCTGTAACCCATAAGAACTTATACTGGGATTTGTCGATCATATCGTACTGTTTCGCAATGTGAAGTCTTAAGTTACCAAGTACATCAAAGACAACTTTGTCTTTGTCTGCGGCAAATAGTAATAAGTCTCCTGCCTGTCCATCCATTGCTTTGATCAGTGCATCCATCTCTTCTTCTTTCATGAATTTAGCGAAAGATGATTTCACTGTTCCATCGTTCTTTAACTGAATGTATGCAAGACCTTTCGCTCCGAAGTCTTTGGCGTAGTCAACGAATCCATCGATCTTCTTACGTCCAAGATCTCCTAAACCTTTAGCGTTTAATCCTCTTACAGATCCACCATTCTCTAATGCTCCTTTAAATACCATAAAGTCGCATCCGGCAACTGTATCGGATACATTCGTAAGTTCCATTCCAAAACGCATATCTGGTTTATCAGATCCGAAACGGTCCATTGCTTCTTTATAAGTCATGCGAAGCATAGGAAGCTGTACATCAATATCTAATACTTCTTTGAAGATCTTCTTTAACAGACGTTCATTTACATCGATCACATCATCGACATCAACAAATGAAAGTTCCATATCGATCTGTGTAAACTCTGGCTGGCGGTCTGCACGTAGATCTTCGTCACGGAAACATTTTGCGATCTGATAGTAACGGTCGAGTCCAGAGCACATTAAAAGCTGTTTAAACAGCTGTGGTGACTGTGGAAGTCCGTAAAATTCTCCTGGATGTACACGGCTTGGTACAAGATAATCTCTTGCTCCTTCTGGTGTACTCTTTCCTAAAACTGGTGTCTCGATCTCTAAGAATCCTTCATCCCCTAAGAAGTTACGTACCATTCTTGTTACATCATTACGAATGCGTAAGTTTCTCTGAAGATTTGGTCTTCGAAGATCAAGATAACGGTATTTTAAACGAAGTTCATCTTTGACTGTCTGATTCTCGTCAATTGGAAATGGAGGAGTTTCTGATTCTGATAAGATACGTAATGTATGTACCTTGATCTCGATATCTCCTGTCTTCAAGTTCTCGTTGATCGCTGCACTTCTCTTCTCTACAGTACCTACTGCTGCAACGACATACTCACTTCTTAAAGAGTTTGCCTTATTATAGTCTTCCTCAGATAATACTTCCTGATCAAAAACTAACTGTAAGATTCCTGAGCGGTCTCTTAAGTCTACAAATATAAGACTTCCTAAATTTCTTCGTTTCTGTACCCATCCCATGACAGTGACTTCTGTTCCGATAAGTTTGTTGCTTACCTCTGTACATCGGTGGGATCTGGCTAAACCTGACATTGATTCTGCCATGATATTTCCTCCTTCATCCTTTTCACTTTGTACGAAAGGCAGAGCCCGTATCTTCGGTTCTGCCTTATATATTCTTTTATGAATCTTTTCTTACAAGGATCTGTTCGATCTCTGCAGCGTAAAGTACGTGATAATCCTTCTCTGGATACCACTGTTCATCTAAAGATTTATCAACAAATCCTTCTGGATCCATTGGCTGAGAATATAACTTCTTACAGATCAGTACGATCTTTGCTTCCTCAAAAAATGGAATTCCATTCGCATCTGTTGGTGTCAGACGTGTCTTCGCGATCTTGTCTTCATCTCTTCCAGATACACTTCCAAGATAGCTTAAATCCTTCTTAAAAGTATCATCATAGAAAGATAATGTAAATGATTCTGACTGGTCAATGAATTCTTTTGTATATCTTTGTGGTCTTAAGACTGTCACAGCAACATTCTTACCCCACATAACACCTAAACCGCCCCATGAGGCAGTCATTGTGTTAACTTTTCCTTCCTGATTCTTTGCAGTAACAAGCATCCATTCCTTACCAATCAGGCGAAATACGCTTTGGTCGAAATCTTCTGGTGCCACGATCGCATATTCACTCATGCATGTTACCTCCTTTCTTGTAATTATTACTCATTATATATGATTTTGTCAAAAATGTCACGAACTAGTATAAGAAAGCATGATTTTATTTTAAACAATCTGCGATCTTATCAAGCGAAATGGTCGTAACTTCTCTTGTTTCCATATTTTTGACATTTCCTTCATTCTTCGCTAATTCGTCATCACCAATGATGATCGTATTCTTGGCATTCAGCTTATTTGCATATTTCATCTGTGCTTTTACGCTTCTTCCAAGATAATCTGTTTCTACGACAAATCCCTGATCACGAAGATCTACAACGATCTGGTAAGCTTTTGCTTTTGCTTCCTGTCCAAGAATTCCTACATAAAGGTCAATATCTCTTGTGCATGGAAGATCTACTTTCTCTTCTTCTAAGAAATAAAGGATTCTCTCTACACCCATACCAAATCCAACGGATGGCATAGAAACTTTTCCATCGATCTCATGAACAAGATTGTCGTAACGTCCACCACCACATAAAGTAAATCCATCTTCATTTACAAATTCGAATACGGTCTTTGTATAGTAGTCTAATCCACGAACGATTTCTGTATCAACTTCATATGGAATATTTAATGCATCTAACAGACTCTTTAATTCTTCAAAATGTGCTTTACATTCATCATCTAAATAGTCAATCGTTCTTGGTGCATCTTTGACGATCTCTTTGCATTCTGGAACTTTACAGTCAATGACACGTAGTGGATTCTTTTCCATACGTTCTCTGCATGTAGGACATAAATGTTCTTCATGTTCTTTTAAATATGCTAATAATGCTTTGTTGTATTCTTTTCTACAATTTTCACATCCAATGCTGTTGATGTGTAATTTTGCATCTTTTAACCCAATTTTCTTAATAAAAGTGGATACTAATGTAATCAGCTCTACTTCTGCTAATGGACTTTCCGCTCCGACAAATTCAACTCCGAACTGGTGGTGCTGTCTTAATCTTCCACTCTGTGGTTTTTCATAGCGGAATGCTGGTGTGATATAGAACATCTTGATCGGCTGTGGCTCATTTGCCAGACCATTCTGTAAATATGCACGGATCGCTCCTGCTGTTCCTTCTGGTTTTAATGAAATGCTTCTGTGTCCTTTATCTTCAAATGTATACATCTCTTTCTGGACAACGTCTGTTGTTTCTCCAACACCTCTCTGAAAAAGCTCTGTATGCTCAAATACTGGTGTGATGATCTCGTGAATATTATAGGATGCGCATAAATCTTTGAAAATATTCTCTAAATATGTGCGCTGGTCCATATCTTTTCCAAACCAGTCTTTTGTTCCTCTTGGTGCCTGTGTAATCATTCTTGTTCCTCCTCAAATAATTCATCCAGATTGCCTTTTTCCATCACAGTTTCCATAACTCCGTCTGAAAATGCGACTCTCTGGAATGCTAAAAATACTTTCATATCAAAATTCTTTACTTCATCGATCATGATATCAAGTGCAGTCTCAACATCAAATCCCTCTCTATAATCCCTGTTTGAGATCAATGCTCCGAAAATATCACATACATGCATGATCCTTCCAACCAATGGAATCTGTTTTCCTACCAGATTATGTGGATAACCGGTACCATCATAATGTTCATGATGATATAGAACTGCGTCTAAAACCGTCTGGTTATAATCGTAATCTGCAAGGATCGCATATCCAATGGATGGATGCATTCTCATATATCTTGTTTCGTCAACAGCCAGAATCTCATCTTCCACTTTCTCATTCATATAGAAATTAAGTCTTACTTTTCCAAGATCATGTAACATTCCTGCAACCGCAAGATCATAACACACTTCTTCTTGTAATCCTAATTCCTTGCCAACAAGATAAGCCAAATTACTGACAATGATACCATGACTGATCGTTTCTTTCATATCCGCATGGATCGGTGTCTCAATATCTGTTCGTCCATAACTGATTGCCATAATCAAACTCCTGTTTATATCATCTTTAATTCTTTTCTATGAATGATCTCATCAATTCGTGTAATGTATTGCTTTATATCTTTAAGATTTTCGATGCGGTCCACCTGATAATCTTCCTGATGGACGATCTTTGAAGATGTACCAGCACCAACTGCTATAATATCATGTAATTCCTCCATAATCAAAATATTATAGAGACATTCTTTTCCTTTTTTTGAAAAACCGACATTCTCAAGGTTCCCTGGAATGTTTTTCTGCCGGTATAAATAATATGGTTCCATATCCATATCTCTTGCACATGAAGCGGCATAAGATACCATCTCTTCACTCGCTCCAAAGTGATATGTATCTTTCATTCGATTCAATCTCGATGAACGCTTGACTGCAAGTGCATGAACCGTTAAACTCTCTGGATCAAGTTTTTTGATCTCATCTAAAGTATAGGAAAGTTCTTCCATTCCTTCTTCTGGAAGCCCGCAGATCATATCCATATTAATGTTATCAATCCCAGCCTGTCTCGCAAGATTAAATTTCTCTTTGATATCTTGTGCGAAATGATTTCTTCCAATGAGTTTTAATGTCTTATCGTTCATTGACTGTGGATTGATACTGATCCTTGTCACACCATATTTCTTTAGAATCTTTAATTTCTCGAAATTCAAGCTGTCTGGCCGTCCTGCTTCCACAGTGATCTCCTGGATCTTTGAAAATGGGAATCTCTTATTAACCTCATATAACAGATATTCCAGATCTTCTTCTTTTAAAGATGTTGGTGTTCCACCGCCAATATACATCGTCTGAAGTTCTTTGTGCGCATAAGTCTTCGCCACAAAATCCAGTTCTTTCAATAAAGCTTCAAGATAGTCTTGTACAATATTATCAAATTGATCGATCGAATACGATGTAAAAGAACAGTACAAACATGTGCTTGGGCAAAATGGGATTCCTATATATAGACTGTATCCTTCTTTGTATGGAAATGCTTTTAGCAGTTCTTTCTCTTTCTGAACGGTTTCTGTACATAATCTTGCTTTTTCTTCGGATGCCAGATAATCCTTTTGAAATCTGTGAATGATCTCTTCACTGCTCTCACCCTTTTCATATCCATCAAAAGCAATCTTTGTCGGACGGATCCCAGTCAACGTTCCCCATGGAAGCTGTTTGTCTAATGCTTTGGAAAACAACTGATAAATTCCTTGTTTCATCCGGTTTTTAAAAATCTTCTTATTTTCATAATCACCAAATAACTGGATCTCATCTTCTAACTCGCCCTTTTTATATAGATTCATGACGATTTCCTGATCTTTATAATCCACGTCCAGTATAAAATCATAGATAGAATCAACGTGGTCCGTCAATTCTATCTTCTCTCCAAGCATAAATGCCAATATTAAACTTCGAATGTCATATTCATAAATGGTCTTGTTCTGAATTAATCCAATCATAATCTATTGCAGAAACGGATTGCATCTGCTTTCCTCCTCGATCGTCGTTGGTGGTGTATGACCGGATAGTACCTTTGTCCATGGTGGGAGTACGAATAATTTCTCTCTGATCGCTGTCAGAAGATCATTCAAATTGCCTGTCGGAAAGTCTGTTCTTCCAATGCTCATCTGGAACAGTGTATCTCCAGAGATCAGCCATCCATAATCTGCAAAATAATAACATACTCCACCTTTTGTATGTCCTGGAACATGGATACATTTTACCTTTGTTCCTAATACATCTATGATCTCTCCATCTTTCACCAGATGATTCGCTTTTAATGAGAGATCCATTCCCATCATCGCTCCGAGATTGAGCTGTGGATCTGCCAGAACATCTGCTTCATCTTCATAAAGATAGATATCAAGATCTGGCTTTTGTTCCATCAGATATGGAAGGGCCATTACATGATCAAAATGCCCATGTGTCAGACATACGCCTGCCAGTTCCATTCCATCTTCTTCTAATGTATTCATAATACGTTCTCCCTGATCTCCCGGATCAAAGACGAATGCCTGATTTGTTTTTGTATTCTCAACAATATAGCAGTTTGTCTGCATCTGCCCAAGACAGATCGTTACCATCTTAAGAGGTCTGTCAAGTCTTAATGTTGTTTCGCTCATATTTTCACCTATCCTGCTGTTCTTTCTATGTCGATCACGCCTTCTACATTCCTGATCTTCGCAATAATACGGTTCAACTGCTCTACACCTGTAATATCAAAGGACATACTAAGCGTTGCTCTTCCTTTCTTATTGTTTGATACGTTGATCGTTATGATGTCAATATCTAATTCTAAGAAGATCTTTGATACTTCTGCTAACAATCCCTTTCGATTATTGGCATAAATATTGATCTCTGTCGTGTAAGTCTGTGTTGTATCTGCTTCACTTACCTGCCATTCAGCTTCAATAAGTCTTGCCCTGTCAGATTCTGGCATATTCAGAAGATTCACACAATCTGTTCTGTGAATCGAGATTCCTCGTCCTCTTGTAATAAATCCAACGATCTCATCTCCTGGTACTGGATTACAACACTTTGAAAAACGAACAGCAACATCATTCGCTCCACGTACAACAATTCCTCCTTTGGATTTCTCATCCTTTTTCTTCTCTGGATTCGCTGCTGCCGCCTGTGCTGCTTCTGTTGTTTTCTGCAAGATCTGTTCATCCGTGATCTTTTGTTTCTGGATCTTACGGTCTTCTTCTTGCATCTTATTGATAACCTGGCCTTCTTTTAAACCACCATGTCCAACAGCTGCACATACAGAATCCCAGTCTTTAAATCCGTATTTTAGTTCAACCTTCTTAATGTATTCAGGTTTCATGAGTTCTGGGAGCCTGATACTCTTGCTCTTACAGTATTTTTCTAACAGTTCCTTACCTCTGACGATATTCTCTTCCTTGAATTGTCGTTTAAACCACTGATTGATCTTACTTCTTGCCTGTGCTGATTTTACGATTCCTAGCCAGTCTCTGCTAGGTCCTTTTGAATTCTGTGATGTAATGATCTCTACACGATCACCATTCTGCAAATGATAATCAAATGGTACCTGTCTTCCATTGACCCTGGCTCCAACCATCTTATTACCGACTGCACTATGGATTGAATATGCAAAATCAATCGGTGTCGAACCATTCGCAAGGTTTTTGACATCTCCATTCGGTGTAAAACAATATACCTGTTCTGCAAAGAGATCCAAGTTCGTCTTCAGCAAACTTAAAAACTCTTTGTTATCATCCATATCACGCTGCCATTCCAGCACTTCTCTTAACCAGCTTAATTTCTCTTCTTCTTTGTTAAGCCCCTTAGTATTATTGTTCTCTTTATATTTCCAATGGGCTGCAATACCATATTCAGCAACACGATGCATCTCAAATGTACGGATCTGAATCTCAAATGGATGTCCTTCTGGTCCGATCAATGTTGTGTGAAGTGACTGATACATATTCGGTTTTGGCATCGCAATATAATCCTTGAATCTTCCTGGGATTGGTTTATACATCTCATGAATGATCCCAAGTGCCGCATAACAGTCCTTAACCGTATCAACCTTGATCCGGACTGCAAATAAGTCATAAATCTGATCGATCGTCTTATGTTGATTGACCATCTTCTTATAAATACTGAACATGTGTTTCACACGTCCATCGATCTCTGCCTTAATTCCGGCATGATCAATATGCCCTTTCACTTCGTCAACGATTTCCTGAATGAATGCTTCTCTTTCTTCTTTTGCCGAATCAAGAGAACGTTCTAAATCTTCATAAACATCTGGTTTTAAGTATCGAAGTGCCAGATCATCTAATTCAACTTTGATCTTGGAAATACCAAGACGATGTGCGATCGGTGCATAAATATCCATCGTTTCTCTGGATTTCTCTTTTTGCTTCTCTGGACGCATAAACTGCATGGTACGCATATTATGCAAACGGTCAGCAAGTTTGATCAGAATCACTCGGATATCTTTTGCCATTGCAAGAAACATCTTTCGTAAGTTCTCCGCCTGAACTTCGATCTTATCTTTGGAATAACTTAATTGTCCTAACTTTGTTACGCCATCAACTAACTGGGCAACTTCTTCCCCAAAATCTCTTACAATATCTTCATGGGTTGTTTCCGTGTCTTCTACTACATCATGAAGCAGTCCTGCCATAATCGTTTCTTTATCAAGTTCTAATTCTGCCAATATGATCGCAACACAAATAGGATGAATAATATATGGCTCTCCAGACTTTCGTTTCTGTTTCTCGTGTGCCTTATATGCTACTTTATAGGCACGTTCTACAGCCTCAATATCTTCTTCATCATAAATGCTTTGCATGGTTGTGATCAGCTGTCGTTTCAGTTCCTCAGGCGGTGTGAAACTATCTGGACTGCTGATATCCTTCTTTACACGATTAATGTTTGTTCTGCTTTCTTGTTTCATGCACGGATACCTCTTGTTTCTTTTGATTATTTTTTAAGCTTTGATTCGCAGTAAATACAGCGATATACTTGGTGTTCTCTGTCTGTCAATTTAAACACATGATCGATTTCTTGTTCTACAGATGTAATACATCTTGGATTCTTGCATTTTGCAATATTCACGATCTTCTCTGGAAGTTCTACTTTGTGTTTGGACTTTACACTGCCATTTTCAATGACACATACCGTAACTTCTGGATCTATATAACCTAAAACATCAAAGTTCACTTCAAATGCATCTGAAATCTTAATGATATCTTTCTTGCCCATTTTGCTGCTTTTTACATTCTTAATGATCGCAACACTGCAATCTAACTGATCTAATCCAAGACTATTATAAATCTGCATTCCGCGTCCTGCACGGATATGATCTAATACGATTCCATTCTTAATGCTATCAATGTTCATCTGCACTTACCCCCAGTAATTCCATGATCAATGCCATTCTTACATGTTTTCCATTCAATACCTGTTTAAAATAGCAGGCTCTTGGATCGTTATCAACTTTTACAGAAATCTCATTCACACGAGGTAATGGATGTAAAATAGAAAGATCCTTCTTGGCGATCTTTAATTTATCCATATCTAAGATATAGCTATCCTTCAATCTTACATAATCAGCTTCATTAAAGAAACGTTCTCTCTGTACTCGTGTCATATAAAGAATGTCAAGCTGTGGCATCACATCTTCCATCTTATCAACTTCTGTAAATGTGATTCCTTTCTTCTCAAAAACATCTTTCTTCAGATACTCTGGAATCTGGAGTTCTTCTGGAGAAATTAAAATATAATTGATTCCTTCATATCTTGATAATGCTTTGATCAGAGAATGCACTGTTCGTCCAAATTTTAAATCTCCACAAAATCCAATCGTGAAATTATTTAAACGTCCCTTTTCTCTTCGAATTGTTAAAAGGTCTGTCAATGTCTGTGTTGGATGATTATGACCACCGTCTCCTGCATTGATCACAGGGATATTTACATACTGTGACGCTACATATGGCGCTCCTTCCTTTGGATGACGCATCGCAATGATATCTGCATAACATTCAATGACTCTTGCTGTATCTGCAACACTTTCTCCTTTAGATGCAGATGATGAATCAGCAGAAGAAAATCCAAGAACACTTCCCCCTAATTCAAGCATTGCTGCTTCAAAGCTTAATCTTGTTCTTGTACTTGGTTCAAAGAACAGCGTTGCTAATTTCTTGTGTTTGCACACTTCCTGATACTTCTCAGGATTCTTTGCGATGTCATCAGCGCGGTCTAATAATCTATCAATATCTTCCACGCTTAAATCCATCGGATCAATCAAATGTCTCATTACATATTCCTCCTAATGGTTTGTCCTACCTTCAATTCTACATTTTTAGGCACCTAGTGTCAATTCTTTACTTCTGATTTTAGACGAAGAACGCCCTTGTCTACCATAAATACTGGTCGATACGATAATTTTGACTTTCTAAGTCCCTCTTCTCCAGCATCGTCTTCTCTGTTCACATATTTGAAATCTTCCATCTCATGGATCACAAACTGTTGATTGATCATCGGATAAGCTCCTTGGATATCTGCAAAAGCTTTTTCAATATGAACGATAAATGTATCTTCATTTGATGCACGTTCACCGATTGAAAATCCTACGACCTTTCCTTCCGCACGCAGAACACCTCCGACAAGTCCTAATTCTTTATAATTGATCACACAATTTTTAGAAACACAGATTTCGTCATGTTTCTCTATATCTTCTGGATCACAATTTTGCATCTTCCATTCCATCAGCATTGCCAGTACTTCTAACTGATTTTCATCGGAAAGTGGTTCATAGGACCATTCATGATTTTCTTTAAAACGATTGATATGATTCCTCTTTCCATGAAGTTTCTTTCCTGATAATGTTGCGAGTTTTTCTCTGTCATAAATATATTCTGAGATATCTCTGTCATATTCAATCTCATAAATATCTCCAAATATTTCACGAAACTCTTCTTCCATCTCATGAGTTACACCATGTAATACAAACGGAATCTTTTTTTCTTTGCAATCATCCATAAAATATTGCAATACTTTCTTTTTATTTCCTTTTCCAAGTGGATAACAAAAAGAACCTCCCTCCTCATCAGTATGAGATACAAATAATCCATCTATGATCGCATACTTTACTTGATAAAAAGAACTCCATAAAATAATATTCGCTGTTGCATAATCACAACTTCTTGTATCATCTGCTAAGATACATCGATCAATTTCTTCCTTATCTTCAATTGTTGGTGTTTTAAACTCCATCTTTATCAACTCCATTCTAGTGTTTTCTCGTAATATTTTATTTGTGATATGGCTGATGATTCAAAATCCGATAAGCACGATAAATCTGTTCTAATATGATCGTGCCTGCTAGCGAACCACTTTGTGTAAATGACGATACATGAAATGGCTTTGCTTCCTCTGATCCTAAATCTCCAATATAAAAATGAAACTTTGAAATTCCCTGTACAGAACTTTCATTAATCAGCTGTGCAAGCCCCGGACTTGTCATACTATCTCTTCCAGGGAGGATATGATAATGTTCTCCCGGTTCTTTTAATATTTTCTCTACTTGTTTTGCATTCTTCTTATATACTACAGAAACTTTCGCGTATGCACCAAGACGTTTTAGATACTCACCCATTGCTTCCTGATACATCTTCGGATCCTGTGATTTCTTCTGCAGAATATAAATTTCAAATTTCATCATATCTTTTAATTTCCTTCAAAAAATTGTTTTAATTTTTTATCTTGTTTTAAAGCCAGCTCATATCTTTTGTTGATCTGTTTTGTAAGTTTTTTAATTTCTTTGCTATTCTGGCTTTCTTTTTTTGCATCTGTGATCTCATCCGTATCATGTTTTTGATTATTATAGATGCAGAATGTATCCCCTTTCTTTATCACATAATACGATGTCATCCCCGGTGCAAGCGTTTTAATCTTGCGGATCTTCATCTCATATGTTACATAAACGATATAGGATTCATCGTCTGCTCCTTGTTTGATCAGATATGTAAGATTCTTATATTTCTTCACATACTGATGGATCGCTTTTTGATCCTCAGTTAATTCATTTGTATCTTCTACCATATTCTTAAGATTTTCCAGATCATTTTTCTGAACTCTCTCATAATATGTTTTCATAAAATCCTCAACTGCCTTTTTCTCAGTCTCTGAATCTTCCTTCTTCGTTTCCGCTGCATCATTTGTTTCTCTGATCACGCCTTGTGAGGTATTCTTTTGTGTTGTTTGTTGAAAAATCTTTTCATTTGTAAGTCGTTCTTGTTTCATCTGGTCCAATTTCGCATATGCCAAAAAAGCTGCAATAAAAAATAAGATCCAGCTTGTAATGATAACAACAACTGTAGATTTTCTAAGCTTCACGCACATCCCTCCAATCCACCTACAGCAAATTTACAGTATATTATACCTTATCGAGCGAAGCGAGTCCAGTCCGAAGGACTATGTTATTGTATTAACGACGTTTGATAGAATCAAGGAAATGTGGTACACTTTGTGTAAAAAATAAAAGCAAAGATAAAACTACCCAAACCGTTGGAATATAATTATAAAGGAAGGTATCGAAACACATGAAAATCCAAATGATCTGTGTCGGAAAAATCAAAGAAACATATTTAAGAGAACTGATCGATCATTACACAAAGATCATCCGTAAAAAATATAATTTTGAGATCATAGAACTCCCTGATGAGAAAACTCCAGATAATGCCAGTGACAAAGAGGAGTCAAAGATTAAAGAAATTGAAGGTCAAAGAATTCTTGATAAGATTCCAGAAGGATCTTTCGTAATTCCTCTCTGTATAGAAGGAACTCCTTACTCCACCGAACAATTCCAGAAGAAATGGGATCAGTGGAACAAGGAGTCCATAAACAATATTACATTTATTATTGGTGGTTCCCTCGGATTATCACCAAAGGTTGTATCCAAAGGAAAATTAAAATTAAGTTTCAGTAGAATGACATTCCCACATCAACTAATGCGGTTAATTCTAATTGAGCAGTTAAGTTATCTTTAATCCAAAGCATTTTCGAACATTCGGTAAATTTCCGGATGTTCTTTTTTTACGTTGATCGGTTTTAAATCTTTTGTCACCATACCATGTGTTGTTTTTCCAGTAGCAATCAGGTCCCCATCTCTTGTAACCTTATAAGAGAATTCCAGACGAACCGGAGACAGCTTTGTAAGACTTGCATGAATCTGTAACTGGTCTTCATAGAAAGCTGCTTTTTTGTATTTACATTCAAGACTCGTTAATGGAGTGATGATTCCTTCTTTTTCTACATCTGTATAAGAAATGCCAACAGCCTTGATAAAATCAGTTCTGGCAACTTCAAACCAGACGGCATAGTTGCTGTGATGAGCAATTCCCATCTGATCTGTTTCTGCATAACGAACTTCAACGGTTGATATATGTCCCATAAATTTTCCTCCTTTTTTCTTTTTGTTTATTGTAAGCGTTTCTTTACAATCTGTCAAAATTTAGTTAATTTTTTCCTGATTTTCCGATCAACTGGTAATAAAGAATAAAAGCTATTACAGCTGTAATGATTTCAGCAATCCAGAAAGCATGCCATACACCATGCACTCCAACTGTTTTGCTTAATACAAATGCAGCAGGAATGATCACTACAACATAACGTAAAAATGAAATCAGAAAAGACTGGATACCTTTTCCTAACGCTTCAAACGCACCTGCAGAAACAACAGAAACGGAAGAAGCTATAAATCCTGCACAAATAATACGAAGAGCGATCACACCTTCTGTCAATGTTTCAGGATTGTTTGTAAACATACTCATCAGTGTCTGTGGCACCACGAAACAAATAACCGTTCCAACAGCCATGATTCCAACAACGATCTCAAACGTCATAAGATAAATCTTGCGGACACGAGCTGATTCCTTTGCTCCATAATTATAACTCATGATCGGACGCATTCCCTGGATCATTCCATTTGCTGTTAGATATAAGAATGTTTGTAATTTGTAATAAACACCAAGTACAACAACATATGTTTGTGAAAATGATGCTAAGATCGCATTTAAAGCAGATACTAAGAAAGATGGCAGTGCCATATTTAAAGTTGCTGGAATTCCGATTGCATATAAGCGCTTAACGTAAACAGCTTCCAGCTTTAAGTAATCTTTTCTGATTTTCACATGAATTGGGCGTAATACATAAACAAGAAGATAAATGATCAGCGTACTGCTTTGACCGATACCTGTTGCAAGTGCTGCACCTTGAATTCCAAATTTGGGGAAGAATCCGATTCCGAAAATCAAAAGCGGGTCTAATATGATATTTACAATACAGCCAGTCATTAAAGAGAGCATAGTAATCACCATATTTCCAACTGCCTGAAAAATCTTTTCAAAAGAAATACTTGCCATAATGATCGTTGAAAACATTAATACAATTGTTGAATATTGTAATCCCATCCCAATGACAGTCTGATCATTCGTAAACATTGCAAGAAATGATGGCATGATCATTAATCCAACGATCGTAAGAAGAATTCCATGAATAATATTTAAAAATAATCCCTGAGTTGCAGCTTTGTTAGCTTCCTTTGCTTTTCCTGCGCCAAGAAACATTGCAATGACTGCATTAATTCCAACACCGAATCCAACCGCAATTGAGTTGATCAGATTTTGTACTGGATATACAAGAGATAATGCGGTCATTGCATCTTCACTGATCTTGGCAACGAAAATACTGTCAATGATATTATACAATGAGTTTACAAACATTGAGATTACCATTGGCAGAGCCATTGATAGTAATAATGGTAAAATTGGTTTTTCTTTCATATACATCTGATTCATAAAATGATTCCTCCTTACTGACTAACAAAAAAGAGACTATAGACCTTGCTGTTTAATGATCAGAAACAGTAAAATCTATAGTCTCTTATAAGACGATATTAAATTGTATTCGTTGATTGTATTTAGATAAAACATGCACCAGGCGGGAGTCGAACCCGCGGCCAACAGCTTCGGAGGCTGCCACTCTATCCACTGAGTTACTGGTACACAAGCTATATTATATTACAATAAATATGATGATTTTTCAAGAAATATTTTTATTTTTGGTAATTTTATTAAATTCATGTTATCATAAAAAGAAAACAACGAGGTAACTAACAATGATTGAAATCCGAAAATTTGAACCCGATGATACAGATACAGCAGTTAAGATCTGGAACGAAGTTGTTGATGACGGCGTTGCCTTTCCTCAGTTAAATGACTTAGATCATGAAAGTGGTCTTGCTTTCTTTGAAGAACAGACATATACCGGGATCGCTGTTGATTCTGATACAAATGAAATTGTCGGACTTTATATTTTACATCCAAATAATGTTGGAAGATGCGGCCATATCTGTAATGCAAGTTATGCGGTTTCTTCTGCTCACAGAGGAAAACAGATTGGTGAATTCCTGGTCACTGACTGTATAAAACGCGCTCCTGAATTTGATTTTAAGATCCTTCAGTTTAATGCAGTTGTTGCAAGTAATAAGGCAGCTTTACATCTATACAAAAAACTTGGATTTATCCAGCTTGGCATCATTCCAAAAGGACTTTTATTAAAAGATGGCACTTATGAAGATATCATTCCTCATTATCTAACTTTGATCCATTCCTGATCTTCTTTTTTCTCAAAGCTGCCATCCCCGATTCCTAATGCAGATTTTGCTAACATATCAGCATAATCATTATATTTATCATTAGAATGTCCTTTCACTTTCACGAACTTAATCTGCACATACTGTTTCATTTCTTCATAAATTCGCTGGTAAGCCTGTGTTCCTTCTTTTTTCGCTGCCCATTCTCCTGTGCACCATTTCTGGATCCCTTCATAATCATAATGAATCGCCAGCTTTTTATAGCCATTTTCTTTTGCAAAACGCATGGCTGCTTCAGAACCTTTGATCTCGCCTGCTACATTGCGCATGGTTGCTAATTCTTCATCCGCATAAGGATATGCAAAATAACGTTCTACCCCATCATGCATTAATACCATACCATAAGAAAATCTCTTCTGAGAATGATCATAACTTCCATCAACATATGCAACTAATGTATCTTCATCAATCTGCATCAATTCATTTGCATCGGGATTTAAGAACGCTTCTGCTTCTGCCTTTGTCTTAAATCCTTTGTATCTTGCATTTGGGAATCCCATGACCTGTGCTTTACATGCATCCCATGACATATAAATTCCTGGTTTTCTTCCTTTTTTTACTGCGTAAAATTTTCCTGCCATATATTTCCTCTTATTTCTTTAATAGTCTTAATCTTTATATTATAATTTTCTTTGAAAAGAAAAAATCCTGCATTGCAGGATTTTCTCTAACCTTATGATTCTAGTCGTTATCTCTTCCACCAAATAAAATGACCAGACGAAGCAAGCTCAGAAGTGCTGATGCTGCACCTGCTACATATGTCAGTGCAGCTGCTGATAAAACCTTCCTTGTCTGCCCCACTTCATCTTCGTACATGATCCCTGTACTTCCAAGAATTCGTAACGCTCTTGAAGAGGCATTAAATTCCACCGGAAGTGTTACTAATTGAAAGATCACCGCTAATGAAAATAATAAAATTCCAACATTCAATAATGTCTGATTCATTCCAAGGATCACTCCACCTAGAATAAACAACCAGGAAAGATTGGAACCAAGATTCACAGCTGGAACCATAGCCCCACGGATCTTCAATGGTGCATATCCTTGCTGATGCTGTACAGCGTGCCCACACTCATGGGCTGCAACACCGATCGCTGCGATCGAATCAGATCCATAAGTTGCATCTGATAATCTTAATACTTTATTCTTTGGATCATAATGATCTGTAAGATTCCCGCTGACACGTTCTACCGAAACATCGTAAATTCCTGCCTGATTTAAAATACGTTCAGCAGCCTGAGAACCCGTCAGTCCGCAATGACAACGGACTCTTGAATATCTTCGAAACGTTGAATTCATCTTGGAAGATGCGATCATCGTGATGATCACTCCGATGATGATCAAAATATACGTTGGGTCAAAATAATAACCATAACCGTATGGATACATAAATATCTCCCTTCTTTCTCTGTAACATGTAGATGATTATATCGTTCCTCCTACATGAAATCAAGGCAGTTTAGAAATATTTTATAATCATTTTATTGAATGATTAATTCTTCATATTTTTATAACAAAGAAGCTCTTAATTCGTCTCCTGATTTCGCACTTAAATATGCTGGTGCGATATCAAATACAGTCTTACATCCACTCTGTCCTTCTTTGGAAAGTTTATATGCAGCTCTTGCATATGCAACTAAAACACTTGATGTAAATTCTGGATTAGAATCTAATTTTAAGCTGTACTCGATGATATGTTTGTTTTCTTTTTCCCATCCTGTACATCCACTTCTTAATACAAATCCACCATGAGGGATCTTGCTGTGGTCACGATCTAATTCTTCCTGGCTGATGAAATGTACAGTTGTATCATAGTCTGAGAAGTAGTTCGGCATTGTCTTGATCTCTTCTTCAACTTTCTTCGCATCTGCACCTTCTTCAAGTACTACAAAGCATTCTCTTGTATGCTTCTGTCTTGTTGTAAGTTCTGGATCTTCCCCATTACGAACTGCTTCTAAAGCTGCTTCTACAGGAATTGTGTACTGTTTACCATCTTTGACACCTTCCACACGACGGATCGCATCAGAGTGTCCCTGGCTGACTCCTTTTCCCCAGAATGTATAATCTTTTCCTTCTGGAAGGATCGCGTTTGCATACATTCTATTTAAAGAGAACATTCCTGGATCCCAACCTACAGAGATGATTCCAACATGTCCATATTCTTTCGCTGCTTTATCTACATTTGCAAAATGTTCTGGAATTCTTGCGTGTGTATCAAAGCTGTCTACTACGTTAAATAATTTGGCATATTCTGGTGTCTGAACAGGAAGGTCTGTTGCACTTCCTCCACATAACATTAAAACATCAATCTTATCTTTCCAATCTTCAACATCTTTGACATTACATACAGCTGCACCTTCTGTTAAAATGCTGACTGTCGCTGGATCTCTTCTTGTAAATACAGCTACAAGCTCCAAATCGTCATTCTGTTTGATCGCGCATTCAATTCCGCGTCCAAGGTTACCATAACCCATAATACCAATTCTAATCATTGATTTTCTCCTTTTTGACTTTATTAAACATAGTATATCATTTCTGTGTTTTGCGTTCAATGTATTCTTTTTATGATTTTTTTGCTATAATGATCTTAAAAATTCCCGATGATTCCTGATCCTTCGGGAATATTCTAACAGAAATGAGGAATTTTATCATGTCATTTACCGGCATTTTCAAAGCAAAAAACGGCATTGTCGCTGTCGTTGATTCAAAGGCATCCAGAGTAGAAAATGGGCAATCTTATGAAGACGTTCACAGGAATCCAGAAAAGCTCTTTGTATTCCAAAACGGAATTGCAACAACTTTTGGTGCTAACCAGATTTTAGTCCAGAATCCTTTTGAATTTTCCTCAAAAGTCATTGCCATCGAAGATCTGGTTTATGAATATCTACATTTAAAGAATATCTTAGATGCTTCTTTCTTCCAATCTCTGCTTGTAAAAATGACATCCAACCCAGCCAATACAGAACCTGTAAACTTTCTGGTTGGACGCAAAATCCGTCAAGAAGAATACATCTTAGAACATCATCAAGTACGTTATTGCGCCTACGCACAACGGCTCGCAACCCCAATGGAACATTTCTTTACTGGCGGAGATGAAAAATATCGGGAACACTTTGATAACCTTCCATATCTTTCACAGATCACCTCTGTTGATATATTGCAGAAAACTGTTGCAAAAGAATTGGATGGATTGATTCAATATTATGACCAGCAATCCGAATATAATCCTGTAGGAAAGCCTGTGAAATCTTATGTTTTAAGATAATGCTACTTTATAGTTTTATCTTCGAAAAAGCCTCCGCAAATGCATTATTGATCGGCTCCTGTGCTTCTTTTTGCTGTTTTTTCAAATATCTGTTCACTTCTTTTTTACTCATTCCAGAACCTTGTTTTTCTTTTCTTTGTTTAAATGCAGACAGTTTTTCTTTATACCCGCAAACACATACAAACTTCTGTCCTTCACCTTCTCCGACCATCTCCATCTTCTTGTGGCATACGGGACATCTGGCGTTTGTGACTTTTGAGATCGTCTTTTTATATCCACAGATACGGTCCTGACATACTAGACGTTTTCCGTGTTTTCCATTGACTTCCAATAAAAATTTTCCACATTCCGGGCAGCGGTGTCTTGTAACATTATCATGTCTAAATTTACCATCCGATGTTTTAATATCATTGATCAATGCCTGTGTATAGTCTGAGATTTCTCTCATAAATTTCTGATCATTTTGTTTTCCTTTAGAGATTGCTGTCAGTTTCTTCTCCCAGTCGGCGGTTAACTCTGCTTTTTTTAGATCTTCTGGAACAAGTTCTAACAATTGTTTTCCTTTGGATGTGATATGGATTTCATTTCCTTTTTTCTCAAGAAGATAACTGTTAAATAACTTATCAATGATATCGGCTCTTGTCGCAACCGTTCCAAGTCCTTTTTTATCCATCTGATCGATCAATGTTCCTTCTGTGTAACGCCCTGGTGGATTCGTTGTTCCTTCTGTCATGGAAATCGTTCCAACCGGATATTCTTTTCCTTTGACTGGGATATTTCCTGCTTTGATCGTGTCTTTTGTTTGAGTTTCCTCTTCGTAGAGTTCTCTCCATCCCAGCTGTTTGATATTCTCTGCTTTTGCACGGAAAAGTTCTCCATTTATGCTTGCTTTCACAGAGAGTTGTTCAGAAATTGCTGGTGCTGATAAAACAGCTAAAAATCTTGCAACAACCATATCATAGATCTTTCGTTCATCGGAACTAAAACTTGTCAAGGATGCATACTGCTCTGTTGGAATGATCGCATGATGGTCAGATACTTTTTTATCATTGATAAAACGGCTGCTTGCTTTGATTTCTTTTCTTAATAACGTTGCTGCTGCCTTTTTATATGATCCATTCTGACATGCTTTGATCCTGTCTTTTAATGTGTCTGTCATGTCATTGGTCAAATATCTAGAATCTGTTCTTGGATATGTCAATACTTTGTGATGCTCATAAAGACTCTGCATGATATTTAATGTCTGTTTTGGTGAAAAGCCATAACGTTTACTCGCTTCTTTCTGCAAAGTTGTCAGATCATAAAGTTCTGGAGCATAGTTCTTTTTCTCTTTTTTTGAAACCTCCGTGATCACAAGATCATGACCTCTTAATTTCTTACCAAGTTCCTCTGCCCATTTCTTGTCAGAAATTCTCTGATTTCCTTTCTGATTCTCCCATGTGAATTTCATTCCTGTTGCAAAAATCTTATAACCGTAATATTTCTGCGGTTTGAAACTCTTAATTTCCTGCTCTCGGTTCATGATCATTGCCAAAGTTGGGGTCTGCACACGCCCACAAGATAACTGAGCATTGTATTTACATGTCAAAGCTCTTGTCGCATTGATCCCGACTAACCAGTCTGCTTCAGCTCTTGATCTTGCTGCACGGAAGAGATCATCATATTCTTTTCCCGGTTTTAAATGTGCAAAACCATCTTTGATCGCTTTGTCTGTTACCGAAGATATCCACAAACGGTAGATTGGTTTCTTATTTCCAGACATCTGTAAGATCCATCTGGCAACTAATTCTCCTTCTCTTCCTGCATCAGTTGCAATGATCACATCTTTGATATCATTTCGAAGGAGTAATTTCTTTACTGTCTGGAATTGTTTGGATGTCTTCTTTAACACTGTTAATTTCCAATGTTTTGGCATCATTGGAAGGACATCCATATTCCACTCTTTGTATTCCTTTCCATACTGCTCAGGATCCGCCAGAGATACTAAATGCCCTAATGCCCACGTTACAATATGATCATTTCCTTCGATATAACTATGCGTTTCCTTCTTACAACCAAGAACTCTCGCAATATCACGCCCAACCGAAGGCTTTTCTGCTAATACTAATCGTTTCATTTTATTATTTAAACCTTTCTAAAATTGTCATCTCAAATTTATTATCCCGACCATTTTAACATATTTTGTGGTATACTGGAATAAAGATATTTTATCGTATTTTTACAGAATTGAGGTATTTACATATGAAATTAATGATCGCATCCGATATTCACGGATCTGCTTTTTACTGTAAACAATTAATCGAAGCATATAAACAAGAACAGCCTGATAAACTACTTCTTTTAGGAGATTTACTTTATCATGGCCCAAGAAATGACCTTCCTAAAGATTACGCACCAAAACAAGTCATCGAAATGCTAAACGCTATCAGCGACCAATTGATCTGTGTCAGAGGAAACTGCGAAGCCGAAGTCGACCAGATGGTACTAAACTTCCCTGTCCTAAGCGAATCCTGCATCCTATACATCGATGGACAAACCATCTACGCAACCCACGGGCACATAAACTCTCCAGCAAATCCTCCAAAATTACATAAAGGAGATATTCTGTTGACTGGCCATACCCATATCCCAGCCTGGGAAGAATATGATAACTTTTTATATTTAAATCCAGGATCTGTGTCTATTCCAAAAGAAGGATCCGAACATGGGTATATGATCTATGAAAATAAGAAGTTTTTATGGAAAACCTTAAAAGGTGACGTATATCATACACTTTAACTTTTTTGTTTTCTTATCACATATCTTAATGGTATTCTATAACCTTCATGTATATAAAACAAATAAAAAAGAGATGGAATACGAAAACGATTGAATTTCATGGCGGATCAGCGTTTTGCAAAAAATCCATCATGAAATTCATGTTTCGTATTCCATCTCTTTTTTATTTGTTTTATATACTAGAAGATTATATAGTATCATTTGGATTTCCCATATAAATTCATCCTCTATTTCTTTCTTAACCCTTAATGATATCATCAATCGTGTCAAACGGGATTCCTTCATTTTCCCCATTGTCTTTATGCACATGTACAATATCATCTTCTTCTAAGCATCTTGCAAATTCAATCTGCATAAAAATACCTTTGATCTCTCTTCCATTTAATGTCTTTACGATTACATGATCATTTTGTGAAACAAAAAGTTCTTCCTCATTCCCATCTTCATCTTGTTTTACCAATTTCACTCCTGGTAATACATTTGTAAATTCCATAAAAATTGCTCCTTTATCTTATAATTTCAGAAAAAATTTCATCAATTGTTCTTTAGCTTTGTTATATGGCATATAACGAACTGGAATATCAATCTTATCTGATTTCTTTATGATACTCTTTTCATGCGTAAATATATCAAAACTTTTCTTTCCATGATAAGACCCCATTCCGCTATTCCCAACTCCTCCAAATCCTAGATATGGAGTTGCAAGGTGGATGATCGTATCATTGATACAGCCACCGCCAAAAGACAACTGTGAAATTACATCTTGTTCTACTTTATCATTTTCTGTAAATAAATACAATGCCAAAGGTTTGTTATGATCTCTGATATACGAAACTGCATCTTCTAATTTGTCATATGTCATTATAGGAAGTAATGGACCAAAAATCTCTTCCTGCATCACCGTGGATTCTTCTTTTACATTCACAAGTATCGTTGGGGCGATCTTTTGAAGTCTTATATCTCCATAACCGCCTTCAACGATCTTTTCATGTTTCATCAATTCCATAATGCGCTGATAATGTCTCGGATTTATCATAGATGAATAATCTTTATTCGACAAAGGATGTTCCCCGATCATTTTATTGATCCAGTATTTTAAGTAGAAGATCAGTTCACTTTCTGCTTTTTTATCTACGAAAATGTAATCTGGCGCAACACAGGTCTGCCCACTGTTTAAAAATTTTCCAAAAACAATTCGTTTTGCTGCCAACTTAATATTGGCACTTTCTTCTACAATGCATGGACTTTTTCCACCTAATTCCAAAGTCACTGGTGTTAAATGTCTCGATGCTTTTTCCATCACGATCTTTCCAACTCGTTCTCCACCAGTATAGAAAATATGATCAAATGACTGTTCCAGAAGTTTTTCACTGATTTCTACTCCTCCATTGATCACAGCAACGTAATGAGAAGGGAAAACTTCTCCAATCATCTTCTTTAAAAGACTGGCACAATGTGGTGCGTGTTCAGATGGTTTTAAAACACAACAATTTCCTGCTGCGATCGCTCCAATCAGCGGCTGTAAGGATAAAAGAATTGGATAATTCCATGGGGCTATGATCAACACCTTTCCGAGTGGTTCTTTGATCTTATAACTTTGGGATGGAAACTGGGCAAGCGGTGTTTTTACCTGCTCTGTTTTCATCCATTTTTTTAGATGCTTCTTTGCATAAGAAAGTTCACTTTTTACCATGCCAATCTCTGCCATATAGGACTCAAAAGATGATTTCCCTAAATCTTTGTATAATGCATGTTCCATATCTTCTTCATGTTGTTTGATCGCACATTCCAAGCGCAATAATGCTTTCTTTCGAAATTCGTATTTCTTTGTCTTCTGGCTCTGAAAAAAATGTTCTTGTCTTTTTAACATTTGATTGATTTCCATGATAACCTGTCCTTTCTTTCTCTACCTTCACCGCGTTTTATCTTAATTTTACCATATATAGTAAACTACCGCCTCTCTTTTTTATTTATTGCCACTTTTTAAGAAATTCGCTATAATAAATTTGTTTTACAATAACCATATCTTTACAACGAAAGACTAACTATTAAAAGTCAAGTCTAAAAATGAACTTTTTTGAATAAAGTACAGAAATGTATTTTAGATATATATTGAACTCAGTTAGAGTTCTTTGAACCTTGAAAACTGCATGACAAAAAGAGCATCGTTGCTGGTGCTCAAAAAAAGGAGTATTGAATTAGAAAAACTTAAGCAGCTTTGATGTATTGCTGATTGGTTTTCTCGAGATGGTAAATAACTCGAACCAACTTTTTGACGGCATGAGATATGGCAACATTGTAATGTTTGCCTTCGGCTCGTTTCTTTGCCAGATATTCAGCGAATGTTGGATCCCAGTGACAGACATATTTGGCTGCGTTGTATAAGGCATATCGTAGATATCTGGAACCACGCTTTTCCATGTGGGAGTATGCGCCATCAAGTTGTCCTGACTGGTATGTAGAAGGAGATAATCCGGCATAAGCCAAGATTTTATCAGGAGAATCAAAACGGTTGAAATCGCCGATTTCGGCAATGATCATAGCTCCCATACGGTAATTGATTCCGGGGATGCTAAGAATTGGAGAATTGATTTCATCCATAATGAGTTTGATTTCATGTTCAATTTCATCAATATCAGATGTGAGTTCCCGGATCAGCTTGATGGTATGCTTTAATTCTAATGATTTTGCTGGCATATTTGAACCTATTGAGGTTCTTGCAGCATTTCTAAAAGCAATAGCTGTTTCTTTACCATATCGCCCCTTTGATGATTCAGAAAGCAGATTGGTAAGTCTGGTAAGATGAGCGTCTGCTACTTGTTTAGCACCGGGAAATTCAGAAAGCATTGCGTAAACTGATGCCATATGAAGTGTTGGAACTAACTTTTCTAATTCAGGAAATAAGATACAGACAAGTCTTGAAACGGAAGACTTTAACTTAGCACGTTCTTTTACTTTATCAAAACGGTAACGGGTTAATGACTTTAGTTCTTCGTTGTGATAAGATATGTCTGAGTAGGACTTTAAGTTCACGTCAGACATTAGCATAGAAGCAATCGTGCGGGCATCTACTTTATCCGTTTTCGTCTGTCTAAGGCTTAGACTTTTTCTGTACAGATTTGTATGTAACGGATTGATAACATAGGTGGGCAAACCTTTATCAATGAGATATCCGAGGAGATTGTAACTGTAGTGTCCGGTGGCTTCCAGTCCTACTTTTACGTTTGTCACATCATCCATAACGGAAGTAATCTTTTGATGAAGTTCATTAAAACCATCTAAGTTGTTGGTGATGGTAAATGCTTTAAATAACACTTCTCCATCAGATTTGGTGATAAAGCAATCATGCTTATCCTTAGCAACATCAATTCCTACGTAAATCATAATAAAACTCCTTTGAAATGAATTTGATACTGTTTTAGAACCACAGGGTGCTCCTTGCGATTGTAACCTCGTTCTAAATAAACCGTCATGCGGTATCTAACTGATTAACAAATGAACAAAGAGACTGTGGTTGGAGCCTTTCGTAAACCATCAAGTGGTAGGAAAAATGAACCAATCCACAGCATCTTAAATATCATAGTCGAACCTGTAGAAAAGGTAAAGAAAAGACTATGACTTAATAGTAATAAAGACCTTGGAGAGGGTCTCTAAACACTACTACTATATAATACGAGGATTTATACATATATGAAACGTAATATCAGATTAACAATTGAATATGATGGTTCCCGCTATCAGGGCTGGCAGAGGCTTGGCGGTGATTCCAATGCGAATACGATTCAAGGAAAATTAGAGTCTGTTTTATCAAAAATGACTGGAGAAGATGTCAATATCAATGGATCTGGCCGTACCGATGCTGGTGTTCATGCTTATGGTCAGGTTGCCAATTTCCATACAGACTGTATGATGTCTGTTAATGAGATCAAAGACTATCTTACCAAATATCTTCCATCTGATATCGGTATTGTGGAAGTTTCTGAAGCTTCCGAACGTTTTCACAGTCGTTTAAATGCGAAAGAGAAAACTTATCTTTACCGAATTGCAATTCCTGGTGTATCGAATGTTTTTGAACGTAAATACCTTTGGTATTTCCCGGAAACTTTGGATATCAAAAAGATGGAAGAAGCTGCATCATTACTGATCGGAACGCATGATTTTAAAGGATTTTCTTCAATTAAGAAAACGAAAAAATCTACCGTCCGTAGTATCTATAACATCGAGATCAAAAAGACAAAAAAAGAAATCCAGATCTCTTATACAGGAAATGGCTTCCTTCATAACATGGTCCGGATTCTTACTGGAACTTTAGTAGAAGTTGGATGTGGAAAAATAAAACCAGAGGATATTACAAAAGCACTGAAAAGTACAAAAAGAAGCGATGCAGGGATTACTGCACCGCCTCAAGGGTTATTTCTGGTTTCTGTGGAGTATTAAGATCTAATCTTATTCTCCCCAGACTTCCTCAGCAATTTCTTTCACTAATTTTAGTTTTGCCCACTGTTCTTCTTCTGTTAATTTATTACCGATCGCACAAGAAGCAAATCCACACTGTGGGCTTAGGCATAGTCTTTCCAAAGGAATGTATTTTTCTGCCTGTCTGATTCTGTTGATCACTTTTTCTTTGTCTTCAAGATCTGGTTTCTTTGTCGTGATCAGACCAAGGACAACTTTCTTGTCTTCTGATACTTTCTTAAGTGGTGCAAATCCTCCAGATCTTTCATCATCATATTCAAGGAAAAGTGCATCAACATTTTCTTTTGCAAATACATAGTCTGCAACTGTATCATATGGACCACTTGTGAAGAATGTAGAATGATAATTTCCACGACAGATATGGGATGTAATTACCATATCTTCTGGTCTTCCTTCTAATGCAAGGTTGTTCACAGTAAGCAGCTGTTTCTTCACATCTTCAAGATCAATTCCTAATGCTTTATATCTTTGTTTCGCAGCATCTCCCACGATCGCTCCCCAAGTACAGTCATCTAACTGAAGATTACGGCATCCTGCCTTATAGAACTGTTTGATCACATCCTGATATGCAACACCAATATCCTGAATCAATTCTTCATTTGTCGCATAATATTTTCTTGTCGTTTCAATGTTTGTTGGAACGATCATTTGCTGAAACATCTGTGCTGGTGCAGGAATTGTATATTTTGCAATTGTATTTTCATCTTCAAACTGTTTTAAATATCTGAAATATTCTACAAATGGATGCTTTTTCGCTTTGATCTTTCCTACCAGATAAGTGTCTTCTAAAGAAGCTAATTCTCCATCGAACTGTACTCCACTTCCTGTCTGTTCATGTGCTACGCCCTCAAATCCCCACATAAAATCTAAATGCCAGTAAGTTCTTCTGAACTCTCCGTCCGTAATCACATGATATCCTAATTCTTTTTGTTTTGCTACTAATTTTGCGATCTCTTCATTTACGATGTTATCGTATACTTCTTTTGTGATCTTGTTTTCGTTATATTGTGTTGTTGCTTTCTTTAATTCTTCTGTTCTTAAAAAGCTTCCTACATAATCATATCGAAATGGCTCTTGTAATTTACTCATTTTCTGTCGTCTCCTTTTTGCCTTGTTTTTTAACTTGTATATAGTATATCATTTCAAAACCATCTTTTAAAATATATATATTTAGCGGTTTGTCATAGTTTTAAGTTATAGCAAAAGTGTTCGCAGAATGATTCTGCTTTCTATCTGCATCCAGATATTTTTGTATTTCCATCTGCATCGACATATCTTAATATTCCTTTTGTATATATAATCTTGTCATCTGATACCCCCTCCGCAATAATCTTCTTCTTTCCACCTTTTATATCGACCTGTGCAATATAATATTTCTTTTTCCAATAAATATACCCATCTGCTACAAAAAACCATTTTGTATCTTCTGCATTATTAAAATATTCCTCATACTGTTTTTGTTTCTGTATCATTCCAAAATAGTTTTCGATATTTTCATCTGTGGAATCATAGACTAACGTGTTATCAAAATTTTTAAGATTAATTTTCCTGACACATATGCCATTGCTCTCATCATTTTCAGAAAGATAGTAACACTCATTTCCATATATAAATATCTTTTGAATTGTTAATTTTGATGGAAATACATCTCTGATAAGATTTTCCTTTTTTCCGCTTTCATCTGTATATATAATATTGTTATTATCCTCATCTATTTCGATCGTTTTTCCATTCCATATTGCCTTTTCCTGCGTATCTTCTTTGCTTATAGAAACTCTAACTTCCCTATGATTCGTACTTTTGCTGCATCCTGTAGCAAATAAAGTTGATGCAATGAAACATAATGTTATGATTCTCATCATCTTTTTATAAATATGAATTTTCTTTATTCTCCATTTTGAAAAAAAGATAACACATAAAACACCTAATATTATTATTTCACCCAAACACATAGCATTGACTGCTATAAAACTTCCATGAGATATTTCTTTGAATGTACAGACTTTGACCAATTTGCTTCCAACATACTGACCGTCAAATTGAGATGCCCATAAATATCCTGCTGCTTTTAATGGTCCTAATGGTAAAGGTAACTCATAAATCATAGAGCCACTTCGAAAGATGATCGATGTCAGTACAATTGCTGCTATACTTATGATCATGCTAATTGTTTTTCTTTTGATCCATATGTTTATTAACATTATCATAAAAGAAAGCAGAACTGCCCCAATCAATCTCATGATAAATATCGTGACTACAGCAGATCTGAGTGTTATATGATAGGAAGAATTTTGAAAGAATTTCAAACTCTGGATTGAATAATTCCCGTGGGAAAATCCTACGCTTCCTGCCAGGTATATCATCTGAATGAGTTGAAATATTGCTGATAATACGACCGAAAGAATACCTCCTAACACTACTTTAGCAAACGGAGTCTGATATTTTCCTTTTTTACAAGACCTTAACATCATGTCCATTTGTGTTTCATATTCATTTCCCCAAAGTGCTGTCATAACAATGATAATACAGATAATTAAGGAAAAATCTAAACTATCATGTTCTAAAATGCTTTGCCATCCTCTAGTCTCTAAAATATATCCACTGCCTTTTTCTTTCTCATATGTAAACTGGTCATAAATCACCTGAAATGCTTTATTTTTCTGTTCAGATGCTAATAATTCATTACTAGATGAATTTATCTTTTTATATTCTTTCTCTATCTCTTTTTGTTTCGCATCTGTGATCTTTCCCTCATATTTTTTCAGATATTCATTATAATACTTTTCATTTTCATCGATCATATAATGAGAATCATACCCAGTTATACAAACAGATACCATTCTTACAGCCAGCAGAATCATAATAAATATCCATATTTTCTGTTTTGTAAACAATTTATAAATTTCCTGCATCAACATATTTTCTACCTGACGCTTTCCTTTCTGTTGCTAGAATGTTTATATCTATAGTAAGAAATACAGATCAGCAACACTTCAAAAATCACCTGTATTACAATACAAACATTAATCCTTAATTCAAAGTTACCAAATAAATCTAATTCATACAGCGATTTTAAAATATTAGAACCTTTGAATAATGAAAATGGACTGGCAATTGCAATCACTGCTTTTTGTACATTATCACTGCAAATATATCCACTGCAATATAATCCAAATACTATAATTCCAATAAATAGGATAAACGATATCATTGTGTTTTTTGTAATGTTGGATATCAGACACAACAATGTACTTACAACAATGAGAGCCATACATTTTAGTCCTTGTATAGCAAAATATACCTGCAGTAATGTCAAATTATATGGTGAATATTGGAATTCTTCTAATGCATATATGGGCATTTGAGATCCTTTCAGCCCGTAAGTTATGTAAAATACAATATAATTCACACACGCAATCACTACCGTACACATTATAATTACTGCTATCACTGAAATATACTTCCCTGCAACATATGTTTTTCTGCCTTTTTTGGTCGCCAGAATCATATCTTCCATCCCATAGATTTGTTCTTGATAAAATAATGGCAAAGCACATAAAAACAAAAAAATCATGAGAATCACATCTGAAAAATTATAATCAAGCAGTTTCTGAAATCCTGTTGTATCATAAAAATCATAGATCACTCTATCTTGATATTTCTTTACAATATGTTGATTCTTCTTAAGTTCATATCGATTGTCTGCTTTTTTATAAAACTTTATATTTTCTTTTGCCTGATCCACCAGTTTCTTATTTTTCTCAGCATAGGAAACTAAATTTTTGATCGGTTGATAAAAATTTGTTTCAATCAGCGAATAATCGCCAAAAATATATCCCGTCCCTGCACTCTTTGTATATCCTTTTTGATAGTCAGCATTGTCTATTTTTTCTTTCAAATTATCATAGAGTTTAATGATCTTATCCTGTTTTTCTTCCGTTATTTCACCGTCAAATTGTGCATGTAATTCTTTATAATACTCCCATTCTCTAGCAGATGAATGATACCGATTAACCTCACTGGAAAATGGATCATTTTGAAATCGGTACTGTGCATAAATTACCATTACATTCACGATCAGCAAAATGACCATTGGTATGATGATCGTTTTTCTTAAAATATTTTTCCGAAATTCAAATAATACAATTTTCATATTATATCCCTGCCTGCTCACAAAATACTGTTAAAAACACATCTTCTAACTGCGGTTCTGACATTCTGGCATTTTTTATCGGTTTGTTCTTGCTAATGATCCGCATAAGTACATTTTCATCAACTCTTTTTATATTGGATGTCAAATAATTTTTCATCAATTCTTCTGCAGTCATTTCATCTACATTGACTTTCCAGACACTTCCCTGAATATCATCGCACAGTCCTTCTACGGTACCCATCCTGTTCAGTTTTCCCTCTTGTAGAATCACAACCTGATTTGCAATATATTCTATATCTGATACGATATGTGTAGAAATAAGCACCATTCTGTTTTTGGCTATATTAGAGATAATATTTCGGAATCTGATTCGCTCTCCCGGATCAAGTCCTGCAGTTGGCTCATCTAAAATCAAAATTTTGGGATCATTTAAGATTGCCTGCGCAATTCCAAGTCTTTGTCTCATTCCTCCGGATAGTTCTTTGATTTTCTTATTCATGTGATCACAAAGATTTACTTCTTCCATAATCTCTGGCAAGATTTCTTTTGCTTTCTTCTGTGGAATGTCTTTGATACTACACATATACATAAGAAATTCTTTAACCCGAAAGTTTGGATAAAACTGCGGATATTGTGGAAGATATCCTATTTTATCCAGATATTTTGTTCCCATATCTTTTATATCACTGCCATCAAGTTTTACCTGTCCAGATGTTTGCTGCAGAATTCCTGTAATGATACTGATCAAAGTCGTTTTTCCAGCACCATTTGCTCCTAAAATGCCATAAACACCATCGCTAAATTCTATATTCAAATCTTTTAGTGCATATTTGTTCCCATATTTTTTACTTACATGATCTAACAATAATTTCATAATTTTCTCCAATGATTATCGCAATTCAAACTCTTCTAATTTATCTCCTTGATCCGTACTATAAATAATTCCATATGATTTTCCGTTATTGATGGAAATAATGTCATTGACATGAACGGATTTATGAAAATCGTATTTCTTTTCCTTCAAAACCTTTTCATTTTTAATATCATATTGCCTTACACGGAAACTTTTTTCATCTGTCTGACTGGCTGCAATCATATATTTTCCATCTTCTGTGATCCTTGCTTTTGCACTCTCAATACCATCAAGATGAACCAAATGATTTTTCCCTGTCTTGGTATCTATGACTGGTACTTTTCCACTTGCTGTTTTCGTATTTGGATTTTCTCCATCATTGATCCAAATATATCTCTTATCTACATTTAAAGAAAAAGCTTCATATTTTTTCTCAATAAATGTATGTATTTTTTTATTCTTTAAATCGAAATATCCATAACAAGTATCTTCTTCACTTTCTCCCTTCGTTCCATAAAATGCTAACTTATCATTTCCTGCAAATATAATATTTTCTGCTGTAATATCTTTCTTCGTAATCTGGTTGTATTTTGTAAATTTCTTTGTTTCTCTGTTATAACACAAGATGTTTTCTCCAGTATTCCATGCAATCTTCGTACCATCTGGACTTACTGTAAAACTGGTCATTAAAAGATCTTCATCTTTTCTCTCTTTTGCCAATCTAGTAATATCAACGGTATCTGTTTCTTTGAGCTTTTTATCAAAGAGTTTTATAGAAGCCTTTACAATTTCACTTTCATCTGGTGTATCTTCTACCACAGCACCCTGAATTACTTGATTTTTCAATTCCCTGTTTGCTTCATAAATTTGTACGCAATATCCTTGATCAAGTTCTATGATAGAACCTGTACACTGTTTTTTACCTAGTTTATATTTATTCACAACTTTATAATTCATCAGATTTTTCAAAACCAATTCTTTTCCTTTTGTTGTTAAGCGTAAAACTTCTTTTTGTTTCTTTTCTTTCACTACACTTTTTTCTTTCCCGCACCCTGCCAGTGCAATACAAATGCAGATCATACAAACAATTATTTTCTTCATTGATTCCTACCTCTACTTATCTATTTACTTATTGATCAAGAGTAAACTGTCCGTTTTAGAAATATCCTGTATTTTATAATCTCCTCCGCTCGTCATAACAATTGCATAAATTGAATTGATCCGGTCATATCCTGAAAGATCTAAATTTGCAGTAACTGTGATCATTTTCCCTTTTTGAGTTTTCACTTTTATATAATCTTTTTTATCAATTTTTACTGGTTTATTATTGATAAAAATTGTAATCTTCTCATTCACATTTTTCCCACCATACAATTTTAAAGTGATTGGAACTTTTCCATTTTTTCCATATAAAATATCTTTATCCTTGACACTTGATTCCATCTCAAAGTTTACAGACTCATCTAAAGAATCATATTCATCACTTACATATGTGTTTTTCCAATCATTTAAAATTTCTTCTGGTATATTACTTACTTTTACATGTTTCTTTGTTGTCTTTAATTGGTTCGTTCCACTACATTTCATTTTAATTTCTAATGGAATGTTCGCACTTAACTGTTGGTTGTTCCCCCAACTTGGATTCTTTTCTTTTGGCAAACTGTCTGGATTCCATATCGTTGCTGGAATTACTCCAACTTTCTCTCCTTTTTTACCAGATACCGGCTTAAATATCAGTTTAAACTCTTTTCTTTCTTTTGGTTTTAAAGTGATTTTTTGCATTGTTTGTATTTTGCCATTTGCTTCTATTCTATAATCCTGTATATTTCCATCAACGAACAATAACAATCCTATCGTTGCTACACTTTCATTTTTATTTCCCTGATTTTCCAGATAAAATGGTATTTCTACATCTTTTCCATTGTACTCATAGACATCTTTCTTCTCATTAAGATATCCAAAAGAAATCTGTCCGCTAGACTCTTTTTTTACATTTTCAATATTTTCATTTTTTTTCTCAAATCTATTTTCTACGGCTGTTTTATTTTCTTTATCATTCTTATTTTTATTTCCTGTTTTACAACCTGTTAATATAATTGTTGAAATCAATAATATACACCCGATTCGTTTCATATATGCTCCTTTTTATACAAAGTGGGAGCACTCCCTATATGCCCCCACTTTGAAATTATTTTAAAATATTTCGGCTTTGTATTTTACAACATTCGTTTTTCCACATGCTTCATGAGTAGAAAAAGCTGCTAATTTTTTATTCGTATTCAATAATATTCATTACCTCTTTTCTCTCCCCCTTTTCTCTAATACTATTTATGGAATTCCATTTTCATTTTTGCACTTTTTAAGGCCTTATCCACTGCGCAATTAAATATTATCATGTAAATTGTATTTAAAATAAAATGTTGTTTATTTTGTATGTTTTTGTGTTTATTTTGTATCTTTATTTCATAAAGAACGCTAAATTATTTTGCGCAAAATAAAAATGCCGGTATCTAGCCGACATTTTACTCATATCCTTTATTTAATTTGGAATCAATATTTTGACAACCACCTCGGTGCCCTTTTTATCAATCGAAAACTCTCCTTCATATTTTGTAACAATGCTTTTTACACTTCTGATGCCTATTCCATGAAACTTCTGCTTCTTCTTTGTTGTCTTTAAATTTTTAGAAAAATCTCTGCTATATTGATTGATGATCTTAATTACAAGAAATGTTTTCTCCTGTCGGATTGTCAGATCAATATATGGTTCTTCTTCCCCTTGGCTTGCTTCCATGGCATTATCAATCAAATTCCCTAATATATTTGACATATCTATTTCTCTTACACAACACTTCTTTGGAATTGCTGCATTTACTATAAATGTGATACCTTTTTCCTCTGACAACCTTTGTTTTGTATTAACAATTGCATCCACAACAGAATTTCCTGTTTTTATGTAAAACATCTTTTTCTGAATTAATTCATTTTCACAATTCAGGTATTCTTTTATGCCTTCCATATTTTCATCTGCTGCAAGTTGTCGTAATGCTATGACATGATTTTTATAATCATGGACACTTCTTCGCCATAATTGAAATGCCTGCTCTGTTTCATCTAACGATTTTTGAAGCATGGTATTTTTCATGTCGATTAATTCATTTTTCTGCTGTTGCTCATAACTTTCTCCTGTTTTTATGATAAAATAAAGCACCAAAAGTTCAATCGATATAGAAGTAATAAAAAATATTACAAGAAACAATTCTGTTTCAGGGCTTCTATTTTTTATATTCAATTCCACCATAATATGAAGTGAAACTAATAGAAACGCAGAATAAATACACATAATAACTATATATTTTTTTATAAATATTATTGATTTTCTCAATAACTTACGTATTGTGACTACTGTTAATATCAACAGAAACTTTGACATCAAGATGCACAAAACTCTTGAAAAATTTTGATGATTCAATAAATAGTTTGCATCTACTTGTAAGATCAATGCTGTAAAATATGAAACCGCAAAATCAATGGCAGCTAAAATTACTGCATAAATCAATGGAAGTACAATACATAATCCTATTTTCGCTTTATATAAAAATAGCTGAAACAAAATAATTACAAATAAAACGAATATAGAATTAAAAACTGAAAATATCTCTATTTTATTTAATCCTGTGATTAACAATGCACTAAGTGCCGCCCCTGCAAATGCCAGATATTTTCGATCACCAAATTCCTCTTTTACTAGAAAAGCCCCACAAAAAACACAACACATGAAAATTTCAATGAAACTTGCGATGTATTCTATAATCCAAAAAAATGTCGTCATACCTGATTACCCCAATAATTCATTAATGCTATTTTCACACTTTTTATTCTGGTTCTGCTTACGATCAGATGCTCGCCATTATCTAATGTAATATCATGATTCGAGTATTTCCCAATATATTTAGCGTTTGCAACACATCCACTATGTATTTTGATAAAATGCTCATCATTTAATTCCTCATATAATTCTTTGATTGTTTTTCGTACAAATAATACCTCTCCATTCTTTAAATGGATTCCTATCTTTCTTGCACTTGTCTCAAAATACATAATATCTGAATGCTTCACTCGAACTTCCGCTTCTCCTGTTTTCACAATCATATAAGAATCCTGCATTTCCTCAAGTCTTTGGTATGCTGCCTTCAAACATGGCATTAATTCTTTTTCGATTCTGTTTTTTCGAATATATCGAAATGGATTATATTCAATCGATTCAAACACATACTGTTCATATGCTGAAATAAAAATTAATATGATATCTAAATGTTTCTGTCTTAATTTTTTTGCAACCTCAAGTCCTGAAACATCTGGCATATCAATGTCTAGGAATAAAACATCAAAATCTTCTTTTTCATTGTAAATTAAATCTAATACTTTCTTTCCCTCTTTATAAGCGTAAGTTTCAATTTCAATCTTTAACTTGTCAGCTATATGATATAATTCTTTCTGAATCATCTGTAAAGATTTCTGTTCATCATCACATATTGCAATATTTATTCTCATCATAATTCCCTCGTTTTCCTTTTTGTATGAAAGATATTATACCATAAAAAATATAATAATAAAATTAGACTAAACTAGAGACTTACTCCCAAATATTTTAGAACTGTTTATACTTTCTTTAGAATTGTTCATACTTTGTATATTGAATGAAGATGAGATTTTGATATACTTAAGACATAGTTTTTCATATATATTTTTTAATCCTCTCTTTTCAGAAAAGCAACCGCTCACAAGATTTGTGAGCGGTCTTTTTATTGTTAGGCTTTAACCTTCAACATACACACCCACTAGTGGTTTCGATCACTGAATTTATTGAATATTATAAAAATGGTTATCTGTCGGCGACCGTAGGAACACGTCTGCACTTAGCGAGTGGATGGTCGTAAAGACCATTCAGGAGCTTAGTACAGCTACGTGTGAGTCGAGCGAAAGCGCGTCGCAGACAGATAACCATTTTTATAATATTCTATCAATAACTTCAGTTTATCAAACTATATTTTATACAGGGTATGCTTCTTCATTTCCTTCTGTAACATCAACTTTCTTTTCCTGTGCATCGCGATATTTAAAATACTCTGTAGCAACCTGAGGGAATAAAGCATAACTTAATACATCTTCATCCTGTTCTTTATAAGCTGCTACCTCCTTTTCTTGTTCTTTTGTATTTTATATCGTGGCATTTCATCGGAATTTCCTATGATATAAAGTTAAAAAAGGGCCTGCCTATCCTACGGATAGGCAGACCCTTTTGTCATGCTTTACTTTAAAAATATATGATCTAAAATTAAAATAATCCTTCTTCATTAAAATAATCGATTCTCATCGCATGACGCACATCTTTCATTGTTTCCTGTGCTTTTGCCCTTGCAGCTTTTGTTCCCTGCTGAAGAATTTCTGCAACTTCTGGAAGTTTTGCTTCCCACATCTTTCTTCTCTCGCGGATTGGTTCTAATTCTGCCTGAAGTACTTTGTTTAAGAACTTCTTCACTTTAACATCTCCAAGTCCTCCACGCTGATAATGGGCTTTTAATTCATCTAAGTTATTGTATTCTGGCCAGAATTCTTCAAAGTATTCTGGTTTACAGAACGCATCTAAGTAGATAAATACTGGATTACCTTCTACCTGTCCTGGATCTTCAACCCTTAAATGATTTGGATCTGTAAACATGGACATTACTTTCTTCTTGATATCCTGTGGTTCATCAGATAAGTAAATACAGTTTCCAAGAGATTTACTCATCTTCGCTTTTCCGTCGATTCCTGGAAGTCTTAAACATGCCTGATTGTCTGGCAGTACGATCTGTGGGTCTGTTAATGTCTCTCCATATACAGAGTTAAACTTGTGTACGATCTCTTTGCACTGCTCTACCATTGGCATCTGATCTTCTCCTGCTGGTACGACCGTTGCTCTAAATGCAGTGATATCTGCTGCCTGACTGATCGGATATGTGAAAAATCCAACCGGAATGCTTGCTTCAAAATTCTTCTGTTTGATCTCTGCTTTTACTGTTGGGTTACGCTGTACTCTTGCAACTGTAACTAAGTTCATATAGTAGAAAGACAGTTCTGTAAGTTCTGGTACCATAGACTGAATAAAGATATTGACTTTCTCTGGATCTAACCCACATGCAAGATAATCAAGTGCTACCTGCATAATGTTCTGTCTTACTTTCTCTGGATGTTCTGCATTATCTGTTAATGCCTGGGCATCAGCGATCATGATATAAATTTCGTCGAATTTACCAGAATTCTGCAGTCTCACTCGTTCTTTTAAGGATCCTACATAATGTCCAACATGCAGTCGTCCCGTTGGTCTGTCTCCTGTTAATATTACCTGTTTCATTATTTTCTCCTTTTCCGCTTTCCGTATAGACTTTGTACATCTTCTCTTATGATCTATACTCTTATGTTTTATTGTAAAATCAAATGCGTAAAGTGTCAATATTTCATTGTGAAAAGATTTTTGTGTGTCCGCACTAGAAAGACATTCATTTCCGTAAAAAAGACATTTTGTATTGACTTAAGGAATAAAAGTAAATATAATAAATAAGATTGATTCTTTATTTTTAAGAAAATATGATGTAAGTATCAAAATATCACTTAAAAATAAAAAAATAATGAAAGAAGGAATTTTTAAAATGAAAAACTTATTACAAAAGTGGAATAGCTTAAGTCTGATCGTAAGAATCTTAATCGGTCTGATCATCGGTGCTATTCTTGGTGTAGCTGCTCCAAAAGCAACAGGGCTTGCTCTACTTGGAGATTTATTTGTTGGTGCTCTTCGTGCTGTAGCCCCAATCCTTGTATTTGTACTTGTCATTGCTTCTTTAGCAAATTCTAAGAGCAACGGTGCAAAAAATATGCGTATTGTTATCATCCTTTATATGCTAACAACTTTTATTGGTGCTGTTGTCGCAGTATGTGGAAGTTTTCTCTTCCCAATCACATTACGTCTTGGAAAAGCCGCTACATCTGAAGCCGCTCCTCCAACGGGTGTGTTAGAAGTATTAAAGAACTTATTAATGAATATCGTATCAAACCCTGTTGATTCCCTTGTAAAAGCAAACTACATCGGTATCCTTGCATGGGCTGTTGTTTTTGGACTTGCATTAAAAGCTGCAACTCCTGGAACTAAAAAAGCTCTTCATGATATCTCTGCTGCAGTTACAAAAGCTGTACACTGGATCATCAACTGTGCTCCATTTGGTATTCTTGGACTTGTATATAACACTGTATCTACAAACGGATTAAGCATCTTTACTGATTATGGTAAACTTCTTGCCCTATTAGTTGGATGTATGTTATTTACTGTATTTGTAACAAACCCAATCATCGTATTTAGTATGCTTCGCAGAAACCCATATCCACTGATCTTAAAATGCTTAAAAGAAAGTGGTTTAACAGCATTCTTTACAAGAAGTTCTGCTGCAAACATTCCTATGAACATGGCTCTTTGCGAAAAACTGGGATTAAATGAAGATAACTATTCTGTATCTATCCCTCTTGGTTCTACGATCAACATGGATGGTGCTGCGATCACGATCACAGTTATGTCTCTTGCAGCTGCTCATACAATGGGTATCTCTGTTGATATTCCTACAGCAATCATCTTAAGTGTCTTAGCTGCTGTTTCTGCATGTGGTGCTTCTGGTGTTGCTGGTGGATCCCTGCTGTTGATCCCTCTTGCATGTTCTTTATTTGGTATCTCAAATGATGTTGCCATGCAGGTTGTTGGTGTTGGATTCATCATCGGAGTAGTACAGGATTCTGTTGAAACTTGCTTAAACTCTTCTTCTGATGTATTACTTACAGCTACTGCTGAGTTATATCAGAGAAGAAAAGCTGGGGAAGATATTGTATTGATCCCTAATAAATAAAAACTTATGAATAAATAAAATTTGTGGAAATATATAAAAAATAGATTGTTTCCCTTGGACCCACTCTCGTTCAGATTCGCACGTAGCGGACACTAAATTCGACAGCGACGATGAATCGTCACTGCTCATTAAGTGCCGACGAGCTCATATGGTCCAAGGGAAACAATCTATTTTTTATATATTTAAATTTTGTTTATTGATAAGCTGTAGGTATGAGTGACTGCTCATGAGTATTGGATTTTAACTTTAGTTTTATAATAAAATAAAGATTTTAAATGCTTGTTCTCATTCCCAGAGTACAATGTTCTAAAAGTTTTTCACTATTTATGATTTCAATTTGTCTCCTTGATAAGAGAAGCTCTCGCCATTGTTACAAGATCTGCTTTGTCTGCTTGTAAAACACTTTCTGCAATTTCAACATCATTGATTCTTCCTACTGCGATCACTGGAATATCTACCACTTTTTTGATCTCTGCTGCATTTTCTACATATGCTGCTCTTGGAACAACAGATGGTGGAATGATCACATGTGTGGATGCATAAACACCCTGTGAACAATGAATACAATCTGCTCCTGCTTCCTCTACCAGTCTTGCAAGTATCTTAGATTCCTCGATTTCTAATCCACCTGGGACATATTCAACCGCTGACATTCTGTATAAAACTGGATAATCTTTTCCGCATTTTTCCTTAATATTCTCAATGATCTCCATTGCAAATCTTGCACGGTTTCGGATCGTTCCTCCGTATTCATCACTTCTCTTATTGGAAAAAGGAGAGGCAAATGCTCCAATCAGATATCCATGTGCCCCATGAACTTCAACTGCATCAAATCCAGCTTCTTTTGCTCTTCTTGCGCAATCTCCGAATTGCTCAACCAGTTCATGAATTTCTTCTACTGTCATTTCTCTTGGTGTCTCTGGCATTGTTGGATCTTTTAATGCGGAAGGTCCGACTGGCTGTTCTCCTGTGATCGCACTGCTTGTCTCTCTTCCTGCATGATAAATCTGTGCTGCGATCTTTCCACCTGCAGTTGGTGTCACTGCATAATCTTCTGTGATGATCAGTCCCCATCCACCTTTTGCTTTATGTTCATGATAGGCAATAAATTTCTCTGTTGCCATTCCATCCTCAGAACAATAGTTTGTTACCATTGCTGATACGACCATACGGTTTTTAAGCTCCATCTGATTGATTTTAAACGGTTCAAATACTTTCATTTTACTGCTGCTCCTTCCTTTCATATCCGCTATCCTTTTGATAACTTTACTATAGTCTGATTCCTGGAATTGTTCTCCCTCATATGAGGGAGAAACGAAAAAAAGTAGTTATACCAAACATTTTTGTTTCATACAACTACTTTTGTTTATATTATTCATTTTTCTAATAAATTAAAATTCTTTTTTTAGCATAATTCCTTCAGCTATTTTCAATGACAGGAACCAAATGACAATGGAAATTATATATATAGAAGCCCATAGTGTAATATTTTTTAAATACATTTGATTCATCACGATGTCAATCAGCTCAATCCCTGCCGTTTCAAACATTTTGAAAAAGAAGATAACAACAAAAACAATCCCTCCGATCATAGCTGCTAACGCGATTCTTCCCTTCTCTGCTTCATATTTTAATAGAAAAGGAAGGGCCATTGATTGAAAAATCAATAGCATTGGAATATTGAGTAAGACTGCCATCACAATTTCTTCTGACCTCATTAACAATGTACCTTTTGCTGCTGTAACGATGACTACTAACAATATACCTCCAATGACTGTTATCATTCCCCAAAAGAGGCTAAACAGATATTTTTCTCTTGTATATTCTTTTCTGCTAAATGGAAGCGTAAATAAAAACGCATTGCCATTATCAAATGTATCGTAACTGATCGTACTGATTGCTGTCATGATTGTAATCACAGACGTATAGCTAATTGCAAATGATATTTGATCCGTAGCGATTAAGATTCCTGCTGCAACTAGCCAGATCACTGCCAGATTTTTTTGTTGTGATGAGATTAATCTGATGTCTTTTGTCCATAATCCTTTCATTTTCTACACCCCCTGTATCATTAATGTAATGATCTGATCGATCGTTCCTTTTTCTACCACGATCTTTGGATAATTCTCCAGATAAAATTGTTTCTGATCTGTAAGACATGCATATCCATAGGATTCTTTCTTCATTTTTATTATATATTGTGAATCTAGTGTTTTTGACTGTTCTTCATCAACCTTTAAGATCGCATAATTACTTAATAACCGGTCTGTTTCTTCGTGCAAGATGATATTTCCTTCATTGATCATATAAATATTATCACATAAGGTTTCAAGATCTGTTGATATATGAGAACTTACAAGAATCGAACGTTCTTCATCTTCTTCCATATAATCTCTTAACATATCAAGCATCTCATTCCTTGCCATGACATCAAGCCCTGCCGTTGGTTCATCTAAGATTAATAGTTTTGCTTTGTGGCAGATTGCTGTAATTAACTTTAATTTTGCTTTCATTCCAACAGAAAACTGTTCTAGTTTTTTGTCTGTTGGCAACTGATATTTCTCTATATAGTTTGTAAATAACTGTTCATCAAATGCTTCATATGTATTTTTTAGAATATCCTTGATGTCTTTTACTGTAAGATATCTGCTAAAACCAGAATCAGAAAGTACAACACCGATCTGTTCCTTATCCTCTGGTTTTATATCCTTGACATTCTTTCCAAAAATCTGAATATCTCCTCCATCTATGTAAATCAATCCAAGCACTGCCTTTAAAGTTGTGCTTTTTCCAGATCCATTCGGACCTACAAACCCAGTGATCATGCCCTCTTTTACTTCCATGGAACAGTTGAGGGTGAAATTCTTATATTGTTTCTTTAATTTATCAATTTTTAACATACCTTATCCCTCCAATATTAACTCAAACAAGGTTTTGATATCTTCATCACTGATGCCAAAACGCCTTCCTTTTAGAATTGCTTGTTCTAAGTCCTGTTCTACTTCCTTCTTTTGCTCTTCCATCATCAACTCCGTGTTCGCCGCTGTCACATAGCTGCCTTTTCCATGAATCGTTACTGTAAAGCCTTCTCTTTCCAGTTCATCGTAAGCTTTCTTTACCGTTAAAGCACTGATCTTTAATTCCTTTGACAATGCCCGGACAGATGGCAGCTGGTCATTCTGCTTTAATTCTTGCTTTCGGATCATTGTTTTGATCTGGTCTATGATCTGCTCATAGATTGGAACCATGGATGATGTGTTGATTATGATCTTCATTTTGTATCATCCTCCTTTACTTATAAACAGTGTATAACAGAATCAAACTGTTGTCAACTGTTATATGGTGTTTGTTTTAAAATAAATAAAAAATAGAGTTATTGCATTATCATAATAAAAGTTCAAAAAGAACTATAGATAACGCAATAACTCCATTTTATGTTTAAATTTTATAATTTAATAATATTCTTCTACATATTTATCAGCAACTTCTTTATCCAAAGAAAAGTCCTCCATGATATTTTTTATTGTATCTTCTCTTGATGCTTCCATCTTCTTATAAATTTTAATTGCACCCTCTACTCTTCCTTCTATCCTTCCTTTCTCTCTTCCTCTTTCTTCTAATTCTTCTAAGGCCTTGCACATATTCAACTCAACTCCTTCCTGTTCTAATTTCAATGAATCCTCCCCATAATATATACAAATCGTAACAATCGGATGCAACCGATCTGTCTTTTGAAATTTTGATAAGAATTCATGTTTTGTCTTATAATTCTTATATTTTTTATTCTTGGCTTCCAGTTCCTTATATTCCTTCAAATAACTGAAAGCATCTCCTATCATATGCCTTAATGGCATCGCATAATGTATCTTAGATTGATTTTCAAGTCCCAAAATCACATAATCAACACCATTTCCGTTTAAAACAATCTAATTTTAACCAACGTTCCTTCGGGTATAAATAAACACAAAAATAGAGATGGAAATTCATTTTTCGTACTCCCATCTCTATTTATACTTGATGAATTACCGTATTTTCAACTTAATTCTTCTCATCCATCAATCCAAACTGTATCGTCACACAAGTAGCAATGATCAAACCAAACATATAAAATGAATATTTTAACACATTAAGTGGTGACACATCTGCGAGTGCCGTGATCATTAACATACCTCCATCATGTGGCATCAATGAGATAAATGCGCAGGCAAAGATATCTACCAGACTGGCAAGTCTCTTTGGTGCAATCTTGTATTTTTCACCGATTTCTTTTGCGATCGGACAAGTAACAATAATAGCAATCGTGTTATTTACCATTGCCGCGGAAAGAATTCCTGACATCAGCCCGATTCCATATTCTGCACCGCGTCTGTTCTTGATCTTGCCACTGATCGCTCCTACCAGCCACTCAACTCCGCCATATTCGCGAACAATACCAATGATTCCAGATACCAAAATCGCAACCATACTGATACTAAACATATCACTCATACCATTTCCAATTGCCTGAATCCAGTCAAAGAATCCGCAGCTTCCCACACAAAGTCCGATAATACCTGCAGAGAGGATTCCTACAAAAAGTACAACTGCAACGTTAATCCCCATCAATGCTGCTCCAAGAACGATAAGATATGGAAGGACTTCAATGATATTGTAACTTCCTGCCTTGATTGCTCCACTTCCAGTACCTCCGACCACTGAATAAAGGATCATTGCCACGATCGCAGCCGGTAATGCGATAAAGAAGTTCATCTTAAACTTATCTTTCATCTCAGAACCGCATCCTTCTGCTGCTGAGATCGTTGTATCAGAGATCATGGAAAGGTTATCTCCAAAATAAGAACCTCCGATCACTGCTGCTCCAACGATCGCAACATTTAAGTGTGCTCCCTGTGCCACATTGATCGCGATTGGTGCCATTGCTGCAATGGTTCCCATGGATGTTCCTATTGATGTAGAAATAAAACAGCACATTAAAAATACACCTGGAATCAAAAATGTTACTGGAATCACATGAAGACATAGATTAACAACAGAATCTTTTCCTCCCATTGCCGCTGCTGCTCCCTGAAATCCCCCTGCCATCAGATAGATCAAAACGATCATCATAACTCCAGAATTTCCCATGTTTGTCGTCATAATGTTTAATTTATCTTTTACATCCATACTTCTATTTAAAAGAAGTGCTACCGCACATCCTGCCAAAAGTGCGACATGACGTGGAAATTTTCCAAATGGGTCGTCTGCTCCCATCAAGGTAAATGTAATTCCACATCCTACATAACATACTAGAAATACGATCAGTGGAAGAAAGGCCACAGATCCTAGATTTTTCTTTTGTTTCTCCATTTCTTTTCCTCTCAATCTTAATATATATCCAGATAAATCTGTCTTATTTCTCTGCCAGATGCTTATCCAGTGCATTTTTTAACTGTGTCAGTGCCTGCTCAACCGTCACTCGTGGACACGCAACGTTGAAACGCTCAAACTGTGCTGTCTCTGGTCCAAAGATGATTCCAGAATCCAGCCACAATTTTGCTTCTTCTAACATTAAATGTTCTAATTCTTCATTGCTGAATCCATATCCTGAGAAATCAACCCATACTAAATAAGTCCCTTCTGGTTCTACCATCTTTGCTTTTGGAAAGTTCTCTTTTACATATCGGCTCATATACTTTACGTTTTCATATATATATTCTACCAATTCATCTACCCAGTCAGCACCTTTTGTGTAACATACTTTCACAGCAAGCTGTCCCATTAAGCTTCCCTGACTGTAAGCTGCCTGTGTATTAGCCCATTGATATTTTTTTCTTAATTCTTCGTTTGGAATAATGATATTTGCTGGCTGTAATCCTGCAACATTAAATGTCTTTCCTGGCGAGCTGTAAAGTGCAATGATCTCATGAAATTTTTTATCCAGATTCATACAGCTTGTAAACTCATGTCCTGGAAAAATAAAATCACAATGCATCTCATCAACCATCCAGATTACGTTGTATTTTAAACAGATTTCTGCGACTTTTTCCATTTCTTCTCTTGTCCAGACTCTTCCTACTGGATTGTGTGGGTTGCAGAAGATCAGTGCTTTTACATTTTCTTCTTTAATCATTTGTTCCATTTTTTCAAAATCAATGGAATAACGATTGTTTTCATAACGAAGCTGACAGTTTACCAGTTTTCTTCCATCATTTTTGATAACTTCACTAAATGGATAGTACACTGGCTGCATAACCATCATAGCATCTCCTTCTTCGGTAAATGCCTTAACACTTGTTCCAAGTGCATAAACGATTCCTGCTCCAAGTGTTACCCATTCTGGTTTGATCGTATATCCGTATCTTGTTGAAAACCAGTGGTTCATTGCATCAAAATATTCATCTAAGGGATCCGTATATCCAAAAATCCCATGATCAATTCTTTTATGGAATTCATCAAGAATCTCATCTGGCAGACGAAAATCCATATCTGCTACCCAAAGAGGAAGCAGGTCATCTCTTCCTTTTCTCTTCATTCCAAAATCGTATTTCAAACAATCTGTTCCATGTCTGTCGATTACTTCGTCAAAATTGTATTTTCCCATTTTCTACTCCTGTGTTGTTTTTTCTGTCTTTTTATACTGGAACATATAATATTTCATTTTTACCACCACAGATCATGCCAAGTGTTGCACTCTGTGCATTCGATAGATCATATTTTTTCCTTGTGATCTCTTTCATCGATGGTGCTTCTTCCATAACAGTTTTTTCTAAGTTTCCTCCACCAATACTTCCAATAATTCCATCTTTTGTGACAAGCATCATACTTCCAACACCTCGTGGAGATGAACCGGATTTCTTTGTGATAATGCACAGCACTCCTGATTCTTTTGTCTCAAAAAGTTCTTTACTCATCGTACTTTCTGTTTCGTGATTTTTGATTGCGATCATCTCTGCTGCGATACTGATCGCAATCTCTTCTGGCGTTCTTGCACCGATCTTTAATCCGATTGGTGCATGGATCGTGCTGATCTGTTCTTCACTGTATCCTTCTTTTTTCATTGTCTCAAAGGTTTTTGCAACTTTTCCTTTGCTTCCGATCATTCCAAGATAGAGATATGGTCTTCGTAATACTGTTTCTGCACATAATCTGTCATTTGCATGTCCACGTGTGACAACCACATAAAATGCGTTATCTTGTTCTGGTAAAATATCTTCTATGTCATGAAAATCTCTGCAGTAAACTTCATCTGCTTGTGGAAGCTTCTCTGGATCTGCAAATTCCTCTCTGTCATCGATCATAATCGTGTAGAAATCTAAAAATTTCGCAATCCGGAGTAACTGGATCGCTACATGTCCAGCCCCGAAGATAACTAATTTCGGCTGAATCTTAAACCAATCGTCCTTGATCTGTGCGACATCTTTTTCTTCCTGTAAGAATCGAGCGATCACTCTTTGATATAGTGTATCTGCCTGTCCTGGATATACTTTGATATTTGTATCTTTATATTGCTCTCTCAATGGTCCTAGATATCCTTTCTTCAGTAATTTTTGTAAATGCAGCGGTGTAAGGATCGTATCTTCTTTAATCTCTAAATCCTTATCCGCTAATGAAAGTCTGTGAACAACCTTGCTGGCTAGTTTCCCAAGTGCTGACATTCCGATCACAATATGAATCTCATCGATATTTTCAGGGATCACTGGTTCATAATCCGCTGGAATCTTTGCCGGCATTCCCCTGGAACCATCGGCTTCTATCAGCGTGATATCTGCTTCTTTTACTGCAGTTTCATAGAAATCTTCTGGTAATGGTCCGATTTTTTGTACTAACGCATTTTCTGGCGTCGCAGGCATTCCCGCCATACAATATCCGGTTTCATTTAATTGCTTTCGAATATCTTCTATATTTTCAGGGATCACGGTATCGGATTCCTTTTTCATATGAGTTGTCGTTGTGACAAAGACTTTCTTTCCAAGACTTCTATAATACTGTGCTAACTTATGAACTCTCGTTGTTTTTCCACCGGAACCTGCAACTGCAATGATCATATCTTTTTCCTCTTTATTCTTCTGCAAGAGTCTTAACTGCATTTATTATCTGGTTGATTTCTTTCATTGTTGTCTCATGTCCAAAACTGAATCTTACCATTCCCTGCTCTATCGTACCGAAATGCTCATGTACCAATGGTGCACAATGAGCACCTGATCTTGTCTGTATCTGAAAACGTTCCATTAATTCATCACTGACACTTCCGGAATCATATTCTTCCAGGTTGATCGAACAAATGGCGGTTTGTTTTGTCAGATCTAATTGCTTTTCATGGTAAATTTTAATTCCTTGGATCTTCTGAATTTTTTTATAAAATATTTCAATAAGATTCATTTCCCGTTCACGGATCTTATCGATTCCATATATATTGATGAAATCAATTGCTGCTCCAAGTCCTGTGATCCCGATTCCATTTAATGTTCCTGCTTCCAATGCCTGCGGCAGCACTTCTGGCTGTGTTTTCGAAAATGATAGGATTCCAGTTCCACCTGTTTTTAATGGACGGATCTCTACACCTTTTCTAATACAGATCCCCCCGATACCCTGCGGTCCCATCAAGCCTTTATGTCCGGTAAAACATAATATATCGATATTATCTTCCTTCATGGAGATTGGAATCACTCCAGCACTTTGAGCGGTATCAACGACAAATAAAATTCCTTTTTCTCTACAAAGTTTTCCAACACTTTGGATATCAAACATTTCACCTGTCACATTGGATGCATGCGTCATCACGATCATCTTGGTATCTTTTGTGATCGCCTGTTTGATATTCCCCACATCTGGTGAAGTGATCGTTAAGCAAACTCCTTGTCGTTCCATCTCATATAATGGACGAAGAACGCTGTTGTGCTCCATAAACGTTGTGATCACATGATCACCATGATTTAAGCTTCCTTTGATCACTGTGTTTAAGCTTTCTGTAATTCCACTGGTAAATACAACTTGTTCTGCTCCATAGCCGTCAAAAAACTGATCTACTTTCGTACGAACTTCGTAAATCTTTCTTGCAGCATCCAGAGAACTTTCGTTGACACCTCTTCCGCTGTTGCCAAGTGCCAATGCGTTCATAACTGCATCCTTGACACACTCTGGTTTCGTGATATGCGTTGCTGCATAATCTGCATAAATTGTTTCTACCTTTTGTTTCTCATGGATACATATAGGAACATTCGGTTCTTCCTGCTGATCGGAAAGATTATTTTTCAAATATAATAATGCTTCCAAAACACCACCTGCAATGCATCTGGCTTTATCTGAAATTGTAAAGCAGTTATCATATTCTTCAGCTCTCGGATCGATATCTGCGATCTTAAATCCTTTTGTCACCGGATATCCATCACGAATTAAACCTCTCAGTAATCCATCCATACTTGCAGCTACATCAACAATCGTACCTTCTGGTGTTTCTATCTTTGCTAATAACTGGCCTTTGCTTACCATATCTGTGATATGACAGATATTTCTTAAGATCCCTTTAGCTGGGGAATGGATCACTCGTTCTTTTCCAAAGCCTTTGATCACTCCTGGAATTCCTGTGTTCGGGATCGCACTGCCTTCTTTGATGATCCTTCCAAGCCTGTGTCCACGCATCGTCTCGATCACAACATCGACATCTTCCCCTGCTGTAAATCCAGGTCCTAAAGCGATCGTGATCGGTGCCATATCTCTTGTTGTACCGAGATTTTTCTTCGCAAGAATGGCATCAACAACTGCGATCGGATGCAACTGTTTGATCATCTCTCCATTTGGATCGATCATTAATGCCGGATTCCCTGCTTTCATGATCTGTTCTGCTTCTTTGATATCATGTGCAAGATGGCAGGTCATATCCTCAACCTGCCACTTTTCTTCATAAACTGCTTCTGAAAATGCAACATTTCTACGAATTGCAGATGGATGTGCAATTTCTAAGATCAATACATGAAAACCACTTTTTACCAATTTATAAATTGTACCTGTGGCGATATCTCCACCGCCTCTTACAATGATTAAATCTTTCATAGATATTCCTCAAGGTTTGATCACTTTTCCTGCTTTTTCCATCATTTCTACGATATCATACATATTTGTGATGGAACCAACCGCTAATTTATCTGTAATATCATAGAAATTTAAGCATGTTCCGCAAGTATATATTTCGACCCCTTCTGCTTCTAATGTTTTTAAATCTTCTAAAGAATCAGAATCTTCGCATGTAAGATATGCTCCTGAATTATAAAATAATACCTTTGATGGAAGTTTATCCTGTTTTGTTACTGCAAATAAAAACGCTTTGATCAATGTCTGACCAAGAGCTTTCTCTCCTTGTCCCATCTCGTTGGATGATACAGCGATGATAAAATCATCCTTTGCAGATGGTGCACAGACAATCTCTTCTTCCTCATCTGCCGGTGTATAATTCTCTGCCATGATCTCAATCTTAAATTCATTGTCTGAGATCTTCTCGCTTTTAACTTCGCAGTTTTTACCTTCTGCAAATCTTGTAACATTCTGGACAGCTGGTTCATTATCTACCAGAACGATTAATTTTGTCTCTCCATCCATTGATTCTAATGCTTTCTTTGTGTGTACAACCGGAATCGGACAAGCATTCCCTCTTTCATCAATCTGTTTCATACTTAACCTCCCATTTAAATTTCTACCTGAAATACCCCTTGTGGGGTGATTTCATATTCTGACATAAATTGTACCACAGATTCTTCATTTTCTAAAGGGGTCATCCATGCCATTCCACATCCTGCTGTGATCTCTTTTGGTACTGGGATCAATCTTCCTGCGATCTGATGTTTTTTGCAGGCACTTTCCATACCGATCGCCTGTGTTGTTGTCTCAAATGTGATCACTGTTTTTAATTCTTTTTTTCTCATGATATTTTATGTTTCTCCTGAATTTCCAAAGTTTTTTATAAAAGAACGTTTTACTGCTTCAGCAACTTCTTTCTGAAAGTTTTCATAACGATTCAGAATATCTTCGCCTTCTGGTGTAAGGTGTGAACCTCCCCCTTGCTTTCCGCCGGATTTTCGTTCTACTAATTTGACTCCAAGGTCTGCTTCCGCACGATTTAAGATCTTCCATGCTTTGCTTGCAGCCATTCCCATGGATTTATATGCAGCAGATAAAGAACCTTTCTCTCTTGTTAATGATAATAACTGTGCAACTCCTTTTCCAAAATCTGGTTCTTCCATAAAAACTCTGACCCTGAAATCAAAACGTTTTGGTAAATATGATTTCATGTCTACCACCCTTTTCCGAATCCACAGTTTGGATAAGTACAAACTTTACATCCAAGACATAATCCGCCTTCTCCAAGGTGTGCAAGTTCTTCTGCACTTACTTTATCATCTGCCATGATCCTTGGCAGAATAAGATCAAAAACAGTTCTCTTTGAATACATAACGCATCCTGGAAGTCCCATGATCGGAATTATCTGATCTCCTTTTTTATAATATGCAAGTAAAAACATTGCTCCTGGCAAAACAGGTGCTCCATAAGATATGATATCGGCTCCTGTATTCTTGATCGCAAGTGGTGTCTTGTCATCTGGATCAACACTCATTCCTCCTGTGCATAATACCATTTCTGCCCCATTTTCGATAGCTTCTAAGATTGTTTTTGTTAAAAGTTCATTGTCATCTGGCAACTGTTTTGTACTGGTCACTTCTGCACCGTATTCTTTGATCTTTTCTGCCACAACTGGAGTAAATGTATCCTCAATTCTATGATAATACACTTCATTTCCTGTAGCTAAGATCACGGCTTTTTTCTTCTTATAAGGCAGAAGAGACAGGATTGGTGTATCCCCAACCCTGTCTTTGACTTCCTGCATCTTATCTTTTTCAATGACCAGTGGAATGATTCTCGTACCTGCTAGTTTGTCCCCTGCTTTGACTGGAGTATTTCCAGATCTTGTCGCGATCATCATCTGTCCGAAAGAATTGACGGTAAATAGTTTTTCTTTGTCGATCTTTAAGAGTCCGTCATATTCGGCAGATAATTCAATCTTACCTTCCTTAACTTCTGACTCTTTCATTCCTTCATTCTTGCACAGATCACAAAGGATCCTTGCTGCATCATTTTCATGAAGCATATTGTCTCCGGCTTCCCAGACGTATAAATGATCTTTTCCAAGGGATAACAACACTGGGATATCTTCTTCTTTGACTACATGACCTTTCCTGAATCTTGCGTCTTTTGTAACACCTTTGATGATCTGCGTGATATCGTGACATAGTACAGTTCCTACAGCATCTTTTGTATCCACTAATTTCATTGTTTTCACCTTCTACTTTTTATTTATTAATTGTAAATCCATAAGATCTGAAGACTTTTAATGCTTTTTCACCCTGTAAGAATTTTACGAATTTATCAGCTGCATCTTTATTTTTACTTTTCTTTAATGCTGCAACTGGATAAATAACTGGCGTTTTTAAAGCATCTGCTGGTGCTTCTGCAAGAACTTTTACATCCTTGTTACTTGCTGCATCTGTTGCATATACAACACCGCAAGAAGCACTTCCTTTTGCTACCCAATTTAAAACTTCTGTTACATTTGTTCCAAAGCTTGCTTTTTTCTTCACATCATTCCAGTTCTTTAAGTTTGTAAAGATTTCCTGTGTATACTGTCCAGCTGGAACGCTCTTAGGATCTCCTAATGCTATTGTATCAGCTTTTGTGATATCTTTAAAGGATGAAACTTTTGCATCACCTTTTTTAGGAGCGATCAGTACAACTTTGTTTTCTAATAATTCTACAACATCCCCCTTGCTGATGTATTTTCTTTTGACAAGATTGTTCATCTGTTCAGTCGCTGCTGACATAAATACATCCGCTGCCATTCCATTTTCAATCTGGCTCTGTAATTTTCCTGAACTATCATAACTTCCTTCTACTTTAATTCCTTTATTTTCTTTTTCGAACATTGGAATTAATTTCTCTGTGTAGCATTTTTCAAGACTAGCTGCAGCTGCAAGTGTGATGGTTGTTGTTTCTTCTTTCTTTACTGCCTCTGTTGTGGATTTAGAGCTGTCCTTACTGCTTCCACATGCTGTTACCCCAAGAACCATAGCTCCTGCTAATAACACTGCTAAAAATTTCTTTTTCATTTGCAACTTCCTCACTTTCTTAAAAATGTTATGTAAAATTTCATAGTAATGTGGCTTTTTCCATATGACCTCTTTGAATATGGTATTTTTTGTCACATAGATTTTCTACTTCCTTACTGCTGTGGCTCACCAAGATCGCTGGTTTATCCAACATTGCCAGCATATTGGATAATTCATCTTGCATCTGTTCTCTTAAGTATTCATCCAACGCTGAAAATGGCTCATCCATCAAGATGACTTCCGGTTCACACACAAGCATCCTTGCTAACGCTGTTCGCTGTTTTTGCCCTCCTGAAATCTGTCTTGGATATCTTTTTGCTAATTCTTCGATATGAAATCGTTTCATCATATCATTTGTCTTTTGTTCGATTTCATCCTTCGGAAATCCTTTTGCTCTTAATCCTGTTTTGATATTCTCTTCAATCGTCATATTAGGAAACAGTGCATATCCCTGAAATAAATATCCAATCTTTCGTTTTTGTGGTGGCAGATCGATCTTTTTCTCGGAATCATAAAGTATTTTCCCATCTAGTACAATTCTCCCACTATCTGCAGTTTCCACACCTGCGATACATTTTAAAGTAATGCTTTTTCCACTTCCAGAAGGTCCCATAAGCCCTGTACAACCTGTTTCTACATTGAGTTCTGACTCTAATGTAAATTCTTTTAGTTTCTTTTTGATCTTTACTTCAAGACTCATACATCTCTCCTTACGCTTCCTGTTTCTTCTTTTCCATGATCAGGTAAATATTCATGGCTGCTACGATTGCAAAACAAATGATCACGATCACAAGTACATACTGATATGCTGCATCCATATTTCCCGCTGCAACTTCAGAGTATACTGCAAGTGGCAGAGTTCTTGTTCTTCCCGGAATATTTCCAGCGATCATTGCTGTTGCTCCGAATTCACCAAGTCCTCTGGCAAATGCAAGCACTCCACCAGAAATGATCCCTGGCAGTGCATTTGGGATCATAACTCGAAAGAAAATGCTCCACTCACTCATTCCAAGTGTTCTTGCCGCAAAGATCAGATCTTCATCAATCTGTTCCAGGGCACCTCTTGCAGAACGGTACATCAATGGAAATGACATCACAACTGCCGCAAGGATCGTTGCGCCCCATGAAAATGCAATCTTGATCCCAAGATAATTTTCAAATAATTTTCCTACTGGTCCATATGATCCGAAAAATACAAGCAAGAAAAACCCTGCAACAGTTGGTGGTAATACTAATGGCATCGTAAAGATCCCATCCCAGAAGATTCTTGTTGCGTCTGATTTACGATATAAAATCCATCTTGCTGCTAATAGTCCTAAAATAAAGGTAAATAAAATCGCGATCGTTGCCGTTTTCATCGATATGATGATCGGTGATATATCCATACATTGTCTCCTCTCTTAGTTTCTTCCGCAATCTTCTGTGTTTTCCCTTAAAGTATCTAATCCATGTGGCAGCTGATCAATGATAAAAGAAAGACTCTCTTCCACTGCCTTTTTGCTTCCAGGAAGATTAATGATCAATGTTTTCTTTCTTATTACACTGACACCTCTTGATAACATGGCTCGTTTTGTGATCGTCATAGAACCTGCTCTGATCGCTTCTGAGATTCCCGGCACATTGCGGTCTGCAACAGCTAAAGTTGCTTCTGGTGTACGATCTCTTGGAGAAAGCCCTGTCCCACCGGTTGTAATAATTAAATCAACCTGCCGGCTGTCGCTTAAACGGATCAGATGTTTTTTGATCTGAGCTTCTTCATCCGGAAGAAGGATTTCTTCTACGATCTTAAATCCATGTTCTTTTAAGATTTCTGCTGTTCTTGGACCGCTTGTATCCACTCGTTCTCCTCTGGAGCCTTTATCACTCAATGTCATGACTGCTGCCATGTATGGCATATCTTTCTCTGGGTAAATGACCTCAATCTTATCTCCGACTTTGATCGTTCCGCTTTCTAATACTTTTGCAAAGATACCTTCTCTTGGCATGATACAGTCCCCAACACGTTTATATATCTCACAATGACTATGGCATTCTTTCCCAATCTGAGTGATCTCAAACTTTGCATCATTACAGATCAGTTTTGTTCCAACTGGAAGTTTCTTAAAATCAATGCCGTAAGCAAGAATATTTTCCCCAAAATCACCCTCGATCACGGAAGCACCTTTTTCATTGAATTCATCCACAATATCCGCGCTCAAAAAACTAACCTGACGATGCCATTTTCCTGCATGGGCATCTCCTTCTAATCCAAAGTCTTTGATCACATTGACTTCGTTGATATTTTTCTTCACGGTTCCTCGTTTTTCACTGATACAGACTGCTTTTATGATTCCTTCCATACAAAATCACCACTCTTTCCACCTGTTTTCTCTACTAAATGTATCTCTGACATAACCATATGTTTGTCAATTGCCTTGCACATATCATAAATCGTTAATAAAGCAATCTGTACTCCTGTCAGTGCCTCCATCTCAACGCCTGTTTTCCCTGTTGTTTTGACAAGACAGACTGCTTTGATCTCTTTGGTTTCTTCTAGCATTTCAAAATCAACTTTACACTTTGTAAGCATCAGAAGATGGCACATCGGGATCAGTTCAAATGTCTTCTTTGCCGCCATGATCCCTGCGATCCTTGCAGTTCCTAAGACATCTCCTTTTGCCATACTTCCTTCTTTGACTTTTTCAAAGATCTCATCATTAACTTTGATCTTTCCTTGTGCAATCGCTGTTCTTGTTGTTTCTTTTTTCTTCGTCACATCGACCATGACCGCATTCCCATGCTGGTCAAAATGTGAAAATTCTCCCATTTATCTTATCCTCCAATTGTATACATCTTGCTGTTTGACGGCATTTCTTCAAAATGATGTGCCTGTGGTTTTTTATAAATGATTTCTTTTAAAACCTGTTTGATCTCTTCGTCTGACGTTTCAGCCTTTCTTAACAGATCTCTTAAATTTCCTGCTTCTTCATAATAAAGACATGGTTTGATCCCACCGATAGAAGTCAAACGAATACGGTTGCATGTATCACAAAATTTTCCATGCAATGCCTCGATCCATCCGATCATTCCCTTATATCCTTCCATTGTTTCATAAACTGCTGGCCCATTTCCCATTCTTTGTTCGGTTTTGTGAAATCTGATCCCTTGATCTTTTAGGTTCTTTCTGATTTCATTTCTTGTTAATGCTATCGTTGTCTTCTTATTTCCAAGCGGCATTTGTTCAATAAATCGTATACAGATTTTATGATCTTTCATATAGTCTATAAATTTTTGAATATCCTCCATCGTCGTCCATTCTGTCAACACAACATTTATCTTTATATTCAATCCTATATTGACCGCTTTATTAATTACTGATATGACCTGTTTGTATCCATCGAATCCTGTGATCTTTTTATATTTCTCCTGATCCATAAAATCAAGACTTATATTGATCCCATCCACTCCTGCCTCTGCTAATTTCACTAAATCTTTTGATAATAAGATTGCATTGGTTGTTAACGTAACTTTATTAACTCCATCCGTTTTCTTTAATTCACGGATAAAATCTGAACAACCTTTTCGTACCAACGGTTCGCCACCTGTGATCTTAAATTTGTCAATTCCAAGCGTTGTAAGAATCTTACATACTCTTAGGATCTCCTCATATCTTAAAATCTCCCCATGTGACAACATTTCTTCATGATCAGGGCGGCAATAGGTACAATATAAATTACAACGATCCGTGATCGATATTCTTGCATAATCAATGGTTCTTTGAAATTGATCTTTCATCTCTTTCTCCTATCGTTATTCTCAACCAAGAATAACGCCTGCCTAAAATCAGACAGAAAAAACCATGTTTTAACATTCTTCCTGTCTGTTCGTTCTTCTATTCTAATATGATTGATTTTTCTTCTTTTTCTTCTATGTACCCAATTATTTTAGCACATGGAATTGTATTTTGTAAATCCTCTAATAAATTTTTTGCATCATTTTCGCTAACTGCGATCATCAATCCTCCAGATGTCTGTGGATCATATAAAATATCTTCCAATGCTCTATTTATTTTTTTCGTTTTTGAAACACCTTCACCTGCATATTTACGATTTCTATAAGCACCTTCCGGGATCATTCCAAGGTCTGCCATAGAAAGAGCTTCTTTGTGATATGGAATCTCTTCTGTCATAAAATGAATCGTTACATCACTGCCCTGTGCCATCTCATAACCATGTCCAAGTAATCCAAACCCAGTAACATCCGTACAACTGTGCACTTCATATTTTACCATAATATCTCTGGCATATTTATTGAGCTGTCTCATCTGATCATAGATCTTATCCATTACTTTTTGATCGATAAATTCAGCCTTTGCTGATGTTGTTAAAATTCCAACTCCTAACGGTTTGGTCAAAATTAAAATATCTCCAGGTCTTGCCCCGCTGTTTGTCAAAAATTTTTGAGGATGTACAAATCCAGAAACAGATAAACCATATTTGGGCTCTTGATCGTGAATCGTATGTCCACCTGTGATGATCACTCCTGCTTCATATGCTTTTTTATAACCACCTCGTAAAATTGCTTGAATGCTTTCTTTTGGCATATCTTTTGTGACACACATGATATTTAAGGCAAGTTTTGGATCTGCTCCCATCGCATAAATATCACTGATCGCATTCACTGCCGCAATCTCTCCGAACATTTCCGGATCGTCAACGATCGGCGGGAAGAAATCCAATGTCTGAACAAGTGCTGTATTTTCATCAATTTTATAGACAGACGCATCATCACTTTTATCAAAACCAACTAATAACCGTTCATCTGATCTTGTTGGAATTCCGTCTAATAATTTTGCTAAAGTTCCAGCTCCAACTTTTGCCCCACATCCTGCACACTGGGCGAGTTTTGTTAATTTCACTTCTGTTTCCATAGACCTTATCCTCCCGTAAATGTTCATGATCTCTCTTAAACATTATCTCTTGTTACATCTTTTAACCACTTGAAACTGCGATATCTGATCAATGTGATCGGTACTTTGATCAATTCATCACTCATCAATAATACATAAACTGCCGGCACACTCCAATGTAATACAAATGCAGCCAATGCTCCTAATAAAATCGAACATCCCCACATCGTTGATACATCCATGATCAAGCCAAACTTCGTATCGCCGCCAGATCGGAAGATTCCAACGACCATTGTTGTATTAAATGCCTGCGCGATCACAAAATAAGACATCACATAAAACATCATTTTCAGATAGTATCTTGCAGTTGCACTTAAGGATAAGAAAGAAATTACAACTGGAGATGCAATTAAGATCAATCCTCCTCCGATCACTCCCATCACCACACTTAAAATGATAAACCGTTTGGCATAGGCTCTTGCATGATCGAATTTTCTCTCACCGATCGTCTTTCCAAGATAGATCGCTGTGGCGCTGGATAGTCCAAAAGACACAACCGTTGCTAACTGTCTCGCCACCTGTGCAACAGAATTGGCTGCAACTGCAGAACTTCCCATATGTCCAAGAACTGCTGTATTGGCTGATGTTCCAAGCCCCCACATTACCTCATTTAAAACAACTGGGAGGGAATAGACTAAGAAATCTCTCACTAACAGTTTGTCCTGATGAAGGAAATAGTGAACTCTGAATTTTACATCTTTATTATATATTTTTGCATAACCACAAACCAGAACAAGTTCCATAATCCTTGCGATCAATGTCGCAATCGCTGCTCCACGGATTCCAAGAGCTGGGAATCCAAATAATCCAAAAATAAAGATCGCATTAAAAACCACATTGCATAAAAATGATACTAGATAAACAACTGTTGCCACGATCACACGTTCAATACTTCGCATGACATATAAATATACATTGGTAATTCCCATGATAATATATGAACATGCAACGATCCTTAAATACTTAACTCCTTCTGCGATCACCTGTGGATCATTTGTAAAAATTCTCATCAACGATGCTGGAATTGTAAATGCTGCGATAGTGAATATCGCAGTTATGATCACTGCTGATCTAATCCCTAATGCCAAGATCTTTTCAATCGCTGTCTTGTCACCTTTTCCCCAGTATTGTGCAGTAAGAACGGTTGCCCCCGATGTTAATCCAAACAAAAACAGTACCATAATGTACTGAATCTGGCCAGCAAGAGAGGCCCCTGATAATACTTTTTCACTGACTTTTCCAAGCATCACAACATCGGCTGCTGTTACTCCAACGTTGATCAGATTCTGCAATGCCATCGGAACGACCAGTGCAAATACATTTTTATAAAAATCTTTCCATTTGATGCTTAAATCATTCAATCTTTTTCTCCTGTTCTTTTCATTTCCTCATAATAGGATATAGAAGCTTTGTCTGCTTGTCAAGCACATATTGCCTGCCTGTATTTCATTTAGTATCCCCAAAAATGAAAAATAAAAACCACTTAATAAAATCATCTGCAGATTCATCATTGCGATATTTATTAAATGGTCTTTACCTTTATAATTAGAATTTAATTTTTTGGCATTTATAGATATGTAGTTTATTCTTCGATTTTTAATGCTTCTTCATTGCTGAGCTCTTTGCCATCTTTTGTTGTTGCAACATAGTAGATATCGCCTTCTTCTGGCTGATAATAGATATCTAAATTTACGATCGTGTTCATTTTAACACCAGCTGCTTTTAAATTTTCTTTAACAAGTTTCTCTGTGTCTTTTACATCTATGTTGCGTTCCTGAAACTGTACTTCGATTTTTGTTTTCATACTACTCTCCTTCTTCTTGATCATCTACTCTTTATGTCAACTCTTGATGTGATTATTATTAGATTCTTGTATGCGTACATTGTATTCTACATACGATTTATAATTCATATTATAGCCTTTTTTTCCAATTTATTCAACTTGAATCTGATTTAGTACAAAATCTATCTACTTTTCCTTGATCTTTTTTCCATAACTTTTTGGATGATCATATCTGCGATCCATCCACATAAGAGCCCAATGATCAAACCTCCTAAAACGTCCGTTGGATAATGAACGTATAAATACATTCTTGAAAACGCGATTAAAACAGATACTATCAAAGCTCCTGCTGCCATTCTCTTTCTTCCCGCAAAATACAGCGCACTGACCGATGCAAATGATGCAGCTGTATGTCCCGATGGAAAAGAATAATCCTTCAATGGTGTGACCAACAGCTGGACCGTCTGATTAATGCTATATGGTCTTATTCTTGCCACGATCGGTTTTAAGATCACATTACAAATGATCAAATCTGCAATTAATGCAACTGCCATGTATACTCCTGATTTTCTTGTTTTTGGTATCAGTAATAAAATGACTGTTAAAATGATCCATACGATCCCTGCATCTCCCAGTTTCGTAATAGCTACCATAAATCTGTCTAATAATGGAGTATGGATCGTTTGAAGTTTGTCTAAAATCTGAAATTCAAATCCCATAATGGTCTTACTCTGCCTTTCTTTTTCTATTATAACATTGATTCTTTGATTTTATAAAACATTGATACATAGGTTGTATCCTTAGATTCTAAAATATGCCGTACTCCTATTTCTCGAAGCTGCTTCGTTGTCTTTTCTCCAATACTGATACACGGAATATTCTCTATCCATTGTTGCTTTTCTTCTCCTATCTGATCAAAAAATCTTCGAGCTGATGATGCACAGGTAAAAGAAACACTTCGGATATCTTTCATTTCTGGAATTTCACTTAAAATCTTTCTATTATTTTCATACATGACCTTTTCTGTTACCTGACAGATCGGTGTAAGGGCTTTTTTTAATTTTTCTCCACCAGATATGCCTTTACAGTACCAGACCACATCCTTTGCATCTACTTCCTGTTTCATAAGTTCGGAAAGATTGATCTCTCCTGCTTCTTCTGGCATAAGATCTGCTATAATCCCATATTGCATCAAGACATCTTTTGTCTTTTTACCTACAACGACAATTTTTTTATCGAAGAGATCTCGAAGATCCAGATTCGAAGATTTCATCTGTTTCATAAAACCATGAATTCCATATCTGCTTGTAAAAATCAGATAGGTCACTTTCGCTAATTCCTCTTTGGAAATCCGGTCATATCTATAAGAAATCTCTCCTGTCTGAAGTTCCTTGACCTTATATCCATGATCTTTTAATATCTGCGCTAACTTTGATGGCTGATCTCCTATTTTGGTAACTAAATGACAGGTTGTATCTTCTGATTTTTGAATCTGTTTTTGAAGTTTCACAACCTTTCCTACAACAATGACTGCTGGTGATGAAAGTTTTTCTTGCTTTACTTTTTCATGAATCGTATTTAATGTTGCTTCACACGTTTGCTGCTTTGTAGATGCTGCACTAGAAACAACTGCAACAGGTGTATTGGCATCCATTCCATTTTTTAATAGATTCGTTGTGATCTCTTCTAGTTTCGAAAGTCCCATTAAGAACACTAAGGTTTCTTCAGACTTTGCCATAGATGCAAAATTAAGATCAGATAACTGATTTCTTCGATCATGTGCTGTCACAACACGGAATCCTTTGGAGATTCCTCGATGAGTTACAGGAATCCCCGCAAGTTCCGCAGCTGCGATACAGGAGCTGATTCCTGGAACAACTTCACAATAAATTTCATGATCGGCTAAATATATGGCTTCTTCTCCACCTCTTCCAAAGACAAATGGATCCCCACCTTTTAAACGCACTACGATATCATATTGTAATGCTTTTTGTGCTAATAATTCATTGATCTGTTCTTGTTTCATCGTATGATGATGATTTTCTTTTCCAACATAGATATGTTCGCATCCTCCTTTTGTTTCATCTAATAATTCTTGTGGGATCAATCTGTCATAAATGACACAATCCGCTTTTTTTAAGATTTCTTTTCCTTTAACCGTGATAAGTCCTGGATCTCCCGGTCCTGCACCAATTAAATATACGATTCCTGCCAGCTGTTTTTTGATATTTTTTACTGCCGTTTGTGCTAAGATCTCAGGGCATGTTCCATAAACTTTCGTATATGCCTGTTTGCTTCCATCTTCATTTCCAAACATAGCATATAGTTCATACCCTTGATCTGTCTTTTGACATCTGGCACCTGCCGGAGTATGACAACTGCCTCCCATTTGTTCTAAGAAATTTCGTTCTGCACATACTTCGTTCATTGTTTCTTCATCACAAAATACATCCAACATCTTTTGCAATTCTTTCTGATCTTCTCTTACTTCCAAAGCCAGAGCACCCTGTGCTGATGCTGAGATCATGTCTTCTGGCGCCAGATATTGCGTGATCACATCTTCCATTCCTAGTCTTTTAAGACCTGCTGCCGCAAGAACGATTCCATCTAATTGTTGTTCCTCCATTTTTCGAAGTCTCGTATCAACATTCCCTCGAATATTTATAATCTGAAGGTCTGGTTTTAACTTTAATAACTGAAATGCTCTTCTTTTGCTTCCTGTTGCTATCACAGCACCTTCTCGTAATTCAGACAGATGTTTCGCTGTTCGAAGGATCAACACATCTCTTGGATCTTCCCTTTTCCATACTTTTGTAAAAACAAGGCCTTTTGCCGGGGTTGACGGCATGTCTTTCATGCTGTGAACTCCCATATGGATTTCCCCAGAAATGATCTTTTCTTCAATCTCTTTGACAAACAGACCTTTTCCACCAATTTTATCCAATGGTTTATTCTGAATCTTATCACCTTTTGTTTTAATGATCTGGATTTCAAAAGTGTGTTCTGGATAAGCTTTCGCTAATTTTTCCTGAACATATTTTGTCTGGATCAGTGCAAGGCGTGATCCTCTTGATCCGATGATATATTTCATAGGTCATTTTCCTTTCTTTGTCTCTATCCCAAAAAGCTGTTCTACCATCTTCTTATAATCTGCTTGTTCCTGTCTTGTTTCTAAATGTTTTAATTCCTGAATCGGTTCTTTGATCATGCGCTGCAAGGATGCATTTAATACCTTCTTTAGAAGTTTCTGCTCTCTTGTTCCAAAATCTATTTTTCTTGATAAATATGAATAACTATCTTCCACGATCTCTGTACATTTTTCCTGCAAGGAGCGAATTGTTTCTTCCATTGGTGCCTGAAACAGCCACTGCATCGTTTCTTCTTTTGCTTTGCTGATCATCGTATTGCTTTGTCTGCAAAGTTCTTCACGTTCTGACTGATTTGCTTTAGAAATCTCTTTGATCGTGTCTAAATTGATCAGATTTACCTTTGAGTCATCTGAAAGTTTTGGATCAATATCTCTTGGTGTTGCAAGATCTAAAAATGTAACTTGTTTTTCTGGCGTATAATATTCTTGTTTTACAACCACATGTGGTGCTGATGTTGCAGATACTACAATATCACATTGTTTCATGATCTCATATCTTTGTTCGTAAGAAATGATCTCAATCTCTTGAAACTCTTTCTGAATATTTCCTGCATGTGCCAGTGTTCTGCTGCATAAATAAATCTTGCCTGCTTCATATTCCTGCAGATAACGAAGTGCAAGAACTGCAGTATCTCCGCTTCCGATCACCAAGACCATTTTGTCTTTGATATCACATATTTTCTGTAATTCACGGATTCCGATATATCCAACAGATACTGGTTTCTCACTTATTCTAAACGTTGTTTTTACCTTTTTTGCACAAGTAATAGCATCTCTTACGACTTTATTTAGTTCTTTCTTGCTAAATCCCATGGTTCTTGAAAAATCCAAGGCATCTTTTACCTGTCCAAGAATCTGATCTTCTCCTAGTACCATAGATTCTAATCCTGCGGTTACTTGAAACAGATAAGAAACTGCTTTATCTTCTTCGCAATGTCTGATATATTGCTCGATCTCTGCTTTATCGAACATATCACAGTATATATTTTGTATTTTTTTGATCTGTTGTTCATCATCAAAAAAATAATAAATCTCACTGCGGTTACAGGTCGATAAGATCATCACCTGTTCAACCCCGATTTCCTCTGCTTTATGAAAAAATTCAAGCTTCTTCTGATCCGTAAATGAAATTTCATCACGAATGGTAAGATCTGCATTTTTATAATCAATTCCTAGAAATCCAAACTGCATAGAGCCTCTCCTGCAAGTTTACATGTTTTCTCAATATCTTCTTCTGTATGTGCGTTAGAAATAAACATTGTCTCAAACTGAGATGGTGCAATATAAATTCCGCGATCTAGTAAATATCCAAAATAATCTGCATACTGTTCTGTATTGGATGTCACAGCACTTTCAAAATCTCTGACTTTATGGTCTGTAAAGAATACACTCATTAAAGATCCAATCTGATTAACACAAATATGTCCTTTTCCTGCTTCTCTTGCTGCATCAGCAAGTTTTCTTGTTTTTTGCTCTAGTCTTTCGTAAATCTGCGGATCATTTTTTAAGATATTTAATGTCTCAATTCCTGCCGTTGTTGCAGCTGGGTTTCCTGACAATGTTCCTGCCTGATAAACTGGCCCATCTGGAGAGATCATCTGCATGATTTCTCTTCTTCCGCCATACGCACCGATCGGCATTCCTCCACCAACAATTTTTCCAAGTGTTGTGATATCCGGCTTGATATTATAATACTGCTGTGCTCCTCCTAGAGATAGCCTAAAACCTGTAATAACCTCATCAAAGATCAATAATGATCCGTGATCTTTTGTGATCTCTCTTAAAAATTCGAGAAATCCTTCTTCTGGAAGTACTAATCCCATATTAGCTGCCACCGGTTCTACGATCACTGCTGCGATCTGATCTTTATTTTCATCAAATAGTTTTTGTACAGAATCTTTGTCATTGTATTCTGCAACTAATGTATTCTTCGTATCATCTTTTGGAACTCCGGCACTGTCTGGAACGGATGTTGTAAGTGCTCCCGATCCTGCTTTTACTAACAAACTGTCGGAATGTCCATGATAGCATCCGCGGAATTTAACGATCTTATCTCTCCCTGTAAACCCTCTGGCTGCACGGATCGCACTCATAACAGCTTCTGTTCCAGAACTTACCAGACGGCTTACTTCCATAGACGGGATCAATTCACTGATCAATTCTGCAAGGATCACTTCCTTCTCTGTTGGTGCTCCGAAAGTCAAACCGTTTTCACAAGAGTCCATGACTTTTTTGATGACTTGAGGATGAGCATGTCCTAAGATTCCAGGTCCCCATGAACATACATAATCGATATATTCATTTCCATCGGCGTCAATAATACGGTCGCCTTTTGCAGATTCCATGAATCTTGGAGTACGATTTACCGCACGGAATGCACGAACTGGACTGTTTACCCCTCCCGGAATATGTACTTTTGCTCGTTCATATAATTCTTTTGATCTTGTATCTTTCATTTTATCTTTCCTCTTCTTTCAGCCATTTTGCAACATCAAGTGCATGATATGTAATGATCATCTTTGCACCAGCACGTTTTAATCCGACCATATTTTCCATAACGATCTTTTTCTCATCGATCCATCCATTGGCCGCAGCTGCTTTTACCATAGCATATTCTCCGCTTACATTGTATGCAACGATCGGAATATTGTATTTCATAGATGCTTCTTTCATAATATCCATATAAGCAAGTGCTGGTTTTGCAATGATCAAGTCTGCTCCTTCTTCGATGTCTTCCCCGATCTCTCTTAGAGCTTCCTGTCCATTTGCCGGATCCATCTGGTATGTTTTTCTATCTCCAAATCCTGGTGCAGAATGTGCTGCATCACGAAATGGTCCATAGTATCCTGACGCAAACTTGGCACTATAAGACATGATCGGTGTGTATACAAATCCTGCTTCATCTAAAGCTTCACGAATAGCTTTCACTCGAAGATCCATCATATCACTTGGCGCAATGATATCTGCCCCTGCTTTTGCATAACTTACAGATGCCTTTGCAAGAAGCGGAAGTGTTTCATCATTTAAGATCACTCCGTCTTTCACAAGACCACAGTGTCCATGAGATGTGTATTCACAAAGACATACATCCGCAATGATCAAAAGTTCTTCATACTCTTTTTTGATCTGGCGGATCGCCTTTGGCACAATTCCATCTTCAGCATATGCACCGCTTCCAACTTCATCTTTATGATCTGGGATTCCAAAGATTAAAATTGCTTTGATCCCCGCTTCTTTGATCCTGTTAATTTCCTCTGATAAACGATCCAGCGAATACTGATAAATCCCTGGCATAGATTCTACAGGATGTTTGATATTTTCTCCTTCTGTAACAAAGATTGGATAGATCAATTCGTCAATTCTCACATGATTTTCTCTTACCATATCTCTCATATAGTTGCTTGTTCTTAATCTTCTTGTACGTTCCATTTTTACTGTTCCTCGATTTCACTCTGATATATATTTTTGAATGATTTCATTGATTCGTTGTTCTTCCAATGAATCAATATCCTCTAATCCGATTTGTAATAATTCTTTATAAAATGCCTTTCGTTCCTGTTCTGTGGCAATGCATGATTTTGCAAGCTTTCTCAGACTTCCCAAGATCTGTGCGAGTTGTCCTAATTCTTTATTCAAATCTGGTTTGATCTTTTCTTTTAAATACTGTGTGATCAACGGACTCTGCCCGCCACTTGAAAATGCAGCGACAACTTCTCCTTCTTTTACATAGGATGGAAAAATAAAGCTGCAATCTTCTTTCTGATCGACCGCATTGACAGGAATCTTCTTTCGTCTGCAGATCTGGCTGATCTCATGATTTGTTTTTTGATCATCGGTTGCTGCGATCACAAAATCTGCCTCATTAAAATCTTTCTCCATAAACGTTCGAAAGATTCGGCAAATCTGATCGATCTGCCGAATCTGTGTTATCATCTCTGGTGCGATCACGGTAATATCTGCTTCAAAATCTTTTAAAACTTCAATCTTACGAAGTGCGATCTTACCACCGCCGATCACTAGACATTTTTTCTTCTTTAGTTGTACAAACATTGGAAAATATGCCATTATCTCTGTGTCCTATTTTATATATTCTTTTGCGATTTCCTTGATTCCTTCTGGATGTTTTAAATTCCACTGTGAAAAGTCAAGTTCTTCACTCTCAACTGCCTGTCCTAATTTTACCAAGAACTGTGGAATATCTTCTTCTAAAATGATCCCAACTTCTTCTCCCATCTTCTCTTTTCCCTGAAGATCAGATCCATTGATATGAAGTACAAATGCAGAATGAGCAACTTTATCAATTACTTTCATACTTCCGTGGAATCCGATCTCTCCAATCTGATGTGTTCCGCAAGAAGACATACATCCAGAAATATGAATCTTAGGCAGTGAACCATCCTTTAATCCAGCTTCTCTTTCTGCTTCGATCACTTTGTGTAATAATCCTTGAGAATCTCTTAATCCAACCTGACAGATCGTTGCTCCGATACAAGATACAGATGTCTCAAACAACGTTTCTGCACCATCATCTGTCGCATCTAAAACTTTCTTTGCTTCATCTCCTGTCAGATTGATGATGTACATTGTCTCATCTGGTGAAATTCTTGCTTCCACTTCATCCATATCTTTGATCACATCATAGATCTCTCCTAATTTCTCAGGTTTTGGACAGCCACCGAATGGGTGATAAGAAATTGCATATAATCCTTCCTGTTTCTGATCGATCACTCGTTTACCAGATACTTTACTTCCATCTCCCTGTTTCTTCACTTCAGAAATTTCTACATGAAGATCAAGATCCTGTCCGGATGCGAAAACTTCATCTAATTTCTCATGGAAAGCTTTGATATATCCTTCTTCACCTAAAGTCTCCTGCATATAACGCGTTCTTGCTCTTCCACGTTGTTTATAATTTCCATGTGCGATGAATGTTTCTCTCATTGCACAAATATAATAAAGAATCTTCTCTGGTTGTACATTCTCAGCAACTTTCAGTCCAAATCTCGCATTGTTACCAAGTCCTCCAGCACTGTAAACATCAAAGTTTCCATCTTCCCTTGCCACAAATCCAAGATCACGGAATGTTGCATGTGTCTCATTAGCTGGCCCGTTTGAAAATCCAACTTTTAATTTTCTTGGCATAACTTCTTTTTTGATAAATGTCATCAAATATTCTCCAGCCGCTTCGGCATATGGAAGAACGTTAAAATATTCTCCTTTTTCAACACCTGACAATGGAGATACGGTTACATTACGTGGAAAATCTCCACCTCCACCCATTGTGACAATACCATGATCTAATCCACCTTCCATGATTCCATAAATTGCTTCTGGCTGTAAGTTATGTAACTGAATCGTCTGACATGTCGTCAGGTGAACTTTATCTACATTATATGTTTTAATACTGTCTGCGATAAATTTTAATTTATCTTTTGTTAAATGGCCCCCTGACATACGAAGACGGATCATACTTGCTTTTCCATCTTTCTGTGCATAACTTCCGTAACCACCGGAAAATCCTTTGTAATCTGCTTTACTTAGTTCTCCTGCATAAAACTGGTCTGTCTTTTCTTTAAATGCTGGCAGGTCTTGTTTCCATTCCTGTGGATTGATCGTTTCCATATGTAAAATTCCTTTCTGAACATTTTGTTTCTTTTATTATGTGAATCCTTATAAAATACCACATTTGTCTTATCATACCACATTTACATAATTGTTTGAATGATTTCTTTCCTTTTCTACAAGAAATGATTCGATTGCTTTCGCAAGGTTTTTATGTCCTTTTTCATTCATATGTTCCATATCTGCCTTACTTGGCTTGGCTACATCACTTGCTGCAAGGAAATCACATCCGTACTTCCATGCAATCTTTAAATAAGTCTGTTTTAATTGCTTGGATACTTTCACAGAATGCTGGTCAAATTCAAGATCAAATCCTGGTTTCCATACATCTTCTCCTAATTCGATCGGAGATACTAATAAAATATCGATCGCTGGATCAGCTTTTCTGATCTGCTGGATCAGTTTTTCGATTCCTTTTCCGATGCGATCTGCACTTGCATGGTTATATGTTTTGCAGTCATTGGTTCCAAGCATTAAAACAACCTGGTCAAGTGGTGCGTGTGTCTCTAAGAGCATTGGAAGTACTTTCGCTCCATTTCTTCCATCTCTTGTTGCATCGTCAAATACACTGGTTCTTCCACATAATCCTTCTTCTATAATTCGATATCCTTTATCGTAAAGCTTCTCTGCTAAAATTCCTGTCCATCTTGTTTCTCTGTCATATCTTCTTGTTGTACCTGGGATCAGTCCATATGTATTGGAATCTCCAAAGCATAATATCTCTTTCATATCTGTCACCTTCTTCGTTATATTTCATATAATTCTAATAGGAATAATATGATTATAAGAAATATGAGTTTGATTGTCAATAGATTTCAATCAAAAAATACCCTACAGGATATAGAAATATCTTATAGGGTATTATATGTTATTATTATATGATGTAAGTGTCAAAAGTATAAATTGCATTTGTACCTACATAACTAAGAAATTTATAAAGGTCTTAATCATTCTTCTTCCCAAACAATAAACTTACGATCACACTTAAAATGATCGTGATCACCATATCAGGAAGTGTATTTCCAAGGATCGTATCAACCCCCATTAACCAGCGATATGCAATAAATCCAACAACCCATACAAGCATGTTCTGGATACATACAGATTTTCTTGAGAAATCCTGATGAAGGATAAAGAAATCTGCGATCTGTACAGCGATCATTGGTGCAAAGACTGATCCGATCAGATATAAGAAATCTGTGATATCGTCCATCGGATAAACAATTGCCCCAATCATTCCGATCACTGTTGCCGCGATCGCAATCCATTTTCCATTGATATTCTTAGATAGGGATTCACTGGAAATTCCGGCAGACCAAGCATCTAAGAATGTTGTTGTTACAGTTGAGAATACGATAATTAATAATCCTGCAATTCCAAGTCCTGCTTTTACCATGATCTGTGCGATATCGGATTCTCCTGTAAAGATAGAGATTCCCATACCGATCACATACATCCAGCAGCTGACCAATCCATAAACGATCACACTTGCCCATGTTGCTTTCGTTGGTTCTTTAGCTTCTCTTGTGTAGTCACTGATCAGTGGCAGCCATGATAATGGCATGGCAACTGCAAGTTCTACAGCTGCTCCGAAAGTTAATCCATCATTTGCAACCGGCTTTAATGAACCATGTCCGAAAATAATAAAACTTAAAACTAATGTCAAAATAAATAATGCTGCCATTGCAACCGTATTGATCTTTCCTAAATTTTCAATTCCTACCAGAATCCAGATAATGATCAATCCTCCGATAATGACTGGCCATACCCAGTTCGCAATATTGAAGATTCCTGCTGCTGCTAATGATCCGTCATAGATCATGATCGCTGTCCATCCAACTAACTGCAGGATATTTAACACTGCAAATAACAAAGCTCCCGTTGATCCAAAACTCATTTTTACCGTTTCCATTGCACTTTTTCTTGTCTTTCCACCGATAAATCCGGCAAAAAACATCATACCACATCCAATGATATGTCCAATGATGATCGCTAATAATCCTGTAGAAAATCCTAAGGATGCGAAATATGTACCTGTTAAAATTTCTGCCAAGGACACTCCGGCTCCAAACCAGATCAGTCCGTTTTCAAAAATTGATGTTCTTCTGCTACCCATTGTCTATGCCTCCTCTTTCCATTCATCTTTTAAATCAAATGCATGATTCATTGGTCCGCTTCCAGCCCCAAGATCCAACATATCTGCCAATGCTCTTGAAATATAGTCTTTTGCACGCTGTACAGAAATCTTAAGGTCAAAACCTTTGGCAAGATTTGCTGCGATAGCACTTGAAAGAGTGCATCCTGTTCCATGTGTATTTGGGTTATTGATTCTTTTTCCTTTAAACCAGGAAACTTCTTCTTTTGTATATAAAAGGTCATTTGCATCGTTAATATTATGACCACCTTTTAATAACACTGCGCATCCAAGATCTTCATAGATCGCTTTTGCAGCCGCTACCATGTCTTCTTCTGTGTGAATCTCCATTCCACAAAGAATCTCAGCTTCTGGAATATTCGGTGTAATTACCGTAGCGATCGGTAATAATTCTTTCTTTAATGTATCTACGGCATCTTCTTCTAATAATCGTGATCCGCTTGTTGCTACCATCACTGGATCAACAACGATATTTTCCGCTTTATAATGCTGTAATCTTTCTGCGATCGTTTTAATCAGTCCGCTTGAGGAAACCATCCCGATCTTGACTGCATCGGGTCTGATGTCTTCAAAAACTGCGTCGATCTGTTTCTTTAAGAATTCTGGATCTGCTTCTAATATTCCTGTTACGCCGGTTGTATTCTGGGCTGTCAGTGCTGTGATCGCACTCATTGCAAATACACCATTCATTGTCATGGTCTTTAAGTCAGCCTGAACTCCAGCGCCTCCACTGGAATCACTTCCAGCGATTGATAATGCTGTTCTCATAAGTATCTCTCCTTTTCTCTCTTATGCATTATTTTTCTATTGCGATCAAAAGTGGTGCTCCCAGTTGACCGCATTGTTTCGTATCATTGTAAATTCTTCCATAATAGGAATCCTTTATCATACGAAAAAAACGGAAAGCTACTGATTTTGTAACTTTCCGTATGTTCGCGACTTATCATCTTCGTTTCCTACGTTGGCATTACCCAAATCAGGTTCAAAGGTCGAAAGTTTTACTTTCCTCTCAGCCTGTTTAACAAGCTCCCTGTTTTTATAACTTAATAAGTATATAGCAAGTTTCTCTAAAAAGCAAGTTCCTATTTTCGTACTTTATTGCTTTTTTTAATTTTCAACTTATTTTTCTTGCCTTTCTTGGAAATATCGTTAACCCTAACTTTTTCATAATAAATTTTAAATCTCTTTTCCTTTTGTCACGATCACATGAATAATAAATGGAATAAACAATGTGATAAATGCTGCATATCCAAGGTACGCATATCCCTGTTTTACAACAGCCAACAATCCAAACTGTGCGATCGCAAATGCTAAAAATGTAAAGATCAGTGTTGCAATGGCATTTCTTACTAAATGTCCATTCTGTCTTTCCTGCTCAGATCTCATATGACGCTCTACTGCATTGACACATCTTGTTACGATTCCAGAGATCATGTTTACCGCCGTTGAAATAGATCCAAGGATGATCAAAACAGAGATGATCGGTGTTAATAATCCTGAAGATACTCCATTTTGTACTAAAACTAACATAGGAACTGTTGCTGTTACAAGGTCTGCTGCGTATGCAACGGCTAATAATCCGATGATGGATAATTCCATTGCAAAGAAATTAAATACAAAAATCTCAATGGCTGCTTTGTTGATCTGCTTCTTATCTGTCACAGGTTCCATATGCTGGTACATAACAGATACAGATGCTAACTGGAAGAAGAAATATAAAACTGCAGAATATAAGGCTGGTCCAAAAGCTCCGCTTTCTCCAGAGATCACAGGCATCTTTCCTGATACTAAGTTAGAGATTGCTGCTGTGATCGCATCCCACTGTACGATGATGTTTGGTACTAATACAAGAACTAATCCGATCAAGATCAGTACACTTAAAGTAGATGCACATTTTCTTACGACACTTGTTCCAAAAAGTGCAATCACAAAAATAAATGCCGCTATGATCAATGTACATACCCAGTATGGGATTCCAAATAGCATTTGAAGTGTTGATCCACCAGTTGCAAATGCTGCAGCGGATGCCGTTCCGATCATGATCAGATAACAGATTTCATATAGATTTGACATGATCGGTCTTGTCTTTCCATATAAACTGTCAGAAAAACTTCTGTAATCATATGTTTTATGTTTGTATGCATAACGCATTCCATACCAGAAAAATAATGCATATAATCCTTGTGTGATCAGTGGCATTAACAGACACCAGATTCCGTAGTTGATAAAATACTGATAAATCTGTGCTCCGGAAGCAAATCCACCTCCAAACTGTGTCGTAAATGCCACGAATGCGATTCCCATGGCAAGAGGCATCTTACTCTTGTCAACTAGTAAACTTTTTTTGCCGCTCATTTTGTCGTCCTCTCTTTTCTCTTAATGTAGTCTGATATTCTAGTTTTCATCGATCTTGATCATTTTTCCTGGATTCAAGATCAGCTTGTCATCAAATGCACGTTTAATAGACTTGTATAGTTCGATCATTCTTGGTCCCGCAAATTCCTCTAAGAAATCAAGACGTCCGTTTCCTATTCCATGTTCTCCGGATAACTGTCCACCAAGTTTTTTTGATAATGCATATAATTCTGTTAATGATTCATGGGTTGCCTTCTTCCAATCCTCATCGCTCATCTCTGGTCCACGAAGCATTTCGGTATGAATATTTCCATCTCCGCAATGACCACATGGCTCTACGCGGATTCCATGTGCAGATGCAATCTTCTTTGCCTGTTTTACATATTCTGCAATCTCTGATCTTGGAACAACAACATCACATTCTTCCTGTGCAACGGAATCTGCCTTCATTCCTTCAAGAATTGCTCCTCGTACTTCCCACACAGATGCCGCACGTTCTGGCGTTCCTGCGATATTACAATCTAAAGCTCCATTTTCTAATGCCGCTTCTGCAGCTGCTTCTACTGCACGATCAAGTTCTTCTTTGCTTGATGCATCATACATAACGATCAATACCGCTTCTCCGTGTTTCACTGGAAACAGTTTATGTAGACTTCTTTCTACAATATCGATCAATTCTCTTTCCAAAAATTCAATCGCTGTTGGAACAAATGGCAGACCTAATACTTTTGGCACCATATCAGCGCATTCTTCCAAGCTTCTAAATGGCATAACCAATGTACTTGAACATGTTGGTGCAGGCAATAACTTTAACGTAACTTCCGTCAAAATACATAAGATTCCCTCAGAACCAATCACTAAATCTTTCACATCAAATCCTGTTGTATTCTTTACGACATTGGATGAGAAATTCATGATGGAACCATCTGGCATAACTGCTTCAATACAACGGACAAAGTCTCTTGTAAGACCATATCTTACCGCTTTCATTCCACCTGCGTTGGTAATGACATTTCCACCGATAGAAGCTGTTTTTTCTCCTGGATCTGGTGGGTAGAATAGTCCTTCTTCTTTAGCTGCCGCCTGAATATCAATTAACAATGCTCCTGGCTGTGCCGTGATCGTCTGGTTCTTGTGATCCACTGGAAAAATCTTATTCATACGCATCACAGATAACATGATTCCACCGTATTTACAAGTTGCTCCACCTGCAAGTCCTGTTCCAGCCCCACGACAGACAACTGGAATATTCTGCTCGTAAGCATATTTCATGATTTCTGAAACTTCTTCTTTATTCAATACTTCCACGTACAATTCCGGTGGAAATACTCCATATTCCGGCATCTCGTCTTTGTAATATTCTTTTGCGATCTCATCGCCGACCCATACACGTTCGTTGTCTGTGATCTCAATGATCTTATCAAAATCTTCCTGGGTCATCTTCTTATATGGATATGGCATCTTATTCGTCCCCTTTCTGTTGTTTTACTAATTCTGTCAGATATGGAACGACTTTGTACAGATCATCAACGATACAATAGTGTGCCACATTGAAAATCTGAGCTTCTGGATCATTGTTGATCGCTACGATGCATTCAGATCCTGTCATACAAGATGTAAACTGAATCGCACCAGAAACTCCACAAGTAATGATCAGTTTTGGACGAACAGTTCTTCCAGATAATCCAACCTGATGTGCAACATCCCCAAAACCATTCTCGATCATCGGTCTTGTAAATGCTAACTGTCCACCTAAAGCTTCGGCTAATTCTTCACACATTTCCACATCTTTTTCATTGCGGACCCCTCGTCCTGCTACAACTAAGACATCTTCATCTTCAATATTCTTTGTTTTCTCGATCACTTCAGATTTTAAGATCTCAATTGGAGATTGTTTCATCTCTTCTTTGACTGGACAGACAACGACTTCTCCTTTGGCATTGTCGACCTTCTGTGCCGCATCCATAACTCTGTATCTTACAGTTGCAAACTGTGGTCTTGATTTTGTGATAGAAATCTGAGCCATGATATTTCCACCAAATGCTGGACGAATCTGTACCATGTCTGTGTTTGACTTAATATCAAGGGTTGTACAATCAGCTGTTAATCCTGTATGGAATCTTGTTGCCAGTCTTGGGGCTAATGATCTTCCAAGTGCTGTTGCCCCAATTAAGACAGAACTTGGTTTCTGTGCTGCGATACATTCTGCAACAACATCTGTATAACAGTCTGCTCTGAATCCTTCTAAGGATTCATCCTCATATGCAAAGACCTGATCAACTCCATAGTCTAGAAGTTTATGTGCATTCTCAATGGTTCCTGCTCCACCTGCGATCACGCATTTGACTTTAAAGTTTACTTTCGAAGCCATCTTTCTTGCTTCACCGATCAATTCAAATGCAACCGGATGAATGTCTCCACGTTCCTGTTCTACAAAGATCAAAAAATCTTTCCATTTGTCTTTATCAAATGATCCTGCTTTCTGCTCAAAGCTGATCGCTTTTTCCGGACATTGTCTGACACACATTCCACACATTCGGCAAGTGTCCCCGACAACGATCCCATTATCTTCAAAACTTAATGCCCCAAACGGACATTTTTCCACGCATTTACCACATAGACTGCAGCGTTTTGCATCAAATTTTATTAGTTCCATGTCATCTCACCTAAATCACTTTCTTATTTACTAATACGTCAAATAATTGTTTTGTCTTTTCTTTTGCATCTCCGTCAAAATAAACCTGCTTTTCTACTTCTGGCGGTGCAAACATTTTCTCTACTGCGGTTGGTGATCCGACAAGTCCATATTTGCTTAAGTTCTGATCTGCCATATCTTCAAATGTCATGATCTTCACTGGGCGGTCTTTGGACTGTTTCTGCAATAAATAAGATGGTAATCTTGGTACACACATGTCTTTGTCAACTGTGATCAGACATGGATATGGAATCTTTGAAGTCTGTGATACACTGACTAAATCCTGTTTTACCTGAATAGACTCGCTGTCTGCATCTACGATCTCAGACACCCATGCTGCATGTGGGATTCCTAAATGCTCTGCGATCGCTGGCCCAACCTGAGCGGTATCTCCATCGGTTGTCTGCTTTCCACAAATAATAAGATCTATATCTCCAATCGCAGTGATTCCCTGAGATAGTGCATAAGATGTTGCAAGCACGTCTGCTCCTGCAAACTTGCGGTCAGATAAAATGACTGCATCATCTGCTCCCATCGTATACGCATCTCTCATCATCTCCTCAGCCTGTGGAGGTCCCATGGTGAGAACTGTAACACTTCCTCCTACTTTCTCTCTTAATTGTAATGCTGCTTCCAGGGCAAATAAATCATAAGGATTCGTTCTTGTCTCCCCGGATAAACGCTTCATTGCCCCTGTTTCTGGGTCAATGTCAACTTTAGTACCTGCCGGTACCTGTTTCATACATACTAGAATTTTCATTGTTCTGCTGCTTCTTTCGTATTATTTGTTACTCTTTCACTTTAACTGATTAACGTAACACTACTTATTATACGACACCATTTTTTTATTGTCGAGTTAATCATACAAAAAAATAGCATCTGTTGTTTATTTTTTCGTAACAAATGCTATTTCCTTATCTATTTTTTCTTCTATTCGTCATCGTCACCGACGATCACTGGCTCTTTTTCTATCACTTGTTGTGGTTTCATCGCCTGATTCCCAACTGGTGCCAACAATACTTTTCCTGTTCCACGGTATACATTAACCAAGCCTTCGCCACTCGCTGCTGAGCCGAGCAAAGATTTTCCTGCTCGTTCTACCGTAAAATCAAGACTTCCGCTCCATGCGATCGCCAAGTTTCCGTCAATCTTTACAACATCATCTTCTAATGTGATCTCAACTAATTCTTCTCTTGAACAATCAGATTCTATGCACACAACTCCACTTCCTTTTAACCCAAGGTTGAAGAATCCTTCCCCGCCTGCAAATGCAGAAGAAAATGTCTTTCTTCTGACTGCTTTTTGTTTTAACGTAGATTCACATGCTAAAAACAATCCGTCATCTAATACGATCGAATTTCCCCATTCGTCAAGATCTAATAAAATGATATGTTTATATGTAGGTTCTAAAACAAGAGTTCCATCTCCTGTATATTCTGGCTTGATCACAGATTCTCCAGTTACTTTTCCTCGGATCGTCTTGGATAAGAAATCTCCTGCTCCTTTAATTCCTGTTGTCGCAGAGACATCTCCTGCCATCCACTGCATGGCACCTGACTGAATCGTTACATTTCCTCTGGATAGTTCACATTTTAGCTGACGTTTTCTTACATTCATCTGACTGCAGAAGAATGCTAACTGGGCATCTTCTGGCATGACACTTAAGTCTCTCTGATATTCGATAACTTCAAATGGTCCTGATTTGTCGATGATCTTTACATCGTCGTTGTCACTGAAATTGCTGATTTTATACATAATCTTTCCCCTTCCTGTTTCTTCTATAAACTTTTGATCTTTTTCTGAATAAATTTCTTCATAATATTCATAAAACTTTTGCATTACCAATGGCATTTGCAACATTCCAGATACAATAAATTGATTTCGATCAGATGATACCTTCATATACATTTGATTATTAACTGCTGTTTCTGATAAAAACATATCATATAACTGTGTTTCAAAAATCCGATTCGATACTGCTACAATCCCATTTTTATCCTTTAAAAAGCCAAACGTAACTCCCAAATCTATAATCGGTGTTTCTCGTTTAAATGGGAAGTCAACTCCTGCAAATAAAATGTTTTGAAGCATTTCTTTTAACTGTGGATGATCTAACAACTTTTTGGTCATATCATCAAACAATGTGTTTGGTTCTTTTAACAAAACCTTGACTGCACTTAAAATTCCTTCTCTTGTCCACACTTGAACATCGGATACTCTTTCATCTAATAACTGACATATCTTTGAAACCAAATATGGATATCCTGACGTATAATCATATAAAATCCGACTGATTTCTTTTACATCCATACCTGTACGATGTTCCTGCTCGTATTCTTGTATCATTGTCTGAATATCACTTACAGAAAAGCTCATCTCAATATTAAAATCAACTGCGATATTCCATGGACTGTTATATTTCGATTCTTCTTGTGGATGTAGTTTTAACTTTAATGTTTTAATATCGTAAACACCTGCAAGAATTACAGAATGAAATGTTACATCTTTTCCTTGCTGACATTTTAAATATTTCTCTCTTAGAAGTCCAAGGAAAGATAAGAAAATCTGATTGTCTGAACTTTTGTCTACTTCATCGATCATTAGAACTACCTTTTTACCGCATTTTCTGCATAGGTTGCTGATTTTTGTTCCTAATGATCTCATAGGAAATCTCTCAGAGATTGAATAATTCCATTCCTCTAAAATTTTTTCATCTACATTCTGCTCTCGCAAACACTCTTCAATATCAAGTGAAAGTCCTTCGGCAAGACTTCCCAGAGATTCAAAATATTCATCGGCAGCTTCAAAACTTAAACTCAAAACCAGATAATCTTGTTTTCGCAATTCTTTTTCCAAAAGATAAAGCAAGGTTGTCTTACCGTATTGTCTGGCTCGATTGATCGTAAAATATTGTCCTGATTCGATATATTGATTGATAATCTGCTGAATCCTGTTGCTAAGATCAACCATATAATTTTTCTCCGGGATACATGTTCCTGTTGTACAAAACTTCTTAGCCATAAACCCCAACCTCCTTTCTTGTCCACTCTCTATTAATTACACCCTTATTCTACAATTCATCAAAATCAAATATCATTGGGATTGTGCTTTCCTGATAATATTTCTGTTCTTTTTCAAAATAAGCTTCTAATCCTTTATAGTCTTGTTCGTGCTGTGCTTTATTAAGATATCGATTATATTCTGCTTTATGAATATCACGGATGATCACTGGAACAATATTATGATCCAGACATTGTTTTAGAATGATCATACGCCCGACTCTCCCATTTCCATCCTGAAATGGGTGAATATTCTCAAACTGTGCATGAAATTTAGCAATATCGTATAATGTAATTTTCTCTGCGTTATGATACTTTTCTAATAACTGATGAATCTTTTCTGGAACTTCTTGTGGCAATGCTGTCTGGATATCACTGACTCTGTTTGCACGCTTTTTCCACCCACCAATTGCATATCCATTTGCTCGATCTTCAAAAACACCTTCCTTTAAATTTTTATGCATATTTTTTATGATATCTTCTGACAAAGGTTTTTCCATACATTTCATTACATAATTAAACATTTTGAAATGACCATTCATTTCTTCTATATCTTTTGTTCGAAAAATCATGTCTGGATCATCCACATATAAAGTTCCTGTTTCAAACATACTTGCTGTCTGTTTCTCTGTTAAGGTACTTCCTTCAATTCGATTGGAATTATACGCCACACTCCTCTGTGTATAACCGTATACTCCGCTTCGATCCTGTTTTTTAAATTCTATTTGCAGTCTGTCTTTTAATCGTTTCATATATGTTTCATTTTCCATGATTTTATCTCACCTCTTTTATTTAATCTGTTATTTTTAAGTATAGCATGAATTATGAATTTCTACATCTATTCTTTTAGAAGTCTATCCAATAATACTTTCCGATTATTTATAAACATCTCCGTAATCTGATAACTTTCCGTCTCCTCATACTCACATAAATGAATCCTACCATCATCAAAACAAAAAATGTCAGCGTCTGGAATTCCTAGTAAAATCGGTGAATGTGTAACAATAAAAAACTGTGCTCCTTTTTTTGCACATTTATATATCTCCATTAATAATGTTAATTGTCTTTGTGGTGATAATGCCGCTTCTGGCTCATCAAAAAGATACAATCCATTGGGCTGTAGATTATTTTGTGCTAATGCCAAGAAACCTTCTCCGTGTGATCTCTCATGATATCTGGCTGAATCTATTCCACCATATTCTTCTTCCTTCGTTGCAACATTATAGAAACTTTCTGCTCTAAGAAAATATCCCCATTTTTCCTTCCGATATCCTTTTACAACTCTGATGGCATCGCATAATTCGGAGTGTGTATCATGCGTAGAAAATACATAGTTTTTCGTTCCACCTTCTGGATTAAATCCATGAGCTATGGCAATTGCTTCTAATAATGTAGACTTTCCACTTCCATTTTCTCCAACAAAAAAGTTGATTGAATTTTGAAATTCTAGTCTTTCAACATCTTTTAATGCTTCTATTTGTTTTAGGTAACTGTCATCATCTATTTTGTTCCAGTCAAATATAATGCCCTGTATAAACTGATCATTCATTGGATTTCCTCCCAATCTTTACAATGTGTTAAATATTCTATCAGCTTATCTGTATTGTTATCATAATCATATTGTGAAATTCCTTTATAAAGTGCTAACTCTGTAAAAAGTCCACTACAATTTGATTCAATATATCCTGAAGTTTCATCTATATAAACGTATATTTTCTCTTCATCATCCATTTCTTGATAATATTCCTTGCTTGCTGTTGAATCTTCTACACGATATGCATGGAATTTTATATCTTCTGGTAAAATATCCTCTCCATCAACTGAATGCACGATATTGAACTTGCATATTCTCATTTCAATATCTGATATATTTTGCGTGATATCTTTTATAACAAATTTTTGCTTTAAATAATCAATCACTTCTTCTATGCTTTTCTCACCGATAATTGATGGATTTTTGTATTTTTCGATCAAGCTTTTGACGTATTTATTCATGTTCATTTGTTACCCCTTTTTTGTTTTTATCTTCTTATTGTTATATATTTGATAAACTAAAAATCATTTTATCACTTTACATTTTATCAAAAAAAGATATGACACGAAACTATCTTTTCATATTTCTATATCTCAAAATACTTATTCTATAGGATATTCAAAAAGCGAATCTATAGAAACTCCCAATACTTTAGCTAACCCATATAATTCTATATCTGTTACCGTTCTACTTTTATCCTCAATTTGCGAAATAGATCCTCTGCAAATATATATTGCTAATGTTTCTAATTTATCTGAAAGTTCTTGTTGACTCATCTTTTTTTGTTTTCTTAATATAATGATGGAATGAATCCGTGATAATATTGTCCTGTCATAGGACAAGCAGAAAAATAATTAAAAAATTACAAATGGAGGAAATTATATATGAAGCAAACATTGAATACCTCAATAGAAAAAATCAATCATTTAGGCAGAAAATCTTTAGAAGAATATTTAGTATCTGAACAAACATTACCTAATTCTGATGAAAAAGTATTTAATATAGGATATGCATTGTTAAAATTAGATCGTTTAGATGAAGCCTATGAAGATTACAATGAAGATATGGAGAATGGAATTTTTAATTTATTACAAAATATAATGAAAGAAGATGATTCTGATAATAAATTAAATGCCCATAAAAAAATTGCAATGATAAATAAAATATTACACGAAAAATATCCAGAAATTGAATCTATTATTAGATGCATATAAAAAGGAAGGAACCCTAAGTGCAACGATTAGCAAAATGCGTGTTACACTCAGGATTCCTTCCTTTTATATACTCATAGACTATATTAAATTTACCTTACATTGCTTTTCGATATATCTCAGCAATTTCTTCCTGTGTAAACACAACCGGATTGTTCTGAATACTTGCCGCAGATACTTTCATACAGTTCTCCGCCATCCAAGGAATATCTTCTTCGGATAATCCAAGGTCAGATAGTGTACAAGCAAGGTCGATATCTTTTAACAGACTTCTTAATTTACCAGCAAGATCTTCTGCGGTAACCCCGCCAAAGATTCTTGCGATCTTAGCAAATTTGAAGTGGTTTCCTTTATGGGATGCTTCTACGATCACTGGTGTTAATGCTGCAAGTCCCTGTCCGTGAACGATGTCTTTTAGTCCGCTGGCTGGATGTTCCATTCCATGTGCCAGGGTGACACCTGCTGTATTGATGACCATTCCACCGATCGTTGATGCTAGAGTGATCTTCTCCCATGCTTCTTTGCCGCCTTCACCTTTATATACTTTAACAAGGTTTCCTGCGATCAGTTCCATCGCGTATAAACTTAGAGCATCTGTAAATGGCTGTGCGATCTTTGATGTGTATGCTTCCATGCAGTGGCATAATGCGTCAAATCCAACAGATGCAAGTACATGTTTTGGCATTGTCATCATGCATTCTGGATCAACAATGGATACTTTTGCAACGATTGCATTGCAACGTAAGGATTTCTTATCTCCATTTTCCGGATTTGTAAGAACTGCAAATCCATTTCCTTCGGATCCTGTTCCACATGTTGTAGGAATTAAAATCAATGGTAATGCTTTATCACTTTGTAATCTGTTATAAATGTAATCGTTGATATCTCCGGCATTGATACTTAAGAATGCGATTGCTTTTGCACAGTCCATGATGCTTCCGCCACCGATCGCTACAACGACATCACATCCATTTGCCTTAGCAAAATCAGCGCCTTCCATCGCCGTTGTTGTTAATGGATTCTGTGCGACTTTATCAAATAATACATGATCAATTCCTGCTTTAGACAGGCTGTTTGCTACTTTATCATATAAACCAGATTTCTTTGCACTGCTTCTTCCAGTTACGATCAGGGCTTTCTTACCATATGGTTTTGTAAGCTCTCCTGTTTCTAAGACTTTACCGCTTCCAAATGCAATATTGACTGGAAGGAAGTAGTTAAAGTTAATTGCTGGCTGTACTTCTACTACATTTTCTGCTGTGTTAACAGCTCCAAGTGCATCTTCAAATGTACGATCTTCTTCTGATGTGATATCTTCATCATCAACGGCAACATCGATGTGAGATCCAAATTTTTCTTTGTATTTTAATTTACATACAATGAAGAAGATAATTCCAAGAACAGCCCATCCACCAGCCATTGCCCATTCCTGTGGTACAAGGTTTGACCCTGATCCTGGGATAATATACATCGCGACCATAAATCCTGACATTAAGACTGCCAATACACCAACAATCTTATAATGTTTTACTTTGTATGGACGTACCATTTCTGGTGCTTTCTTTCTTAAGATGATGAAAGATAAGGAAACCATACAGTATGCAAGACAGCATCCAAAGTTACCTGCATCGACGATCCATACTAACATTTTACGTCCAAATAATGGAGCTAATATGGATAATCCACCGATCAAGTATAATGCATTCACTGGTGTTTTGTGTGTTTTATGTAATTTACGGAAAGTTCTTGGAATCATATAAGATTCAGCCATGGAATACATTGCACGGCTACCACCAATTAAAAAGGAGTTCCAACTTGTAACGATTCCACACATACCACCGACGATCAATACTTTTGACATGATACTGCTGTGGAATGCTTTTGCCATTGCATCAGCTGTAACAAGTCCTGATCCTGCCTGTGAAGATGAAATATCAGATGGACTCATAACATAACCAACACCTAAGATGATCAGCGCATAAAATGCAACTGCTAGTACGATAGATAAGATCATGATCATACCGATTTTTTTAAGCGGCACATTGATCTCTTCTGCTGCCTGTGGGATAACATCAAATCCAATAAAGAAGAATGGTGTCATAACCGCAACACTCATGATCGCTTTCATAGTAGTTGACGCACTATCTCCTGCAAATAATTGTGGTGTTAAATTGCTGACATCTCCACTGACTACAGATGCTACGATCAGAAGGATTCCAACTCCACCAATGATCACTGTTAAAACTGTCTGTAAAGTTGCAGCTGTCTTCGCACCTTTGATATTGATAAATGTGATAAAGAATGCTACGATCATCGCAACTGCAAGCCATGATGCATAAATATCAAATCCTGCAACAGTATACAGATATCCTTTTAAGAATCCAGGATAAATATAAGTGATAATTGTAGGAAGTGCACATGCTTCAAAACATACAACACTGACATATCCTAAAATGATCGCCCACGTACAGATAAATGAACCAACCGGTCCCATTGCCTTGTAACTAAATACATGTTCTCCTCCACACTGTGGCATTGCTGCAGTAAGTTCTGCATAAGTAAGTCCTACAAAGAATACCATGATACCACCGATTGCAAAACCGATGACAGCTCCTAAAACTCCACCTCGACCGATCCAGTCTCCAGTTGAAACAACCCATCCCCAACCGATCATAGCGCCAAATGCAATGACAAGAATGTCCCATGCACTAAATACTTTGTCAAATTCTGATTTTTTCTTTTCCATTATATATCATTCCTTTCTTGCTTCACATTCTGTTTAAAGTTTCGAAAGAAAAAAGGCGCTAAAAGATCCTTATCTCTTAACGCCTTTGTTAGAATGTAAATGTATTTTATTTTAATTTTCAAATCGCAGATCAATCAACTGCATGATATATTTTGCTGTTTTTTCAAGTCCAAGAATACTAGAATCGATCATCATATGTCTGGTACGACAATCTCTCATATCAGAGCTTGTCATATATTCATATCTTGACTTCAACATCCCATCATTATATTTTACAAGTTTTTGTGCTTCTTTTTGTGATACACCTTTTTGCTCCATGATATGTTTCACTTTATATTCTTCTGGTGCATATACAAAGATATTTAAGCAGTCATCCCTGTCTTTTAATATATAGTTACTACATCTTCCGATAATGACACAAGATGATTTTGCCGCCAGTTTATGAATAACCTCAAACTGTGTGTAAATAACACGGTTTGTAAGATTCGCATATCTTGGTCCAAAGGTTGTATCAAATTCATATTTGACATTTTCTTCTCCGGAATCGGCTTTTTCTACCAGATCCCTGTCAACTCCAAGTTTCTCTACGACCTGATCTACTAAATCTCTGTCGTAAAATGGAATTCCAAGTGATTCGGCAACCATCTTTCCAATGTCCGGACCACCGCTTCCGTATTCACATCCGATATTTACGATAAAATGTTTCATTTACATTCCTCCCTGATATTTTGATCTTTTTTCAAAGATATTATTTTATGCTAAGGATTCTACAGCCTCCTTCATGATCGCAAATGCTTTATCACATTCTTCTTCTGTTACGATCAATGGTGGGATTGTACGGATCACACTGCTTCCGATGGCTGTTACTAACAGTTTTCGATCAAAACATGCATGTTTAATATCAACTGCGTTTAATGTGTCATCAAATTCGATACCTGTTAATAATCCCTGGTGTCTGACCTCTTTTACATGAGGAAGTCCTTTTAATTTCTCAGCAAAGTAATCTCCAACTTTCTTTGCATTTCCAGCCAAGTCGCGATCGATCAGTTCATTAACTTCTGCTAATGCTGCTGCACAGCTGACTGGATGTCCACCAAATGTTGTTCCATGAGATCCAGGTGTAAATGCTTTAGCAACTTCTGCTGTTGCACAGATTGCTCCGATCGGCATTCCTCCACCTAAGCCTTTTGCCATGGATACGATGTCTGGTTTGATTCCATAGTTCATATAAGACATCACTGCACCTGTTCGACACCATCCTGTCTGAACTTCATCGATCAAGAGTAACATATCATTTTCATCACAAAATTCTCTTAATCCTTTCATGAATTCCTGTGTTGCTGGATGAACACCACCTTCACCCTGTACTGGCTCGATCATGATCGCGATCGTATTTTCTGTACATGCATCTTTAAATGCCTGAAGGTTATTATATGGTGCGTATGAGAATCCATAAGTCATTGGTCCAAATCCGACCTGACATCCATTTCCCGGCTGTCCTGTTGCTGACATTGCTCCGAATGTTCTTCCATGGAATCCCATCTTCGCTGTTACGATATGATAATGGTTTGGTCCGTATTTTTCGATTCCGTATTTACGAGCCATCTTGATCATTGCTTCATTTGCCTCTGTACCAGAGTTCTGATAGAAGATCTTATCCATTCCAATTGTTTCACATACTTTTTCAGCAAGCAGTGCCTGAGGAATTGTGTATGGATAGTTGAATGTATGCATGATGTCACCAACCTGATCTTTAACTGCTGCTACAACCTTTTCATTACAGCTTCCTGCGTTATTTACTGCGATTCCTGCATAGAAGTCGAGATATTCCTCACCATTTTCATCGTACATATACATATCTTTTGCTCTCTCTGCAAGGAAATCAAAACGTTCGTATGTCTCGATCATATATTTGTTTACTTTATCTTTAATATCCTGACTTGTTAATCCTGTATCTTTTAATCTCATATCTGCTTCCTCCTCATGATGTTATTGGTTATTTAACTTCTCTGGGCCAGATTTTGTTTATCTTTTTCATTGATAAACTTTAAATAATAAAAAGAAAAGCAAGGGAAACTTATCCTGTTGGTAAGCGCCCTTGCTTAATTTCTATCCTTTATTTTGTACAACTATACAATAACACTAGCAGATTGAATTGTCAATATATCTTTGTTATTTTTTGAAATTTCTTTATTTTTATCTTTTATAATATATTTTATTATTATATTGTATATTTTTTCTTAGTGTTTTATTGTTTTTTAATTTTTTTGTAAAATATTATATATTACATCTGTCCATTATATTGAACATATCATTTTATCATTTTCCTATTTCCATATGATACTTACCGATAATCTACAAACACACAGATAAAACTTGTCTTTTGTTGTGTTTCATTTTTATAATTATGTTTTTTATCTGTTTCAAATCGATAGATTTCCCCTTTTGTGATCTTCTGAACATCTTTACCACACTCAATCGTAAGTTCTCCATCTGTAACTGAAAGATATTCTCTTGTCTTCTCTCCATGGCTGCCACTGATATATTTGCCCCCTGGTTCGATATCAATGCGGTAAATCTCTAATTGGTGATTATCTTCGTATGGAAAACATGTCCATACTTTGTATTCACCGATCATTTCTTTTGTTGGTGTCATCTGATCTGGTGTTACAAGGCAGGATTCCATTGGCGGAGCATCAATTAATTCTTGGAATTCGATTCTTAATCCGCTTGTGATCTTTCCTAAAACACCTAACGATGGATTTGCTGTTCCCTTCTCAATCTGAGCTAGCATGCTTTTACTAACACCTGTTTGTTCTGATAGTACATCAAGACTCATGCCCTTGGAAGTTCGAATTCTTTTTAGGTTGACAGCTACATTGTGAGATAGGTATGATTGATAATCCATAGAAGACTCCTTTTTGCTTTTATTATCAGTTTCTTCATTTCTGCGTGTTCTAATGCAAGTATTATTACTATCCTTATGTTATCTGCAATACTGCTTTAATGCAAGCATGATTTTTTACATAACCATTCCTTGAATTTATTCTTGTTTATGCAACTATTTGTGGATTTTTATTTAATGGTGCATATTCCGAATATATCTCTGGCTCATCCAAAATAACTATTTGAACACCTTCTTCGCATAACGCTTGCAATGTTCCTGGTAGACATCTTGCTTCATTTATTGTTTTGCATCTATATGCTATACAGCCTTGTTGATCAAAAATCTTTGCTATAACATAAATTGCCTTATCCATTTTTAACTTCTTTCTATTTGTTTTAAAATATGTCTTCCCCATGTGCTTGCTCTGTTGTCAATATAAAATGCTCCATAAGACCATGTTTTGTAGAACTAAGTGAATCTTTCATCATCTTCCTCCGTCCGCTTCTTCGGTCCCCTAATGTGACATTTATGGGAACTTCTTCTGGCTTTTTTATTCAAATGACATTCCATTTCTTTTTGAATCCATGTCATAATTACATCTACAAGATATTCCTGCTGTACTTGGCTTAGTTCTTTTCTCGGTTGCATTTTATGCTGCTGGAATCTTATTTAACATATTAACCTTATCTATGAATTCTTTCATATCTTCAATATACTCATAAGGTGCATATTCTGAATATATATCCGGATCATCTAAAATAACAATCTGTACTCCTTCAGCTCTTAATGCTTCTAAAGTTCCTGGCAAACATCTTGCCTCATTAAGTGTTTTGCATCTATATGCTATACATCCTTGTTGATCAAAAATTTTCGCTACTACATATATTGATTTATCAATCATTTCTTTTTTCCTCCATTTCTTTTAAATTTTAGACGAAATCCTAATATGTCATTAAAACATTGTTTAAACCCTCCACCTGTTTTAAGAGTCTTTTCATACTTCCTTTTAATAGAATCTTCACTTTTAAAACGAGATCCAATAAGATTTTCTTGAAATATTGTATCTATATAGCTTGCCCTATATTTTTCTATATCATCTAAAATTATCGGTAATGGTGTCTTTCGAAGTGAAATCTGCTTTAAACTTCTTCCTAATGTTGAATGATATGATAAAATATCTAATACTTCTTTCGAAATAAATTGATCCACCTATTTCACCTCCATATATTTTAACATTATATTATTTCTATTGTATACGTGTTTAATTTTCTTTTAATGCTATTCTAGCATATTCATATATTTTCTACAATGAAAAAGCCACTGTAAATATTACAATGACTTTTCTGTATTTTTATTTAGATGTCTTTTGCAACAAATATAATTTAAATGGGTATTTTGTTTAGAATTTTTCGGTTTATTCTGGTTAATTAATGTCTACAGAATCTTAATTATTCCCAATGTCGTGATTTCTTAATATCTGCGGAAACCTTTCCTTTTTTGTTGATAAGGATAGTATACTAATCAAGGTAGGGATATTCAAGAACTATATGGACATTGAAATGATTAATCCTTGGATGCAAGTAAAATCATATCATGGACATTTTGAGAGATCACAAACAATATTTCAAACATGTAAGTACAAACACAATTTATACTTTTGACACTTACATCATATAATAATAAAAATATTAATTTCTATTGACGTACAGTTTTCTGTACAGTAATATATAAGTATAGAAAACGAGCTAAGAAAGGAGATACCATATGTTAGCAGTAAACTATACAAATTTTCGTGAAAATCTGAAAGATTATATGGATAAAGCAACAGATGATTATGAAACTATGATCGTTACACGTAAAAATAATAAAAATGTTGTTATGATTTCTGAAGAATCATACAATAATTTAATGGAAAATGTCTATGTCATGGGAAACAAATCCAATTATGATTGGTTAATGGAATCTAAAGAGCAATTAGAATCTGGGAAATATACAAAGCATGATCTTATTGAGGTGCAAGATGAATAAATTGTTCACGGATAACGGATGGAAAGACTATGTATATTGGCAAACCGAGGACCGTAAAACCCTAAAAAAAATCAATTCACTAATAAATGATATTTCGAGAAATGGAAATGTTGGAATGGGCAAACCAGAACCTTTAACTGGTAATCTATCTGGCTATTGGAGTCGACGAATTAATGATAAAGATCGTCTTATTTATCGAATTGATGAAGAAAATATTTATATTCTTTCTTGCAGATATCATTACGGAGATCATTAAATCCAAGGGTAGACTGTCTAATATAACGTCGCAGAGTCCGTTCTGATATTCCATACTGTTCAGCAACCCTTTTACGAAGCTCACAGGCAGCAAAACTATCAAGATCATCTTCAAGCAGGGAAGCGATCATCTTATATTTCTGTAATGCGATCTCATCACGGTTTTGTTGTTTGATAAATTTTTGTGTTTTGTTCATGATTGTATGAACCTCCTTTCATGGATCATCATACAATCATATGCCATGGACAGTGAAACCAAAGTCAGTAAAATGCCTGTAGTGTATTTCCTGAATTATAAATATAACGAAGGATGATCTTAAGCCAGGCATCCGGAATGGAACTTCTCAAATGCTCGAGCAGTGAAATCGTGAAAGACAGAAGTTCCTCATCATATCCCAGGATCCGATGACCGATCGATCTCATATGTCCTTCTATGTTCATATGGTTAAAGATAAACCAGTGATGCCATCGGTTCATGCTTTTTTCAGAAGGTACAAACAAAATCAAATATCAAAAAAGGGACTTTTGACACCCTAATCCTATTAGGTAAACGCACCGATTTACCGATTACGGATGTTTGCTAGAAAAATGGAGTAAAGTATTAGCATTCTTTTATTCTAGCAACACCCTAAGATAAATCGCTTACGAATTATTCTAGTGGCAGAAATAAATTTTTACTTTTTTAAATTGTCTACTTGACGGGTAGCAGTTCAGGCCTGCAGGCTCTTAAATCCCTCTTACTCAATTTTAGGTCTCTTATCTAGCTTCTCAAATTTAAACTTTCCTTGTAATCTATCCCAAAATTCATATTTTGAGGTACTAAATATATATTGGCCATCTTTTCCAATTCTTAGAGGAACAGCTAATATTTTATCATCATATTCTGATAATACAACGTATTTTTTATTATTAACATACATTATTTCATAATTACTTTTGTCTTTTATTGATTTCGACAAAACACAACCTGTACTTCCAATCAACAATAACGCATCCAATGATATACAAATTATAACAAATAACGATACAATTTTCTTGGACTTTTTTAAAATATTGATTTTATCCAAAAATACTAATCCCATTAATCCCACATATGTTATAAAATATACAAATACCCTTGTAATTATTCCATTTTCATTAACAAAAATATTTATTGAAATATTTTTTAATATTGCATCCAAAAAACATACATTTAGAACACTAATACATGCTCCTATAATAAGCATATATCCAAAATAAAATATCAACGTGAATTTTGTTTCACGATTTTCTTTTTTATCTTGATTTCTTGCTATTATTGGATATATTAAGATAGCCATTAATCCTATAATAAAAACTATATACAGAATTTTTTCATTTAAATCTCCCTCAAAATATTTTGCCGGAATTTTGTAAAATTCTTCACAATCTTGTTGATAGGTCTTATTATAAATAAACATAATAATACTATAGAATATTCCAAGCAAGCCTACTAAACCTACAATAAATTCAATATTTTTTTTGATTTTCTCCATTATACTTCCCTCTTATTTTCATATGTTTTCCTAATGATCCTACATATGTCAAGATTTAAAATGCGGTTTTCCTTATCTTAACTTATTAACATCAATTCATCCTGTTGAAAATTATGATACAGTTCTTCGTATTCATCTGAACTCATAAGATTTCAGGTCACTTAATTATTTTCAATAGATTGAAAATCCACTCTAAAATAAGGCGGTCACAATGTACATTCTTAAATGATCAAAAATGTACATTTTAATGTTGACATTTATAAAACTCTCTTAATCTTTCGTCTTAAGTGGAGCAGATATCTAGATTTGCTCGGTACCTAGATCACCCTCACTTAAGCATCCACCAATGTGCTTTCATATATTTTTTCTTTTACATTAAAAGACTGTCCCACTTGATTATACTTATATACATCTTTTTTCATTAATCTTTTTATCTTTAAATGGATTAAATTTTATAAGGTTATAATCAATTGCTTTTTCAAAACAATCATTCATATATCCCAAACAGCTATTCATAGAACTTACAGCATGTGTAGGATTTTTTGTCCAAGCTTCTAAAAAATCAATAACATCTAATTCCGTAATTAATTTTAATTTTGAACCACCAAATTGCTCTGCCATTATATTTTTATATTTTGATAAAACATTTACTGCACTCTGCTCTGCAAGTCGTGGTGCTTTATATTTTTCATACCACCACATGAACCATTCATTCAATGTAGCATTTTTAAAAATAACTCCAGGACCTTCTTTTATAATTTTTATTCTTTTATTGACCCTTCGTTTCAGTTGCTCCAGATTCATATCAGAATCATAAATTTCTTCACCTGCAACTCCCTTTTTTGCATAATATAGTCCATTAGCTTTTTGATAATATCCTTTACCTAAATCTTCTCCATTTATGCTTTTTCCCATTAGAGATCCTCCTTTAGCGAATCATCTTATGGTTCTAACTTAATCAATATACCATATTTATGATTCCTGTTCTACTTCTTTAATGTTTTTTTAGATAGCCATTTATCTAATAGTCTTTTATTTATATACCATCTATTTCCTATTTTTAAAGAAAACGTGCAATCTTTTGATTTTATCAACTCTCTGGCTTTTGTTTGACCAATTCCAAGATATATGCAAAATTCTTTTAGTGTAAGTAATGGTTTATCTGCCAATTCAAGATACACATTTTTTTCTTTTTGTTCTGCAATCATAATTGCACCTCCCGTCATCAATAAATATTTTTGAACAGAAAAAAAACATTCCTTACTTATGTGTACAGTAAACTTAAAATAAGAAATGTTTTTTCAACGATTCAAGTTGATTAAATGTTCTTCTCTTTCTATGCTGCTATCTCATTTTCGATATTAGCAGAAGGTAAACTTTACAAAAAATAAAGCAAGAAAGACAATTCTCACCGATACTGAAGATATTGCTTCTATTTCTGCTGACCGAGCTAGTTATAAGCATAATACCAATACAGAAAGACCTAGCGAAGACGGTGTGCAGTTTGTAACAAGTAATTCCGATTGAACTTGTAGAACACATCAAGGTTTACAAAAACGGCAATATCAGCGTGAAATTCAAATCTGACGATGGAATGATGATGGATATTTGGACGGAGAGAGCAAATGATTCTGTGAAATATGACAGCTTAGCTACGCAGGAGGATTTTGATAAGTTTTGATGAATAAATTATAAATTTCAATAATTGTATTGCTATTGTACGCACATTCGAATATAATATGATTATAAAATATCGGAAAGGTGGTGCTTTATATGGCAGCAAAATCAGCGAATCTTTATGCTCGTATTGAACCGGATGTGAAAGAAAAGGCAGAAAGCATTTTATCTGCACTGGGCATTCCTGCATCCAATGCTATCAATATGTTTTATAAACAGATTATACTTCAGAGAGGTCTTCCTTTTGATGTGAAAATTCCATCTTCTCGTCCTGTAGATGTGTCCGCTTTATCAAAAGCAGAACTGAATGCAGAACTTGAGAAAGGATATGCGGATACCAAAGCAGAAAGAACACGAGAAGCAAATGCAGTTTTTGCAGACATCCGTAAGGATTATGATCTATGACTTACACTATCAAAATTACAGATCAGGCAGATAATGATATCCGTAACATCTATGAATATATTGCCTACGAACTGCAGTCACCGGAGAAGGCCAGTGGTCAGCTGGACAGAATCGAAAAGTGTATTATGAGTCTTGACGATATGCCAGGGCGCTATCGTTTTTATGATAGAGAACCGTGGAAAAGCCGTGGACTTCATGTTGTTCCGATAGATAATTATTGTGTTCTTTATATTGTAGATAATGATGATAGGACAGTTTCCATCATGCGAGTGATGTATGCCGGTCGTGATATTGATGTTCAGCTTAACAAATACACAAAATACGAAGAGTAGTGTAAATAGAAATATATTGAAGGGTATTACAATTCCAAAATACCTCATAGCTCACTCGGCATGCTCACTCCAAACGAAGCAGAAGCTTTATACTGGGAGCAGAATACTTAGTCTAGTCTGCTCCTGAAAATTTTTACACTTTTTTGTGTCTACTTACTTGACTATAGTCCAATGTATCACATACCAGCATCTTCTAACTTCGGACCCGTCGGGTTCGAAGTTATGAAGCCTATTACTCTTGTATAAAATCTATAATCCATATATAATGTTATATATATCTTTTCTATAAAGGAGTTTTATGATGAATAATACCGGAGAAACAATTGTAAAGAAATGGTTTAATGATTATGTAAACACTATGCACCAAAATCCCAAAAATTATAACCTATTCCCCATTTTTGTTCTTAATGACATTTCCATTCCCTTTACTAATACAAACAATAACTATTTTTCAGTCCAATTTGATCATATTTTACTCAGCCAAAAAGGAATTATCAGTTATGAGACAAAGTGCTGGTCCGGAACAACTCATATCTGTACATTGGAAGATGCTAAAAAAAGCTTTCTGCCGTTAGACAGCTTTCCTCGTTATCCTAAAAATGCTTCTAATGGAATCATTATTTTTAATATTCAAGAAGATACACATGCAACATCAAAAGACAATTATTCTTTTCATGTCAGTTCTTATTCAAAAAAAGACAAAAATATAATTTATAAGTTAGTTCAGAATAATCAACAATTAGCAAAATATTTACATATGGATAAATTTTTTAATCGTTTTATCTTTATTAATTCTCCAGATTTTAATAAGAACGTCGTTCTTTCCGAAAATGCCAGAAACTCTCCACATCTAAAAACATATTCGAAAATACTATTAAATTATAATGATTTTGCAAACGATTTGGATGAATTTTTTAATGAACCTGACCGATTTTCTTCAACCGATTGCTACAACCTGTATAAATCCCTTGATATATATTCCGACCATTTTAAAAACTGGGTATGGGATCCTTCCCAAAAATAAAAGGGGGATTGGGGACCTCCCCAACAAGCTCTATTTGTCCGAAACCGTCGGACAAATAGGATGCTTGCTTTAAATTCAAAGAATTTAAATTTCCACTTTGCTACTCAAAGTGGCATGATCATTGAAAAGAAAACTCTGCTATCGCAGCCGTGAATTAAAAATTCACTTTGATTCCTCGGGAACACAAGTTATTCAAAAAATCCCCATGATATATTTCTTTACCATGGAGACTTTCTTTTCTTTCATTTCTAAACTACTTATGTTCCCAGGGAATCAAAGTTCCTATTGTAATTATCTATTGACAAAATATCCTAACATTATTATAATTAAGATAATCTTATTTAATTTATTTAATAATATTAAATATCATTTATGGCATCCATTATATGGGTGCCTTTTCTCCATTTTAAGAATCTTTACAATTTATCATATATTAAATTTTACTTATCTTCCTCAGGAATCAAAGTTATTCAAAAAAGGCTTCATAAATATATTTCTATATTACGAAGCCTTTTCTTTTTAATAATTCTCTACCAATATTTAATTACATCAAGCCACTTGTGGATAATCAATAACAGCTATTTCTTGCATTAATTTTTTTGCCATATTAACAATTATCTCAAGACGTTCAGCAACCTCATCTGTATAATACTTTTCCCCACACTGTTCACATTCAAGACATGGAACATTTTTAATCACAATAATACAGTTTTTATAATTTACAACATGTGTAGTCGTACTATTTATAGTTGTGCTATTTTTACAATACATACACATATTCCTCACCTCTTTCTTCGAGTCTTTAAATCATTTTCAAATTTTTTTGTATCTGGATAATATGCGGTAATAATATATATATTTATATTATCACACCCGGCAACAATATGCAAAATATGCCCATTCACATTATATCCAAAAATCAAACAACTTGGGTTGGGATAATCGTCTGGATAATCCTCTATAATTTCACCTGTCGCAATCCCATTTCTTTACATCTAACCGACTAATATCTCTTTCTTGCATTCTTTGTAAACAATGTTGTGTCCAAAGAATTTTTGATTCAGCACATAATTTTTGATATATCTTTATGTTCATTTCTTTTTCCTTCTCTCCTTTAGTATTATTATACTACATTTTTTGTTTTTATCATTTTCAACAACTCCTAAATATAATCTTTTCCACTTATGTTTCCTGGGAACATAAGTTAAATTATACTTCAATAATATATGCTCTGTCAGTCAATTGCTCTGTCAGTTCTACCTCATTTTCATTTACATGTTTAACAATTTCTGAACAACTTTCTATATCATATTCACAATCGTGACACGGAATCAAAATCATTTCATGGATAGAAGATGGAAGTATCATAATTTTCTTTGTATTTACCAGATTTGCAAATGCTTTCATAACTTTTTTATTTAACACTGCTGATGCTCCTCTGAATCTAGACTTGTTAGAAATTATAAACATTTCGCATTCTTCTGCACTCATTGGAAATCTTGATAATTGTATAATTTCTGTTTCTTTTCTAACATTATTTTCTGCTGTTTCCCATGCTTCGGATTCGTCAACATCCACGTTTTTCAATATATTTTTTGAAATTTTTGCTGAGTAAATTGCATCATTTAATGCTTCCATTCTCAAAAATAAATATTTTTCGATTCCTTCAAATTCTGTTTTGCATTTTACAATATCTTCTTTGCTTTCCTTTTGAACTCCCACATAAAGTCGTTTTAAAAAACCTTCTCTATTAAAGTGTATTGGTTTGTTTAATTCTTCACTCTCACGTAATGCATCGTTATGAATCTTAAGCATATCTCTTACAATTTCTTTTACTGTTGCACCGCTTTGCTCTTCTTTCGTTATTATATCTTCTACATAAAATACTGGAATCATATATCTGTCAGAATCAATGATACTGATTTTCAAAAATTCTACGCCATTTTTTACAACATTTTCTTCTCTTACTTCATATCCCATTTTATTTAATTCGTTAACAATATCATTTTTTGTCATTTTCTTTTCTCCTTATAATTACTTGAATTTGTTTGCTTCTTAACTTTCAAAACCGAAAAATTTATTTTCAAGATCTGATCTTTTTCTGCATGGGGAGCGTATTTTGTTTTTCGGAAACAATCGTTTCATATTTTTTACCTCACTTTATAGCAAATGGATTTCTTAATTTATTTTCTGAGTCTTCACTTATCTTTCGGGTTTGCGTGCATCTGTCAATAGCAGGATTTATACCGGTTACAAGGGTTTAAGTGGTAAGCGGAGCAAGCATCGCTTGTGAGCATTAAGGAACGTCCCTTGTAACCGGTATAAATTCTGCTATGATGCACATCAGCAAACCGATAAGTGAAGACTCTGGAAGTAAATTAAGAAATCCATTTGCTATAAAGTGAGATGAAAAATATAAAACGATCGGTTGGAGAAAAAAGGGGTTCCCTTTGGGAACCGTTCGAGAAGGGGATTGGGATATTTTCACTTATGTTCCCTGGGAACATAAGTTGCCTTTTTTTTACTTTGATTCCCCGGGAAGCAAAGTATCTATTATAAATTTTGACAACGCAAAAAGGCAGTCACTAATTCTAGCAACTGTCTTTTCTTTTATTCCATTATATTTCTAAATCATCATCTAATTCCATCTGCTCTTTGCTGTTCTCATAATTCAAGTCCATATTTAATGCTTTCATTGTTTCTCTTGTAACTGTTATTATATGAATTCTTTCCTGCAGTTCATCTAAAACACAATTTTTAACAACATCCAGAAACATTTTTGGATTTCCTCGAACCTGCCACTCTTCTAAAGATTTCTTATAATCCTGCTTGGCATCATGCTTTAATGCAATTGGTGGATATCCTTCTTTTTCCAGCATATAATTTAAAATTAATCTTCCTGTTCTCCCATTTCCATCTTGAAATGGATGTATATTCTCAAACATTGCATGGAATGCTGCAACCTTTGCAATAGGATGTGCATCTGAATTTTCATATGCATATAACAGGGTCGGTATTAACTCTCTAATTTGTATTGGATCAACTGATTCTGTTAAAGATCCCTGAATATATACTGGTGCAATTCGATAAGTTCCTCTAATTCTTGGCTGACTGTCTAAAGTAGTTCTTTCATGTATATCTTTTATAAAATCTTCCGTAAATATTCTGTCATTTTCCAATTCTTTTTCAATATATGCACATCCATCTGCACATCCTCTGGCTGAAAATATTTCTCTTAATCGTTGATTATTATTTGGAGTAAATTCTCCTTCCAATACAAGCTCTGTATCTCCTAATGATAACGTACTCCCTTCTATTGCATTTGACTCATAGGTAAACCTAACTAAAAATGCGTCATCATAGCTTTTTAAACCATCTTTTTCATATTCATTAAATGGTTGCATACCTTCAAACGTTTTCTTTAGTTCATCTAATTCATTATAATTATCTGTCGAAATATCCTGGTGAAAAGCTTTATAAATTTTCTCGTGCATTTTTACCCTCCATTCTTATTTCATTTTTTCATAGTATCATATTCATGTCAAGTCAATTTAACTCTCCTTTTGTCCAATACATATACTCGAATGATTGCATATTCAGTAATCATATCTACATTTTCTTCATTCTACTCATCTGCCTTTCTTTCTGTATTCTTTTCTTCCCATATAACATCCATATATTAAAATTGAGCAATTGATCCGATTACCACCATCTTCAGACTATAAAGAATATTTAATGTATCATTTTCCATTCCACCAATAGCTCCCATGATCAAAACCACTCCTGCAATAATTCCAATTACGTATCTCATAAAATTTTCTCCTTCCAAACTTTTTAATTTTAATGTTTTAAACTACAACCGATCATAAAATTTGCTTTCAAGATCTGAAGCTTTTTTGAGGGGTGTGTTTAAATTTTTTCGGAAACATTTATTTTTGTGTTTTTCCTCCTTCGTAAATTTGCTTTCTGAGTCTTTGCTTATCTCGGGTTTGCGTGCATTTTCAATACCAGTTTTCTTTATAGCTGCAAGGGTTCAAGTGGTAAGCGGAGCTTTGCGAGCATTAAGAAACGTCCCTTGTAGCTATAAAGAAAATTGGTATAATGCACATCTGCAAATGCGAATAAGCAAAGATTCTGAAAGCAAATTTCGAAGGTGGATACCAAAAACTTTCGGTTGGAGAAAAAAGGGGTTCCTTGGGGAACCGCTCGAAAAAGGGATTTTATTTCACTTATGTTCCTTGGGAACATAAGTTACATTTTTGCATAAAAAAAAGCAGCTATCTGTTAAGATAGCTACCTACTCTTTGTCATCATCTATATTTCCAATTCTTCATCTATCTCTTTTGATTCTGGAGATAACTCATTATATTGTTCTGGTTGATACCTGGCATTTTCATATTCATTAGATGGAACATACAATCGTTTACACTCAAGAATTCCATCGATTTGCTGATCAACTAATTTATTTAATTTCTGCAGACGTTCTTCTGGAAGATCAAATTCACAATTTCTCTGGAATTCAAATCCTCTTAAATTCTTCAGATCGTTTCTTATTTCAGGAGTTAATAATGCATGGGCAATCTCATTAAAATCTTCTCCTATCTGAGTTGGTCTTGATGCTAAATATAAATCCAGATTTTCAAAATCTTCTTGCTCTGCATATGGTAACAAAGCTTGATTATGATCAAACATTGGAGCCATTCTTTTTATCTGCATTGTATCATTATCTACCATAAATCCATAATTGCCCATATGACGATCCGTATTTAAGATCAAAGCATCTAATACAATCATTCTCCGAAAATCATCTTCACATCCATGATGTTCGAATTTTTCTAATATTTCTTTTACTGAAACAAGTTTTCCAAAGAATTTTGTAATTGGAACATATCCTTCCTGCTCCGATGTAAACAGCTTACATTTTGATGCTATTTTATTATGATATTTCTCAACACTATATTCTACTGCATCTCTGCATATTATCCTAGCGATCTGAGACGAATACATTTCTGAATAAGGCTCTAATCCAGCATTTCTTGCTCCCTCGCTTCCTCTCTTTAAAAGATAAATTCCATCATGTTCCTTTACCCAACATTTTGCAAAACTTCCTGATGTACCAAATTCCGGCGAAGTAGTTGTAAACTCTTTTCCGTAAAGTCCTCCCTCAAATGCTATCTTCGCAATCGTTTCATCAAATTGATTTTCATACAGAGAAACATTTTTCCACCGCAATTTACTGTCTACAGGTTTAATCCAAAATGTATCATTTAATGAAAGGGCATGTGTCACCCTGATAAATCCATCCAGATTATAACAACCACACATCCTTAACAAATCTGCAATATACTGGCGATGTTTTGGAGCCTGTCTTTGACTGATCCACTGTCCTATCCCATCATATCCATATGGTCGTATCTTCTCATAGGATTCTTCTTCTTTAAAACTCACACCAAGAGGAGAATTATCGCAAGTAAATCTTAATATCCGATCATCTTTATTCATTAGATAAAATTCATTTTCTAAAAACATGTCTATTTTCCTCTCTAATTCCTGTCTTTATTACTTATCTATGTGCTTTTATTATATCATCGTAATTCCCACATATAAACCACTTCTTACTTTTAAGGATATACTTAAAAGTCTTCTTATAACTGTTTATGTGGAATCGATCTAAAATTTCTACAACTCCCTTATAATAAACACAATAATTTTCTCTATTACACTGGTCAATTTCTGTTCTTGCTCCAGCAATTGTCATTTCTCTTAATCTAAATTCTTTTATCTTACCATTATTATCTAAAATTTGTAATCTTCCATTTGGAATTTCACCTGTTATATTTACACGTTTTGTTTTTTTTCATCTAACATCTCATCACCTCACACTAAGATTATACAAGAACGTATGTTCTGTGTAAAGAGGTTGATTTTGCTGCTTTTATTCCAGCAGTTATCTTTTTTCCCATCCTTCATATTTATTTTAAAGCAAACAACAGTCTGAAAGGAGCAAAAAAATGTTAAAAAAATTTAGTACAATCATCATTAATTTCATTTCTAAATCCTTACTAAAATTAGGATTTTTATGCTTGGCCAAAATATTATTTATAATCTTATTGCCTCTCTTTATTGCTTCTATGGCCATTATTTTCCAGTGTTTTCTGTACGGCCTGTGACATGGCCTGTGTCTGCCCCGTTACAGTCTTACCTAAAGAATATATTTTGTCTTCATAATTTTTCATTTTATAAAAATCCTCTCTCCATCTTATGCCTTCTTCATCCTGCTTTTATCTGTATACAGAAAACCTGTCCCTGCTAGTTTTGTTACCCATTTTTGCATGCAAAAAGGACACTTGCCAAAATCTGCCAGTGTCCCTACTATATTTCTCTAAAATCACACATTTATATAGTATAAAAGGTATCGGAATTCCTTCTGTTCAAACATCTTTTCCATATATTATGATGATATGGAAACAGTGGCAACCGGCTGACATGGTCAAGCTTTCTGACTTTAGTCCCTTCTGGCTTTGCGCCCTTACCTTTCAACAGGTTTGCCTTTAAAATAATCTCTTTCTTCAAAAGACCATACCACACGGTTTTCCGCACGTCAATAATTTTTTAAAAAAATCTACACATATTTTACTTCATAAAAAATCTAAATCGATAAATCCTAAAAATCTAACATTTTTTTCATATGAAGCTCATTCATCATTTATAGTGCTATTCTCTCCATTAACTAAACATAACCTATTGTTCGATAATAAATTTTAGATCCAAAAAGAGGCCTCACACCACGAACCAACTCGCAATGCAAAGCCCACCCACACTTATCTAATCTTCGTTACATAATCCAGCGAAATCCACCCATCCCCTCATTCTCATACGCTTTCAGTCTTCTGGTTGTGTGATTTCTTAATGTCCCTAGGACCTTAAAGTGTCCCTTACTTTTGTTGCATTTGCTGTTGCCTTTCCTTCTGCTATATGGACATGTATAGGCTCCAATGGATTATTTTCATTCGACCAAAAATAAATACTATATGGCCCAACTCTAAATATTTGCAGCATTCAGAATCCCTCCTTCTTGAGAAAATTCTATAATTAAATGTGCATTGTCTCGAATAAGTTGCTTAAAATACATCATCTCTGACTCTGAATAACCGTGAACTTCCCATGTATAATCTGGCAACCAACAAATAGCATCATGAAATCCCCCTGTTTCATCTGGTGTTTCAATATATACTTTTACTTTTCCATCTGGATACATCTCTGAATGCGTAATTTCTGTATCATCATTTAATGTCATATATGGATACATCATATTCTTTCACTCCTTACTTCCATGCCGTTCATCTTTATGATATTTTATCACAATTAGATTTCTACCACAATGAAAAAGCCACTATAAATATTACAATGACTTTTCTGTATTTTTATTTAGATGTCTTTTATAAAAATATAATTTAAATGATTATTTTGTTTAAAATTTTCAGAACAATTTGTTCTTATTTGTACATTTTATTTTATAAACTGATTTCTTAATGTCCCAGTGATCAATGTCCTATGCCCACTATTTCTTCAAAACTCTATCAAAAATTCTATAATTTCGATCATCTCTTGGAGAACAATACACCGCAAATTCAATATTTTTGAAACTATATAAGTATTCTCGAATTACATTTTTTGCTACCTGAGCAACAATCTGAGGATCATTCATAAATGCACCACATCCAAATGCCCCAAGAATTATCGTTTCATCATCTTCTGAAAGTGCTGTATCCAAAATTCTTTTTAATCGCTTTTCATGTAATTTTAATAATTCGTCATTTGTCATCTTTTTCGCATTATTATATGATGACTTGCCATTATAATTATTTTGGACTCTTAGATTCGGAGCTGCACATGTGATTACATCTACATCATACCAATCAGATGCATTCATGATCTCTGGTTGTTCAGTATCTGTTTTAAATACTGTGACTGCAGGTGTATAAATGATATCATCATTATAAATTGGATTATGTGCTTGTCTATGTGGAGAATAGAATCCATCCCACATTGTTTGTGTACTTAAACAAACATATAGTCCTGAACATCTGCACAGACATTCTTCTTGTGCATTAGATCCTCTTTTTACTCCACCACCTGGATTAGTTGCGGAAGCAAAATTATGTACCGCTGTCTTAGTATTTTTATATGCCGATGCTGCTTGTAATGTTCTCTTTTTTGATACAATAATATTTGCAGGTTTTTCATATCGTTTCTGGTTATTGCTATTTATTCTTTGATTTTGGAGGATTAGTTTTTGGTTACATATTGAATTTTTGATCGATTGTTTTAAGCTTGAATTTGTTTTACATAATGTTTCTGTATCTTCAAATATTTTTATGTTTTCTTGTTTTCCCATAATCTAATTTCTCTCTTTTTCTTTGTTATATGTATAAACTAGGATAAATACAACCTATTTTTACAATAAAAAGCCATTGCTATTAATACTCCCAAGGAGATATTAAGTAACAACAGCTTTAATAAATTTATTAATGGGTATTTTGTTTAGAATTTTTCGGTTTATTCTGATTAATTAATGTCTACAGAATCTTAATTATTCCCAGTGTCGTGATTTCTTAATATCTGCGGAAACCTTAATTGCCGCGGTAGCTTTTTGTTATTTCATTTTTTCAACTAATTTCTCAAATTCTTCTTCATTCTCAATAAATGTATAAGGTGCATATTCTCCATATGCTGTAGGTCTACTAATTGTTACTAATTGTATTCCTTTTGATGCCACTTGCTGATTCATCCTTCTTTTCATTTTCACTAAATGACTTCCATGTTGAGTTTTTAATGCATAACATCCATGCATATTTTTGCCGTATCTAATGTATCCTTTGCATTTTACATTCGGTAAATAGATAAATCTCTTTTCTTATCCATTCACTATCACCCCTTCTTCATGAATGTTTTTATAAAATGGCAACGTATCTAACCAATATTCATATTGCTCTTCATTTTTTATAATTGGCGAAATATCAACTCCTGTATCCATTTCTATATCAAATGCTAAATCATATACCTGATTTTCTATTTTTTTAATCTCATTATCTGACATTTTTACCAGAACCATAACATCAACATCTGAACTTGAATTATAATCACCTCTGGCATAAGAGCCATAAACAATAACTTTTGTTAATTTTGATTCCATTATGTCTTTTAGTTGCTGAGAAAATTGATAAATTATATTGTGTATTCTATATTTATTTTTTATACATTGATATTTTATCATATCTCGATCACTATAACAACGAAAAAGCCATTGCACACCATCTACTCTATTAATTGGATGATGATTTACAATGACCTTCTTCTTTACATTAAATGATTATTTTGTTTAGAATTTTTGGAACAATTTGTTCTTATTTGTACAATTTATTTTATAAACTGATTTCTTAATGTCCCTGGGACCTTAATATTTATTATAAGTTTTTTCCAATATTTTCAAGTTCTTTTATAGAATCCTTGTTTTTTGCAAGTTCATCACTGGCTGTTGCATAATATGATTTTTGGAAAATCATATCCCATGAAAGATATTTCGCCATGCAGTCGAACTGTTTGTCAATTAACTCATACTGGATACTATCCACCGGGGATCCTCCTACAACGATTGTTCCAACTTTTTTATTTTTCAGCTGCAAACCGCGGCAGTAGCACTTATCAATGATAAGTTTCAACTGCGCAGACATTCCCCACCAATATACCGGAGTAGCAAAAAGAATCACATCTGCAGCAGTAATTTTATCAATCGTGGGATTTGTATCATCCTGATCAATACATCCTTTATAACATTGACAGGCCCCACATCCCTTACAAGGTGCTATATGAAGTCTGTCTGGTTGGATGATTTCAATCTCATTCTTTTCTGATGCCCCTTTTATAAATGCGTCAATCGCCGTCAGCGTGTTTCCCCTTCTGGCACTTCCGTTAATAATCACAATTTTCATGTATGTTTCCTCCAGCTTCTGATTTCATGAAATCATTATACCTTTTTTCGCTTATCCTGTCATCACATTTCATCAGATTAGAACCTGTCAAAATCCTCCTGTGTAGCGGATATGACGCACATCCGTCCGGAAACTCTCCGGAATCAGTGCAAGTTCCAGACCTCCGACTTATTATAAAAAATCCCGGCATCATCCAGAACTGTTTCCACCAGAGCTTCTGCCCCTGGATCCTTCCGGTCCGTGTAAAGCTCTATCCTTACTTCACTGATCCGGAAGTATACCCGCCCGTCTGCCGAAAAATTATCACTGCCGGGAAGCAGATAACAGATAAACGGCGGATCCGGGCTTTCCCCTTCTGCAAAATGATCAACTTCCAAATATCTCGCAAGACTTATCACTTATCCGTAACTCCCCTGCTTTAAATTGTATTCTTTATTGCTTTGTATGGAAATTCAACTGATTGTCTACGTCCCGTCCAGCATACATTACTCTAAGTATTGTTACAACTTTTTTATCACTATTTGGAATATATAGTATCACATAATTATCTACTGGTAATATATGAAGTTCACGACTTTTCCATGGTTCTTTTTCATATTTTCGATAACGCTTCGGCATCGCATCAAAACTTAATATCTGTTCTTCTAGACGATTAAGTTGTCCGATTGCATTTTCTGGTGATTGTAATTCAAAAGCAATATATTCAAAAATTTCTCTCAAATCACGGTCTGCCTGTTCAGATACTTCTACTTCATATATCATAAGCCATAATCCTTGCGAATATCAGCAAAAGCTTTCTTCGCATTTTTTGTCCGTCTATCATGCATATCTGCATATCCTTTCTCCAATTCTTCATTGAATTCTACTTCTGATAATGTGCTGATATCAACAGGTCTAGCGGATGGTATTTTTACTTCAAATGGAAGTCCTCTCTGTAAGATAATCTGTTTATAAAACATATTGATAGCACTAGAAGCAGGAATACCAAGTGCAGACAAAATACTTTCTGCTTTTTCTTTGACTTCTGGTTCAATCCTTGCATATAAATTTGCTGATTTTGTAGCCATATAAAACATCTCCTTTCGTGAGTAGTTTTTCTATCTATTTTTATTATATGCAAATGTCCGCACAATAGCAATACTAATTTTACCTTTCCGTTTTCCAATAGCTTTTATATCACCATTCCTTGAACTTATTCTATATTGCCATTTACATTTTGGGGAATATATCTGTATGACAAATTAACACCTATAAATTAAATGAATATTTTGTTTAGAATTTTCTGGTTAATTCTAATTAATTTATCATTTTACTTTGTAAACTGATTTCTTAATGTCCCTGGGACCTTAAGGATTACCATTTGCACGGCAATCTTCAATATATTCTGTCCAGAGAAGTTTTTTACTGACACCATTGCGGAGTAGTTCTTTTCGGATGTAATCATAATCAGGCATCCGACGGTTTGATCTGTTGTGTAGTTTTGAATATAACAACTGCTCTAATACTGCATCTGTCTGATCATCTGATAATGGCCAGGAAAGATTTAACTCCTTAGCACGTTTTAAAACTTTTGAAACAGTATTTCGAGAACATGGAACACTTAAAGCAATGTTCCGATTACTAAATCCCAGACTGGAAAGTCTGAGAATCTCACGATATTTGGTCATCGTTAGGACCTCCTTCATAATAGATTTACACCTAATAAAAGTGTATAAAACTATTATAAAGGAATCGGCTCAATGAATCCGGAACAGTGGCTCAGCCTAAAATGGAATGATGGCTCAATCAGTCTAAGATTATTCACTTATCTTATCCGGATACAACCTTTGCATTATTTGTAATATTTCTCCACAATTTTTACCAAGACTCTGAAATATTTCAAATTCCATATCTGCCCTTTTTGAAGAAACATATACCTTTTTATTAAGTTCACTTTCATATACTTTTAATGCCTGTTCCATTCTTTTTGTAGTTTCACCAGTTGACCATTTTAGTGAAATAATTACACCTATTAGTGCAATTATCGCCGAAACTAGATTAGACTCAAGAATCTTTGTTACTACTTCCATTTCATTTCTCCTATCTTCTTTCAGATTTTAATTATCAGCTTTAATCAATTATTAATATACTACATAACTTCCCTCTTTGATTTCTTAATGTCTCACGGTGCTTAAGTTATTCACAATTCTTCAACTTTTTCGAATAGTCCTTTATCATCAGTTGGATATATTATTCCTGAAATTGTAGTTTTAGCATTATCTTTTCCAAAGTGTACTTCTTTTTTATGAGCCATAAAAAAGACATGTTCATCCTTTAGTTGTATTTTGTATAACCATCTATTTCCCCAAAAAGAATAAATATTATTTCTATAAGAAAAGGTCGCTTCGTGTAATGGTGAACCATGTAAGTCAGCATCCGTAAGCAATTCATCTCCACGCACTTCATTTACCATTCCCCAAAAGCCATAAAAAATCCCCTTTTTAACAGCTTCCATTATAAGATACATTTTCTCATACAATATTTTTTCTTCTTCTGATACATCTTTTGCTTCTGACATTGCTATAAGAGCTTTTTCAGAAAAGGGCAATAACTTTTTTTCTTCTCTTTTATCCAAATATTTCTGTGTTGCAACGTTATTAAGTAAGTCAGTGTGCTTTTGATAAAATATAGCAACTGTTTTCATTAATAATGTTCTTTCTACTGCTATTTGAACATCCGAAATCGCATTTCTTACTTTGTATTTCCAAGAATCTGGTATTATTTCTTCATACTCACCACCCGAAATACTAACTGCCACAAGTTGCTCAAATATATCGCCAAAAGAATTGGATATTAATGCCAATTCTTTTATCTTTATATCAGAAGATATCAATTCAGCTGTTGGTATAAAAATTTTTCTATGTTCTATTGAATCATCTGTAAGTAGGTTTAAAAAAGTTTTATAGGCCATATCCCACGAATAGAAATAATATTGTGCTGTTTTTTTCTCTACAAATTGTTCATACTGTTGAAAAGCATTATCACTTTTATATTTTTCTTCAATATTCGTTTCTAATTGAAATAATTTTTTTCCTTCTTCGGTTTCACGAAGGAGTTTTCCTAATTTTATTGAATAATCTATTACATTCATTATTAACTCACTCCTCTCCTAATTCATTCATAAGTTTATACATCAAAATTCGTGAGGTAATTCCACAAAGTTTCTTTATCTGTAATGTTGAAATAGAAGCCATATTTAATCCATGAATTAATTCATTCCTTATTTTTCTAGCCTTACTAAGAAGTTGGTTTTCATCTGCGGATATCGGTATGTTCAATCTATCAATAAGAATATCTAATTTTGTTCCAAAACTTACCTCATTTAGTTTACTTTGTATCATTTTTTTAATACTACTATTAAGTGCCTCGATATTGCTTTCCGAGAACCCTTCTATATCATCTAATTCTATCTTTTCGATTAAGTTTTTAATAAGTCTTTTCCTTTCTGATTTTGTAAAATTACTTCTCTCAGATTTATCAGCATATTCATCAAAAATATTTTTTCCCTTTTCACCATTTACAATAAACTCTAATGCCATCGAACAATATATCACTCTATCATATTTGTCTTCTGTATTCCAGGCCTGTACAATCCATTTTAATGCATATTGCAAACGAAGAACCTTCTTGTTATCAGTTTGTAATTTACGAAAAAAGCTTTCAACCCAATCATATTCAAACAAATATTCCGCATTTTTATCTAACTTTATTGCTAATGGTATCTTCATATTTTTATCTGTCAAAGTTATTGATTCTCCTAGAATACAATTTTCAATATAGAACACTGACCCTAGACTAATTTGAGGATAATGACTTCGTACATCCCAAACATTATTATTTAGTTCTACAGTTCCAAACCAATCTGCATACATATCATTTTTTATCATAAATGACAAAAACTCTGCCGACGCAATTAATAATTTTTTCCCTGAAGTAAAAGCATTATATAGTGAATCCGATTTTATATTGACCCAGACAAATGTATTATTTTCTCCTATCAAATCAGAAATTGAATCCTTAAATTTCTTTGATACATCAATCTGATTTCCAACTCTAACACTTCCAATAACGCAATCCTCAATATCTATATCTATGTTTTTTAATACTCCAACAACAATATAATTATGTATAGGTTTATCATCCGAATTTGGATAAATCACACCATTCACATCACTGTCTGCATAATTTACAACGAAATCCATTATAGAAAATGGATTACTTATATTTTCAAAAGATGCTCCTTTAGATTGAGTTGATTGCATAATCTCCATTGGATATGGATGAATATATAACAAGTATTTTGCATCAATTTTCTCGATTCTAACAATATTTCCTCGATACTTTAAGTCGTATTCCGATAAAGAAATCATTAAATCTAAATCATTGTATAATACCTGCATTGACAAATTATCTACCATTTCTTCTTCAGAAATAGAAACTAGTAAGGAATCTCCTTGTTCATTACATAAAAAACTAAACCACGAAATAATATAATCTTTTTCATTTAATAATATTTTTGACGAAATCTGGTTTAAATTACTTTGTGTAACTATTTTTTGAATAATATATTCATATTTGTCTACATAACAATTAGATTTATAATCAAGAATTTTTATAGTATCATTATTTAATAATCTTTTCTTATGAAGTCTTAAATTTTCTTGATATAATTCATTCTGTTCAGATGTCAATGGAAAAATTGTATTCGTTTCAATATCTACACCATAAACAATGTTTTTGCCATTTTCTGCTGAAAACCTTAATACTGTATACAGTCTCTCAGATGTTCCCAAAATCATGATTTCTTCTAATATATATTGCTTTTCATAAAAAACTGCAGTACTTCCCAATTTAAAAATATCATGTATTGTTTTGTCCAAAATCTTAAGACCTCCTTTCTATCTTTTCAACCCAAAATATAATTTTCATGTATTATATTTTCCTTGACTTATTATCTCATTTTTAAAGCAAAAACTTAAAATTCTCTTGACTAATTTTTAATAACTATTTTCTTAATGTCTCAGGGCACTTAAGTTTGCACTCAACTATTTTTAATGTCATTTTATTAATTATATCCAATTATTTTCTGTATCATAACAGCATGCTTACGCATCTTCATAAAAGAGAAATAAATTTTCTCTATCTCAAGACTAAAAAACAACTTATTTCCATCACAAAGTATAACTTATCATAATCAATATATTCTTAAAATTACCAAAAGATTCTTAGCCCCCAATTTTAATAATTTTCAGCTCTTTTGCAAAATAATGCTATTACTTTTTCTGGAATTAATAATTCATCAGACATAATATTATGTTTAGGTTGATTATATTCTCTTATAACTTTATAATCCCCTACATTTATTTTTCCTGCGATTTTATTATTATTATATATTTTTCTATATAACTCATTGTCTTCTTCTGATAATTTACAAGAAATATATTTTAAAGGCTCCTTTATTGTGTACTTTCTATTTTTCATTTTGATATTCATGTATTCCCGTATTTTTTCAATACCCTCCATTGAACCATATATAGAATATATTACTACTTCACAATCCGTATTAGCCTTTAATATTTCAGAAATATTAATTCTTTTATCATTACAATAAAAATTCATATGTAAATTATCTTCAATATTATTTTTATCTAAATAATAATTTATTGTATTTTTAGTAGATTTTCCCTTTTGGATCAAATCAAATAAAAAAATTATTTTTTTTATTTTTTTATTATTTATATAATAACCATCTATCTTTTTTTGTATATTTATATCATATATATATGTTTTATTTCTTTTCGATTTACTCAAGATATATCTATTGTATATATATCTAAATGTACTTTGTGCCTTTTCTCTATCTTTCGGTATATATAAAATTCCAGACTCATCTTCATATGGAAGTGAATTTACAATTGAATAATTTATTATTTCATGGCTTTTAAGTAAATTATACCACTCGACAAATATATTTTCCTTCATATCTAATAATAATAAATGATGAGCTATTCTATAACGCACAATATCTTCCATTTTTATTCTAGGATGAATTTTTCTAAACACTTCATCAAAACATAACATCATCTTTTTAATTTCATTAATATGATTTTCATTTAATTTTTTAATCATATTAATGTTTAAAGTATTTTTATTAATTTGAAGTATTTTATTTCTTAATTGATTATAATATTTGAGTTCAATTCCAGTATATAATATTTGTTTTTTTTCATCTATACAGGCTATAAGATCATCTGACACATTTTCCATTTCATCTTGATCTAAAAATTGCAAAGTATAATTTGAAAAATCTCTTTGATCATCTTTTTTTATTATTCTTATTGTATCATCGAAAAAATCTGTTTCCGTTTTAAAGACAGCCACTTGAAAAGATGTTATTGTCCGATTAAATTCAAGTACATTTAATATTTTTTCATCAATCGGATATGGCATAAAATAATCATTTTTAAATTCTTTATTATATAAACTTTTTTTATTAAAAACATATTTTATTCCTTCATTATATTCCTTTAAAAATCTATTAAAACTATCTTTTTTATCCAAACAATTCTTTATCCAGTTTGTTAACAATTCATTAAATGTTATATTATTATTTAGTCCTAACTCATCTATTTTCACATAAAAAATCATTTCTAAGCATACTACCATACCTAAATTAACAATATCTATCCCTTTACCTGACAATGTTATTAATCCATATATTTTCAAATATTTTGAAACTTCGCTAATTCCATCATCTACGCTGTTGCCATCTATGATAGTATATTTATCATTTCCCCCAAACGGATTCACTGGTTTAACAATGCCTCTGGTATCTTTAAATAAAGATTGTTGAAAAAGAATATTATAGTATTTTTTACCATATATAATTTCTATTATTTGTAAAATAGATTTTTTATTATTGCTCATTTCAAATTCTGTCTTTAGATCTGTAATACTAAAATTATCCACAGAATATTCAACATAATAGCCTACTACCAAACCTTCCTCATTTTTTTCTTCTAAAATAGATGAACATTTATAGTCATTCAAAATCTCTCTGCTTACACAAAAATAATCTTTATATATATTGCGAATTAATATTGTATTTTTATGGATATCATATAAAACTAAGGTCCCATTTTTTTCATAATTTTTTTTCCAATCATCGCCTCCTAATCGTTGTGCATTCTCAAATAAATATTCTATAAATCGTAATCCATTTTCACTTACTATATTTTTAATGTCTTCTAATTCCTGTGGATACTTATTCCTATCAAAAATCTGCAATGCAAGCATTAATGCCTGTATTGTTTTTACTTCTTTTATATCTCTCATTAAATTATCACTATTAATTAAATTAAACAGAAGTGCTCTTATAGGAAAAATTTCTTTTTGTTCTTCGTCAAATAATTTAAATAAAATTCGAATCCTTTCCAGATTATCTAATAAATCCCCAAATTCCTCTTCTACTACTTCATCGTATTCTGCTTTGGTGTCTTTTTTATATACTTGGTTCAATAAGTATATTGTTCTTAGTTCGCTTGTTCCTTTAGAATTGTTTGCCATTGTTTTTATATTATCAAATGCTGCTATTATTGATTCTTTAACTGTTTCTGTAATTGTATCCTGCGATAAACATGCAATACTTCTACAAAATAAACTAGCTATTTTCTGTTCTAATCCTGTTATTTCATTAGCATTACATTTATAAATATAATCCATAATTTTACATACCAATATCTCATCTGCCTGTAATTCTATTTGTTTTAAAAAAATTTCTATTTGTTCATTCATTATTATTTTGAGAAGCTAATGCTAATATTATACTTCTATCTTCTTTCCTTTCTATTTCATTTATGGAATTTTTTATTTCCAAAATATATAATCTGCGTAATTGTTCATATAAATTAAACGATATTTCTTTGTTTCTAACTGAATAATAAATTCTAGCTAAGCAACATGAAAAATTTATGCTATTTTTAGGTATTATATCAAACAACGATTCTTGTATACATTTTTCCAACAAATCCTCATTCTCAAAAATAAATTTATAAAATAAAGTATATCCACTCCCTCTCCCAAATTTACAAGCAAAAATTTGTTTATAATACATATTAAAAAAATATATTTTTGCTCTCTCTTCTGCGTACCTAGAAAAGAAAAATGAAATATCAGATATATCGAATTTTCCTTTTTTTTCTATTATTCTAGCTGCTTTTTGTTTTATATAATCGTCTTCTAATAAATAAGAATATTCTGAAATCTTTAAACCATATTGAAATTGGTTTGTCCTCATAATTTCATTTCTTTGATCATCTGATAGTTCTTTAATTTTTCCATAAATCTTGCTCTTTTCCTGATTTAAAGTTAATCCATACATTGAAAATTTTTTACTAAAAAAATCATAAATATATTCACTATTAATGGTTTCGTCATGAAAAATTATAATATCATCAACATATCTATATACAAATATTTTATCTTTTTCTATATTCATTTCATCTAATATATTTTCTATTAATATTCCCAAAAAAGTTTCTGCAATCATCCTTGCATAGGCCGGTCCCTGTGGAACTCCTACCCTATTTCCATTAATATTTCTCATAACTTTTTCATTAAAACTAATTAACTTCTCAAGAATATTTTTTTGTTTTTCATCAATGTAACTGTCAAAAAGTTTATATATTCCCAAAAAATCAATGCTATCATAAAAATGGTATACATCTAATGTAATCACATTCATACTTTCATATAAATCAATTCCTAAAAACCTTCTAATATGATCTAAATAATTTCCCCAGGAATTATACCAATGAAAAAACAAATCATTTTTTGATAAATAATTAGGATTATAACTAAATGATCTTATTTTTCTATTTACACCATAAAATAATTTTAATGCCATATGTGATGTTAATACTCTATCGTATGCATTTAATGAGACCATTTTTCTTGTTTTTGTTTTATTTTCAATTCTTTCAAATATAAAAATTTCTCCTGGTTCTATTTGTATATTTTCTCCACGCATGATCTGTTCAATTGTATTATCTATTTTTTTATTATCATAACTAGTCATATGTAATAAATCAAGATAAATAGATACAACCGGCACTTCATCATTAGAAAATAAATATTTTATTTCTTTTTCTAATGTGTATTTGCTATATTTTAAAATATTTGTTTCGTTTTCATCAAAATTATGTATAACAATTTGAGAATCTATATGTCTAATTAAATATTGTAATCCATTTTCATTTGGATTAATTCCCTTTTCTATATTTAAATCATATAAATTATATAAATAATTAAATGTTGCAGGATAATATATATTTCCAAACTGTTCTATACGTCTTTTAGTTTCCTCTTCTGAAAAATTAGGGCAATATTTAAAAACATCATACAGTATCTCTTTATTACTTTGCATTTTCCCCAATGTTCCTAACATTACAAGCCAATCTTTGAATAATGCTGTTCCATGAAATAATCTATCAAAAATTTGTCGATAAACTTTTGTTGTTGACAATATATCCACTATTTGTTTCGACGTGCACTCCAAAGATTCTGTTATAAACATTCTTTCATATGAAACATTATCCTGTTGTTTTTTTAATTGCAAATTTTTTATCACTTCAGAACTTTTATTTTTTTTAATGCTATTTAAAATCTGTAACTGTTTTTCATAAAAATTATCATCATATTTAATTTCTTTATATTCTCCCACAAACAAATATGACTGTTTGCCTTTAGAATGAATTGACAATGGTACTTTAACTTGCTTTCCTAATATATTTCCTCTACTATTTGGTGTCGCAGGAAATTCATCCAAACCAAATAATTCTATATTATATTCGAAGTTAGCTAATTGCTTAATTTTTTTTAAAATTGAAAAAGCTTCATTTTTTTTTATATAATCACTAAAAATAACCCAAGTATGAATACCTCTCCGTCCTGAAAATTCATTTACGAAAGAAATATTTCTCTCTATTAATAGTTTATTTAATGGCAAAGTACAACTCCTATACAGTTCCTCCATATTCGGATTCTCTTTACTTTTACAATCAAAATCAAAACATATCCACTTTACATATGGACTTTTATATAATTGTTGATAGCTTCCTATAGATTTTTTTTCTTTTAACATGCAATAAATATCATTTTCTGTAACTTTTACATATTTAGTTACATAATTCCCATCTTTTAATTGAACAGCCATGGCATTCCGATTAACAACAAATAAATCAAAAATTTTATTTGCAATTTTTTTTAACATATCTTAAACTCCTATAATCGTTTTCAATTTAGCTCTTAATTCATACGTATTAGTTTCATCAACTTGCATACTTACATTAAACTTACATCTTTTGAAATTCGATTAATCAACTTAACATCCGCTGGCAACCATTCAACATCCATCAATTCATTCTTCCCCAACCATCGTGCTGCCTCATGCTCTTTCAAAACCAAATCTCCACTAATTACAAAGCACCAATAACATCCCATAGATAAATGAAAATCCGGATAATCATACTCTATCGTATCAATCAATTCTCCAACTTCAATCTCTGTATCCAATTCCTCCATAATCTCTCTCTTCAAAGCTTCCTGTGGAGTTTCCCCTTCTTCAATCTTTCCCCCAGGAAATTCCCATCCACCTTTTAGATCACCATATCCTCTCTGTGTCGCAAATATCTTATCTCCGTCTCTTATAACTGCTGCCACTACCTTTATCGTCTTCATATCATTCTTCCTTTTCATTTTCTACTCGTAATCTAATCTATATTACTCTCTAAATACTGCAATAAATCATCTCGAACTGCATGTCTCATTTTTACTCTAAACTTCGCAATATCTCGTTCTTTTCCTTTATTATCTAATTTTTTTGCAGGCTGAACTTCTACAATATCGAACTGTCCCATATAATAAAATGTCGTTTCTGCATCGCTTTTCTTAACCATCAAATGTTTTCTATAAGCTTTCATCACACCTTGCGTATAAGAACTATCAATACCTCTTCCAATCTGAGTATCCCAACAGAATATTTGATTGTCTTCAAACACATCTGCATAATCAGGTTTTCCATCGATATATTCTTTACCATCGTCTTCTGTTTTTTCTTTATGATATGTAACAAAAATAAAAACATCATCATTAATCTTTTTCATCCCATACATCGTAGAAGATAAATCTTTGCCACAATCCATCAGAAAACTAACATCTCTTCTTGAATACTTCTCATATAAAACAAATGGGACATCTTGATTGTTGTTCTGAATATATTTATCTTTATATCGTTGTAAACCTACAGAAATAATATCTTTTAATTCCTTATGGAATTCCTTCTCATTTAATTTTTTTGCAAAACCTTCTGCGCGCTGTATACTTCTATTTTCACTAGGCTTTAAAATATTCATCTGTATATATTTTTGATATTCCGCATCGTTACTAACAAAATGACCTCCTAAAACATTAAGAGTACTCTGAATACCATCCATATTCAAAAAATATCCAAATTTTGTTGAAACATCTTCCTGAAACTTTTCTATAGAAATCTCATCATGGTACAACATCAGTTTTAACAATTCTAATTCCTGTGGGCGTACTCCACTTAAAACTGTCTTTGATAAGTATTCCAATATCAGCAATTCTTCATCTGAAACTTCTTCTATTTTTTGATCCTTCTCTAAAGATTTCAACATTGCATAATACGTCTTATATTCTCGAATAATAATCAAAGGGTCAATCTCTTCATTTTCATAAAAGTCAATTAATCTTGGAATTCTACCTAATCTATTCTTCAAAGAAATATAACTTTCCTTTATAAATGCCTTCATACCTTTCATCTTATCAACTGCATTAAATATTCGTTCTTTAGATATTTCATCAAAATGAATTGTAGATGCTCCCGGAATCAGACTATTTCCACTGACTACATATTTTCTTACATTATCCTTGTTATAACTACGATCCCCAGACAAAGCAATCGGTATCATAAAATTATTCTTATAATTTCCAATAAAATCAAGTATCACTACATATTCTTTATCTTCTGCTTTTCGAAGTCCACGTCCTAATTGTTGGATAAATACAATCGGTGATTGTGTTGGTCTTAACATAATTACCTGATTAATCTCTGGCACATCGACGCCTTCACTGAAAATATCTACAGATAAAATATAATCTAACTCATTGATATCATCATTAACCAAACGTTCAATCGCATCTCTTCGAACTTCTTCTGAATCTGCACCACTTAATGCTAATGTTCGCCAACCATGTTCATTAAATTTCTTTGATAATTCATTTGCTTCTTCAATTCTGCTGCAAAAAATCAGACCTTTTACTCGATTACCACTATAACCATAATATTCCGCCTGTTCCATCACATATTTTACACGTTCATCCGAGGTCAAAAATCTAAAATTTTGTAGCTTTTCTTCTTTTGTCAATTTGTTTCCATTGACCATTGTATCATCAACAATTTCTAAATCAGTAATTCCAAAATAATGAAATGGACATAATAAATCTTCTTCCATTGCTTTTTGCAATCGAATTTCATATGCAATGTTGTGATCAAAAATTTCATAAATATTACGACCTTCTATATGGTCATCTCTTTTATCAGGTGTTGCTGTCATTCCCAGTGTAAATTGTGGAGTAAAATAATCCATAACCTTTTTATAGCTATCTGCTGAGGTATGATGAGCTTCATCATAGATGCAACATTCAAAATGATCTCTTGCAAATCTTTCTAAATTTTCAGTTTTTGACAATGTCTGTACTGTCGCAAAAATAAAATCTGCACCATAATCATGAGATTTACCAGTAACTAATCCCATCGTAACAGAGGGCCCAAAAACTTTTTGGTATGATTTTAATGCTTGTTCTGCGATTTGGTTTCTATGTACTAAGAATAAAACCTTCTGATATCCTAGCTCTCGAACAGCAAATGCCGATGCATAAGTCTTTCCAGTTCCTGTACTGGATAATAGCAAAGCCTTTTCTATTCCTTCTGATCTCATCTCCATAAGATTATTGATAAAAGCTAACTGCATCTTATTTGGTTTTAATTTATAGCTTTCAAAATCTACAATTTGTTCTTTTGCTGCTTGTCTTTGTTGCTTTTTGATGATTTGATTTTGTAAATATCGCTCTTTATAATCATCAATGAATTCTTCATAATATTGACTATTTGGTGACATCCATAAATTCTTGAATTCATTTAAAATTTCTTGTGCAACTTCTCCTTGTTCTGTAGAAACTATCTTTGTATTCCACTCTCTATTTTTTGTAATTGCACTTGAGGTCATATTAGAACTTCCGATGATAATTCGATATAATTCATCTTCTCGGAATATATATCCTTTTGTATGAAATCCACCAACTTCAGAATTAGTTCGAAACATTTTTAATTCAATATTCTTCAATTTAGCTAATCGCTCTAATGCTTTGGGTTGACTAAATGTTAAATAGTCTGTTGTAAGAATTTTCCCTGGAACTCCTTTTTGTTCTAGTTCTTTTAAAATCATAGATAGAGATTCAAATCCACTATCAGTGATAAATGCTACACTGATAAAGAATTCATCACATCGTTTTAATTCTTGTTCCAAAGACACAAGAACTTTCTTTCCTTGTTTATGGTCATTGTATATAAATTCTGGCCGATATGCTAAATTCGAATTGCTAGATTGGTCAATAAATGCTGTTGCTAAACCAGATATTAATTCTTCAGATTTTGAATTTTCCATAATTCTTCCTCTCTTGTTATATACTCCATATAGATTCAATCATCATACATTAAATTTAAGAAAATAAATTTCTAAACATTGGTCTTTTTATTTCTATAATATAGTATACCAGATCATACATATACTTTCTACTAACAAGTTATTCATTATAAAAGCACATATCTTTTAATCGATATGCACTGTCTAATTAGATTCAAATCTAAATATTTTCAATTAAAATTTTGCATAGTTTATTTTGAAAATGTCCATCTAGATATTCTCCTGGTTACTAGAATAAAAGAGAATAACTTGTCTAAGATCTTCAATAAACTTGTCATACATATAATAATCTGGATATAGAATATATTTTATTAGTGGAAATAAAACATATCCTAATAAAACAATCATTATTATAATTCCAGCAAAGTATATTTTATTTTTTATTGTTAATTTGTTAAAAAATCTTTCATATAATTCTTTTTGTCCAAACAATCCAATTGCCACAATTATTGCACCTATAGTTTTTAATATTTTTTTACCGTCTTGAAAGCAATTAGCTTTCCTTTTTTGTTTTTCTGCTTCCTCTATTAAAAAATTTATACTATCTATGTTATTTATATTAATTTTATATTTTTTTAATAACTTAATTACCTTTTTTGTACGCTTTTTAGAATATTTCTTATTAATTTTGTTTAACCTAAACTTTAACATTGAGTTGGTTTCTTCCATATGCAATCCTATTACTACTACTAAAAGTAATAATACTAACATCCAATTAGCTATCTGTTCCTTATTAAGAAGATAAAAAGTTACCCATGCTATTGTTATTACTAATATTAAAATACTCAAAAATTTATTTTGCCATGGTAATTTTTTCCATGGTACACGCTTACAAGTTTTATCTAGCTTTTTTATTTCTATTTTATACTCAATAAATAAATTCCTAAATTCCAAAATACGCTCCTTTATAAATTCTTCACTATTAATTAATATATTTTATTATTACATTTCAAACAAATTTGACATATTTTGTTTTTTATATTATCAACAAATCTTATCAATTTATTTAAATTGTATACAAAAACACACATCACAAAAGTGATGTGTGCCATAAAAAAGTCAAATCCTATTCAATTCCAAAACAAAGAAATCAAATTATTTTAACTGAGCAGCAACCTCAGCCGCAAAGTCTTCTTCTTTCTTTTCAATACCTTCACCAGTTTCAAAACGAACGAATCCTTTGATTGTAACATTAGCTCCGTTTGCTTTAGCAACCTGTTCTACGTATTTTCCAACTGCCTGTTTTCCGTCTTCAGCTTTAACATAAGCCTGATCTAACAGACATACTTCTTTTAATTCTTTGTTCAGACGTCCAACGATCATCTTTTCGATGATGTTTTCTGGTTTGTCTGGGTTTTCGTTCATAGCCTGAACTTTTAAGATTTCTGTTTCATGCTCGATGTAATCTTTAGAAACTTCATCTCTGCTTGTGTATTTTGGAGAAATAGCTGCAACCTGCATTGCTACGTTTTTAGCCATCTCTTTGATCTCGTCGTTAACTACGTCTGTAGCAACTTCTACTAATACACCGATCTTACCACCAGCGTGGATGTAAGATGCAACAAATCCATCTGCTGCAGATACTTTAGCGAATCTACGGATGTTTAAGTTCTCTCCGATAACAGCGATCTTACCATCTAATGCTTCTTTAACAGTTTTTCCAGCTTCTGCTTTAGAATCTTCTGCTAAGAATCCTTCGATGTCTGCTGCTGCTGTTGTAAGAGCCTGATCAGCTACTTCTGCTACGTATGCTTTGAATGTATCATTCTTAGCTACGAAGTCTGTTTCAGAGTTAACTTCAACGATAGCTGCTTCTTTTGCATCATCAGATAATGCTACTGCAACAAGTCCTTCAGCTGCGATACGTCCAGCTTTCTTTGCTGCTTTTGCAAGACCGTTTTCTCTTAAAAATTCAACTGCTGCGTCCATGTCTCCTTCTGTCTTTGTAAGAGCTTTCTTACAATCCATCATTCCGGCACCAGTCATTTCTCTTAATTCTTTTACCATTGCTGCTGTGATAGCCATGATTCTTTTCCTCCTAAAATGAAAATGTGAATAAATTATTCAGCGTCTTCTGCAACTTCTTCAGAGTCTGCATCAATTCCCTGGTTTGCTTCGATAACTGCATCAGCCATAGCAGATGTGATCAGTTTTACTGCACGGATCGCATCATCGTTTCCTGGGATGATATAATCTAATTCTTCAGGATCGCTGTTTGTATCTGCGATTCCAACAAGAGGAATTCCTAAAGTATGTGCTTCCTGTACACAGATGCTTTCTTTCTTAGGGTCTACAACGAAGATCATGTCTGGAAGTCCACCCATTTCTTCGATTCCACCTAAGTTCTTCTGTAATTTGTCTTTTTCTTTGTTAAGTTCTAAAACTTCTCTCTTTGGAAGTACGTCAAATGTTCCGTCTTCTTCCATCTCTTTGATCTTTTTCAGTCTAGCGATTCTAGATTCGATTGTCTTGAAGTTAGTCATCATTCCACCTAACCATCTCTGGTTTACGTAGAACATTCCGCAACGTTCTGCTTCAGCCTGAATAGAATCCTGAGCCTGTTTCTTTGTTCCTACGAACAGAATCTTTCCACCCTGTGCTACACAATCTTTTACTGCGTTGTAAGCATCGTCAACCATTCCTACAGATTTCTGTAAGTCGATGATATGGATACCATTACGCTCTGTGTAGATGTATGGTGCCATTTTAGGGTTCCATCTTCTTGTCTGATGTCCGAAATGTACACCTGCTTCAAGTAACTGTTTCATTGAAATAACGCTCATTTTAAATCTCCTTTAGTTTTTGCTTCCGCTATTTTCATCGTTCTGACAAACCTCTTGGGCACTTACCAGAATTCCAATAGCGTGTTTATTTTTACCTATGACAGTATATCAAACCTTGTCCTTCTTTGCAAGAACTTTTTCTTCAATTCTAAAAGAATTAATCAAGCTTTGTGATCTCGTCAAATATAAAGTCATTCACTACTTTAATATATGTTCCTTTCATACCAGAGGATCTTGTCTCAACAACTCCGGCACTTTCTAGTTTCCTTAGTGCGTTTACGACAACAGATCTTGTGATCCCGAATCTGTCTGCGATCTTGCTTGCAACTAAGACTCCTTCATTGCCTTCTAATTCTTCTAAGATATGGATCACTGCTTTGTGTTCTGTGAAGGATAACGTACTGATCGCGGAATCAACGATTCCTTTCTTTCTTCGTTCCTGTTCCACTTCTTCGCTTACAGATCTTAACATTTCAAGTCCGACAACGGTTGTTCCATATTCCGCTAAGATAATATCATCAATGGAATAATTTTCTCTCTGGCGGTACATAAATAATGTTCCGAATCTCTCTCCTGCGATATCAATTGGTGCGATGATCGCATAGTAATCATCAACGTCTGACTCAAATCCCAGTGTGGAAAGGCTGACATTTTCATTGGTGGAAAGAATCGTTAATAGTCTTTCATTTAATGAAAAATCAACATAATCTTTGACATTTCCTGAGATCAGCTGATGAAGCACTTCGATGTGGTCTGCTTCATTTTTACCTAAGATCTTTCCTTTTTTACTAATGACAAGGACGTTTGAATTCATTACTTCTGTCAGAACTTTACAGATATCGTTAAATACAACTTTCTGTGAATTGTTATTATGAAGTAATTTATTGATCTTTCTTGTTTTATCTAGTAATTGTATACTACTCATCTATATTTTTTCTCCTTATTTTGACACTGACTCCCCGGAAGTCTCTTTCTCTTTTGCATCTTCTGGCATGCTGCATACGAATCCACATTCCTTGCTAGAGCATACAAGCTTCTTACCTTTTTCGATCATATAGCTTCCGCATTTTTCACATTTGACTGTGGATGGTTTCTGCCATGACATAAATTCACATTCCGGATTATTTTCACATCCGTAATATTTTCTTCCTTTTTTCGTTTTCTTTAAGACGACTTCTCCGCCGCACATTGGGCATGGGATTCCGACTTTTTCAAAATGTGGTTTTGTATTTCTGCATTCTGGAAATCCAGGGCATGCAAGGAATTTTCCATATGGTCCGTACTTCACGACCATATTTCTTCCACATTCATCACAGATAACATCTGTGACTTCGTCTTCGATCTTGATCTTCTCTAATTCTCTTTCTGCATTCTTCACTGCGATCTCAAAGTCTGGGTAGAAGTTTTCAATGACGGATTTCCAATGGACTTTACCTTCTTCTACCATATCAAGCAGACCTTCCATCATCGCTGTGAAGTTCACATCGACGATACTTGCAAATGCTTTCTTCATCATGTTGTTGACTGCTTCTCCAAGCTCCGTGACGTATAAGTTCTTCTTTTCTTTGACAACATAACGTCTTGCTGTGATCGTTGAGATCGTTGGTGCGTAAGTACTTGGACGTCCGATTCCAAACTCTTCTAGTGTCTTAACTAAAGATGCTTCTGTATAATGAGCTGGTGGCTGTGTAAAATGCTGTTTTGGTTCTAAATTATTCAATGTAAGTTTGGTATCTTCATCGATGGATTTTAACATTACATTTCCTTCGGATTTCTCGTTGTTAATGTTGTATACGGATAGGAATCCATCGAAGGCGATCTTGCTTGCGGATGCATTAAAACGATAATCTCCGGCAGCGATCTTTACGGATGTATTCTCGTATTTGGCTGGTGCCATACGGCTTGCCATGAAACGGTTCCAGATCAGCTGGTATAAACGGAACTGATCTCTTGATAGTTCATCTTTGATGCTTGCTGGTGAGTTTGTCATGTAGGTTGGTCGGATGGCTTCATGTGCATCCTGTACTTTCTTGTCGTCTTTCTTGGCAACAGTTCCTGCTCCAACGAACTCGGCTCCATAAGATTCTTTGATGTATTCTTTCGCTGCTGCATCGGCTTCTACAGAGATACGTGTGGAGTCTGTACGTAAGTATGTGATCAGACCGACGGTTCCCTGTCCTTTGATATTGACACCTTCATATAACTGCTGTGCGATACGCATCGTTTTCTGTGGTGCGAAGTTTAACTTGCTGGATGCATCCTGCTGAAGAGTACTTGTCGTAAATGGAAGTGGGCTCTTCTTTAATCGTTCTGTGACTTTCACTCCTTCGACGGTGAATTCTTTTCCTTTTAAATAGGATAAGATCTCCTTCATCTCTTCTTCACTGTGAATCTCAATCTTCTGTTCTTTATTGCCGATCAGTTTGGCTTCTAATGGCTTTTTGCTTCCTTTGACATCTAATAAGGCTTCTAAGGACCAGTATTCCTGTGGAATAAACAGGTTAATCTCTTCTTCTCTGTCACAGATCAGGCGTAGAGCTACGGACTGAACTCGTCCAGCACTTAAACCTCGTTTGATCTTTGCCCAGAGGATCGGACTGATCTGGTATCCTACGATTCGATCCAGAACACGTCTTGCCTGCTGTGCATCGACTAAGTTCATATCGATGTCTCTTGCGTGTTTAATGGAGTCTTTGACAGCTGTTTTTGTGATCTCATTAAATGTGATTCGGCTGTAATTTTTGTTCTCTAGTTTTAATGCGTAATATAAATGCCATGAGATGGCTTCTCCTTCACGGTCCGGGTCAGTCGCGAGGTATACTTTGTCTGCTTTTTTTACCGCTTTGCGAAGAGCTGCTAATACTTCACCCTTCCCACGGATCGTAATGTACTTTGGTTCAAAGTCATTCTCGATATCTATTCCTAAGGTACTCTTTGGCAGATCGCGAACATGCCCGTTGGACGCGATCACTTCGTAATTCCTGCCCAGGAACTTTTTGATTGTTTTGGCTTTCGCCGGTGATTCGACGATAACTAGATATTTTGGCATATAGTATTACCCCTTGTTTACATTTTTTTGATATATAAGTTCTGATGGATCTGTTTGATATATCCTTTCGCTTCTAATTGAAATAAAGCTTGGATCACTTCTTCATAAGAATCTTGGGATGTACTTAAGATCTCATCAATATATTTCGGTTTCAAACTCAACATATCATACACCCTTTTTTCTGCCTTTGCAAGAGATTTTGCACTATGCTTTGGAAATTTTCGTGAAAATCCCGTGAATTCTGAAAATTCTGTTAAAATATCGTCGACATTTTCAACTAATTTTGCACCTTGTTTGATCAATCCATGACACCCTTGGCAATGTTTGTCTGTGATCATTCCGGGAACTGCGAACACTTCTTTGTTCTGATCAAGCCCGCAATCCGCCGTGATCAGCGATCCGCTCCTTGCTCTGGCCTCTGTGACGAGAATTCCGTCACTTAGTCCACTGATGATGCGGTTCCTTTCTGGAAAATGCCATTTGAGCGGTTCACTGCCTGGCGGGTACTCAGAAATAACTGTCTGATTCGCATACATGTCATAAAATAACTGAAAATTTTCTTTTGGGTAAATGAGATCGATCCCACATCCTAAAACCCCAACAGCCTGTCCTTTTTTGTCGATTATTTCACGGTGAACCGTCCCATCTACGCCCCTTGCGAGTCCACTTACGATCTGTACGCCTTGCTGAGCCAGCTCTTTTGCGAACTTTTTTGAGATTTCGAATCCATAAGTTGTCGGATATCTTGATCCAACGATTGCTATTGACAGTTCTTTTTCTTCATATGGCTGACCTTTTTGAAAAATCCCATACGGAGCATCGTAGATCTTCCTCAATCGATTCGGATAAGCAGCTTCTTTTTGAATGATAAAACGGATATTTTCACGATGCAAGGCTTCATAACCTTTCTTGATCGCTGTTTCATCTCTTGAATGAACGAAACGATCGTATTCAAGTTGTGTCATGTGTTCTTTTAAGATTTCTGGGTTGATCTTATAGAGTTCTTTTGGATGAATGAAGATATCCATCAATTCTTTTTGCTTCTTGATCGGCAATCGAACTTTGCCACATAGCCAGTACCAATATAATTTATCTTCCATATTCAAGCACCTCTTTGATAAATCCTGTATTTCTGAAGGTCATGGCTTCCATCAGGTGGATCGGTTTAATCTCTGATTCATTTTCTATAAGCATGATCGTCAGTGCTACTTTTAAAATCTTATCCATTCCTCGTCTTGTGATCTTGCCAGATCGATAGGCGATATCTAAAATCTCTTTGCATTCTTTGGATAAATGAAGGAGCTTGTTTAACTGTATGTGGCTTAAATGGCTGGTATCACTGCATTGATAGTTTTTTAATAACTTTTTTTCTCTTTGGATGGTTGTTTCGATGCGTTCTTTGATCTGATCGGATGTTTCTTGACTCTCTTTTTGTATTTTCTGTGTATCAGCCTCTTTTTTACTTAGACATAGGACCATGTCAAAACGGTCTAAGATCGGACCGGACAATTTCTTTAGATAACGCTTTTTTTCATGATAAGTACATCGGCAGATTCCATCTTCCAATCCATAACCACAAGGACATGGATTCATGGTGGCGATCAGTTGAAAGTCTGCCGGGAACTTGTGGTAGATCCCATTTCTGGTGATATCGATCGTTCCATCTTCCAATGGCTGTCTGAGTGCTTCGATACATTCTGTTTTAAATTCCATAAATTCGTCCAGAAATAAAATGCCATGATGTGCTAATGTGATCTCTCCTGCCGTCGGCGTCTTGCCGCCTCCAAGAAATGCGGCTTTCGGAATCATTGGATGTGGCTGGCGAAATGGTCGGGTATCATCTTCTAAATACCTTGGAATTCCTGTGGCATCATAGATTGACTGAACTTCCATCTTCTCCTCTTTTGATAGTTGCGGAAGAATGGTCGGGATCCTTCTGGCTGCCATTGTTTTTCCTGAACCTGGAGAACCAATGACCAATAGATGATGTCTTCCAGTGACTGCGATCTCCATCGCTCTTTTTAAATGTTGTTGTCCGATGATATCACTGAAGTCTTCTTCTGACTCTTCCTTGTGATAAGTTGTTGCACTTCTGCAACTTTTTTGCTGATATGTTCCATGAAAATAGTCCAGAACATCCTGTAAACTGTCCATAAATACCACTTCGATATCTTCGATCCCTCTTAGAGAATTCTCATCTTCACTTGCCGCAAAGAACTTGTGAATTCCTTGTTTTCTTGCTTCTAAAACGATCGGAAGGCAGTTTCCTACACCTCTGATCTTGCCGTTTAGTCCTAATTCTCCCATGATACAGATGTCATCTAACTTGCTTGCATCGATTAAATTCAGGCATCCTAAAAAGGCCACGGCGATTGGGAAATCGAACGCGGTTCCGTTCTTTCTTATATTGGCTGGGGATAAATTAACGGTGATCTTCATCGACGGTAAGGGATGGCCGATGGAGCGCAGTGCTGATGCAACCCGCTCTTTTGCTTCCATGGATTCTTTGGAAAGATAGCCTACCATTGTAAAATATGGCAGGCCGTTTCTGATTTCTACTTCTACGTGGATGAGCTTTCCACTCACTCCACTGACGATTCCTGTGATTACTTCCTGATAAATAATACTCAACTCCTTCTCTTCTCAAAAAGGAAGCTGGTTTCAAAATGATATGGTTAGTTTATCACAAAAGTAATATTTTTACAATCTTGTTTATTCAAAACAATTGTGATTATTTTAATAATTTCTTTAATTCACTCATAAATGTGTTCACATCTTTGAATTCACGGTAAATGGCTGCAAATCTTACGTATGCAACTTCATTTAAATCCTTTAATTTGTCCATGACCATCTCTCCGATCACGGATGTTTCGACTTCTCTTGTTCCCATGTTATAGATCTTTGTCTCGATCTCATCGATCGCTGCTTCGATCTGCCCCATGGATACTGGGAGTTTGTGACAGGATTGTACGATTCCATTCCGGATCTTGTTTCGATCGTAGAGTTGTCGTGTCTTGTCTTTCTTGATGACACTCAACGGTTCTGTCTCTATCTTCTCATAAGTTGTAAAACGTTTTCCGCATTCGTCACATTGTCTTCTTCTACGGATCGCATTGTTGTCTTCTGCCGGTCTGGAATCTACGACTCTGGAATTCTCACTTCCACAATATGGGCATCTCATCTTCTTGTACCTCCGTGTTTTTACTGCTTGAAGTATATCATTTTTTTTGTAGAAAAGAAAGCTTTTCTTTTATTTCAGGCATTCTTTTTCGTTGATATCGACTAGAATCGTATCTCTGCCGATCCTTACAATGCATTTGTAGGGGATTTTGTAAACTTTATTCTTGCCAACGCATATGAGCATCTTCGTTGTTTTGGGAACGATCAGATAACAGATCTTACCCGTATGGATTTCAAATTCGAGGTCTAGGACAAAGCCTAAACATTCTCCTGTATTACAATTGATCACATCTTTTTGCCGAAGTTCGAGAAATTTCATGTCAGGAATCCTTTTTCTTCCTATTATAATAGTATTCTTTTTTTCCATGAATAGAAGCAGAAAAAAGCAGGAGATTCTGATCTCTCGAATCTCCTGCTTCTTTATTATTATAATAATATAAAGAAAGATTAAGCTTCTTTCTTTGGTGCTGGTTTCTTAGGAACTAATTTCTTTCCTGTAATGATTCCTTTTGGACATTTACCTGCACATAATCCACAACCTACACATTTATCATAATCGATCTGTGCGATGTTGTTTTCAACTTTGATTGCTCCAAGTTTACATACTTTTTCGCATGCTTTACATCCGATACATCCTGCTTTACATACAGACATAACGTTTTTACCGAATTCTTTAGAGCTGCACTGTACTCTTGTTTTCTTGTTTTCTGGTACAAGGTCAATCAATGCTTTTGGACATGTTTCTGCGCATTTTCCACATCCTACACATGCTTCTTCATCGATGTGAGCGATTCCGTTCACGATAGAGATCGCATTTTCTGGACATACTGCTGCACAGCTTCCAAATCCCATACATCCAAATTCGCATCCTTTTGGTCCTGCACCTGGTACGTTCATCGCTTCGATACAGCTCTGAACTCCTGAGTACTGGTATTTGTCAGATGCTTTTTCGCAAGTTCCGGCACATTTTACGAATGCGACTTTCTTCACGAATTCTCCTGCTTCTACACCCATGATCGCACTGATCTTCTCAGCTGCAGCTGCTCCACCAACTGGACAGCCGTTCACTGGTGCTTCTCCATTTGCGATTGCTTTTGCAAGTCCATCACAACCTGCGTATCCACAACCACCACAGTTATTTCCTGGAAGTTCTGCACGGATGGCTACTTCCTTCTCGTCTACAGGAACTTTAAATTTCTCTGAGGCAATTCCCAGTAAGATTGCGATAAGCAGACCGGTTCCTCCGACAACAACCATGGCAAGTAAAATTGCTGATATATTCATCTTCTTTACCTCCTAAATAAGTCCTGAGAATCCGAAGAATGCGATTGCCATTAATCCTGCTGTTAACAGTGTGATAGGCATTCCTTTGAAAGATTCTGGGATGTTGTTGTATTCCATCTTTTCACGGATACCAGCAAGGATAACAATAGCGATCAGGAATCCTAAAGAGATACCGATACCATTGACAACGCTGGCGATGAAACTATAGTCGTTCTGTACGTTTGTTAATGCTGTACCAAGAACTGCACAGTTTGTTGTGATCAGTGGAAGGAATACTCCCAGAGATTCATATAATGCTGGCATAGATTTCTTTAATACCATTTCTACGAACTGTACTAATGCTGCGATTACCAGGATAAATACGATCGTATTTAAGTATGTTAAATCTGTTGGTACTAATAAAAATGTATAAATTAAATTTGTAACTGCTGATGCGATAGTAATAACGAAGAGAACGGCTGCACCCATTCCGGCTGCTGTCTCAACTTTCTTAGAAACTCCAAGGAAAGGACATAAACCAAGGAACTGGCTTAATACGACGTTATTTACCAGTGCTGAACCGATGGCAATTAACAGTAAACTTTTCATCTTAATCCTCCTTATTTGTCATCTACAGTTGTATCAAAAAAGCTTCTGGAACCGCAAGCGCTGTTTCCGCAGTGAGAACAATCTCCGCATCCACCACTTGTTGCTTCTCCGGCTTTTTTAGGTTTTTTGCTCTTAACTTTATTCTGGATCGCTACTAAGCATGCAAGTACGAAGAATGCTCCAGGTGCCAGGATAAAGATTGTGATTGGTTCGTATGCAGATGGCATTACCTGCATTCCGAAGATCTGACCTGCTCCTAATAATTCACGGAATGCTCCTAAAATTGTTAAGGCTACAGTAAATCCAAGTCCCATTCCAAGTCCGTCAAAGAAGGAGTTGATTGGTCCGTTCTTTGCTGCAAAGGATTCTGCACGTCCAAGGATGATACAGTTTACTACGATCAGTGGGATGTATAATCCTAATGCGTCGTTAACTGCTGGAACATATCCCTGTAATAGGAACTGTACGATTGTTACCAGAGATGCGATAACTACGATATATCCTGGGATACGTACACGATCAGGGATGACATTTCTTAATGCGGAAATAATCATGTTAGAAAACATTAATACGGCTGTTGTTGAAAGTCCCATTCCTGCACCGTTGATCGCAGATGTTGTTACTGCTAATGTAGGACACATACCTAACATTAAGACGAAGGTAGGGTTTTCTTTTACGATACCATTAATCAATCGTTCCATTGGATTTGGTTTCATGTTTAATTACCTCCCTTCAGGCTCTTTGAATATGCAACACAGCTGTTAACTGCACTTGTGACAGCACGGCTAGTAATTGTTGCACCACTGATGGCATCTACTTTAGAATCATCGTTCTTACCAGATCCATCTTTTACAACTTCAAATTTGTCTGCTTTTTTGTTTTTAAAGTTACTCTTGAATTCTGGTTCTTTGGCTTTCATACCTAAACCAGCTGTTTCGCTGATGGATAATGTTTCATAACCATTGACTGTTCCATCATCTCTAACACCTACAGATAAAGATACATCTCCACCGTATCCTTCTGGGTTTGTTACAGAGAATACGTATCCAAGTTCTTTTCCGTTTTTGTCAACTGCTTTTACAACTTCAGAAATCGTGTTCTGTCCAAGATCATTTTTCTTTAAGACAGCTGCTACGTCTTTCTGGTCTAATTTTACTGTATCGAATTTCGCTGCATCTTTGAATACGGCTTTGTAAGCTTCCTGTTTTGTCTTTTCTTCCTGTGCGGCGATCGGTGCTTTTGTTACATTATATACGATACCTAAAAGGAGTCCTGCAATTAATGTGATCACACATAATTTGATACAATCCATTACGAGATTCTTATTCATTGCTCTTACCTCCTTTTTTTACGATTCCAAATGGAGTTGGTACTGTCACTCTCTCGATCAGTGGAACTAATAAGTTTGCAATGATGATTGAGTAAGATACACCTTCTGCCATTGGTCCGAACAGACGGAATAATCCAGTTAAAATACCAAGAACGATCGCATAGATGATCTTTCCGTTCTTTGTAATTGGAGATGTTACGTAGTCTGTTGCCATGAAGATCGCACCTAACATTAATCCACCACTGAAGATCTGTGCTGCCATGTAAGATAGATCAAATCCATGACCACCGAAGATCAGTACGAAGATTGCTACAACTGCAACGTAAACACATGGGATGATCGGAGAGATGACTTTCTTAAATACTAAGTATACTCCACCGATGATCAGTAATAATGCAGATGTTTCACCAATTGTTCCAGGAACGAATCCTAAGAATGATTTCATAACATCCACGCTTTTTCCCTGTTCCATAACAGCAAGTGGTGTTGCTGTTGTCACACCATCATATGTAAATGTTGTCATTCTTGCTGCAAATGAGATCATTAAGAAACATCTTGCACCAAGGGCTGGGTTCATAAAGTTCTGTCCCAATCCACCGAATACCTGTTTTACAACGATGATCGCGAAGATTCCACCAAGGATCGGCATCCAGAATGGTGCTCCTGATGGTAAGTTTAATGCAAGTAACAGTCCGGTTAATGCCGCACTTAAGTCACCTACAGTGATTGGCTGTTTCATAAGTTTCTGGTAAATATACTCAACGACAACACAGGTAGCAACAGAAATTGCAACTGTCAGTGCCGCAGATGCTCCAAAGATATAGATACCAAAAATTGTAGCGGGTAGTAATGCGATGATAACATCTAACATAATCTTTTGTGTTGAGCCATTATCTCTTACATGAGGATTGGCTGACACATGATATAATGTTTCGCTCATATGTATCTCTCCTTTATTTCTTTCTACGGTTAGCTAATACCTGTTTACGACCTGTCTTCATGGACTGTGCAAGGTTACGTTTTGCTGGACAGATAAATGAACAAGATCCACACTCAACGCATTCTGCTCCATAAAGTTTCTCAAACTCGTCAAACTGATTATGATCTGCTAATACAGATAATTTCGCTGGCATCAGCTTCTGCGGACAGACGCTTACACATCTTCCACAACGAATACAATTGCTTGGTTGGTTCGCAGCAACTTCATCTTTTGTGAATGCTAAGAAGCATGAGAATGTTTTGACAGCTGGTACGTCTGTTGTAAACATTGCCATACCCATCATAGGTCCACCAGAAATGATCTTCTCAGGCTGTGTTTTAAATCCACCGGCTGCTTCGATCAGTTCCTGTACGTTTGTTCCTGTACGTACTTTAAAGTTGCTTGGATTCTTGATCGCATCTCCAGTAACTGTCACAACACGTTCGTATAATGGTTTACCATCTTTGACAGCTTCTTTGATCGCTACGATCGTAGCTACGTTATCTACGATGCATCCTGCATCTGCTGGTAACATGCTGGAGTTGATGCTTCTTCCTGTTGTTGCATAAATCAAAGAACGTTCTGCACCCTGTGGGTATTTTGTCTTTAATGTAGCAACGCTGATTCTTGCATCACCTTTTACTAATGCTTCTACTTTAGCAATTGCATCTTTTTTATTATCTTCAATACCAATGATACCTTTTGCTTTTGGGAACATATCAAGTACGATATTTAATCCTTCAATTAAAAGTTCTGGTGTCTCCATTAAGATGCGGTAGTCACCTGTGATATAAGGTTCACACTCAGCTCCATTTACGATGATATATTCAATCGCATCTGGATCTTTTGGCGCTAATTTCACATGTGTTGGGAATCCGGCTCCACCAAGTCCTACGATTCCAGCTTCTTTGATCGCTGCTAAAACATCATCTTTAGACATCTGATCATAAGGTTTTGCCTCAAAGGCAGCCTCTTTGAATTCTCCATCATTCTCAATTACGATAGAGTTAACTTTTGCTCCTGCTGGAGTCATTCTTGGCTCGATCGCCTTTACAGTTCCTGAAACAGAGCTGAAAATATTCGCGGATACAAATCCTCCAGCTTCTGCCACCTTCTGGCCTACTAACACCTGGTCTCCCTTGCTAACGATTGGCTGTGCAGGAGCACCGATGTGCTGACCTAAAGGTAAAACAACATCTCCTTTTGGCAGGTATTCGGTGATTGGTGAATTCTTTGCAAATTCTTTACCATCTGCCGGATGAACACCGCCGCTAAATGTAAACAATGCCATTTTAAGCCTTCCTTTCTTCTTTACATTTTTTTCCATTGCGAAAAAAAAGAGTTCTCATAAAATGAAAACTCCTTTGAACACAAGACTTATAATACCATAGTCTTTTTTATTTTTCAATGTTTTTTTAACAATTTCTTTGCATTTGCATACAAAATTCTATGTTTTACTTCAGATTTTCTTAAGATTCTGAAATAATTTACAATTCTGGCTTTTATATTCTATCATTTACGGATCTGTCCATTTCCATAAATAATAAATTTGCTGGTTGTCAGTGCATCTAATCCCATTGGTCCTCTAGCATGAATCTTCTGGGTACTGATTCCGATCTCTGCTCCAAATCCAAATTCAAATCCATCAGTAAATCTTGTGGATGCATTAACATAAACGGCTGCTGCATCGATCTGATTTAAGAATTCCTGTGCATTCTGGTAAGAATCTGTGACGATCGCTTCCGAATGCCCCGTATTGTAATGATTGATATGTGCCACTGCTTTGTCAAAGCTGTCGACAGTTTTCACAGAGATGATAGAATCTAAGTATTCTGTTCCCCAGTCTTCTTCTGTTGCAGGGATGACCTGGTCATTTAAAGCACAAACTCTCTCATCTCCACGTACCTGTACTCCTTTTTCTAATAAAGCATCGATGATCGCTGGACCGTGACTCTCCAAGATGTTCTTATGTAATACTAAAGATTCACATGTATTACATGTTCCAAGTCTCCGTGTCTTTGCATTGATGATGATGTTAACTGCCATGTCTTTCTGAGCAAATTCATCTACGTATACATGACAATTTCCTGTTCCTGTCTCGATCACTGGCACTGTAGAATTCTTTACAACACTCTGAATGAGTCCTGCACCACCTCTTGGGATCAGAACATCTAAGTATTCATTTAACTGCATCATCTTTGTAGCTGTCTCACGGCTTGTATCTGTCAGTAGCTGAATGCTGTATTTTGGCATATTGCAGAATTCTAGTGCACTCTGGATCACATTTGTGATCGCAAGATTTGAATTGATCGCATCACTTCCACCACGAAGAAGGCATGCATTTCCTGTCTTAAAACATAGTGCAAATGCATCTGCTGTTACGTTTGGTCTTGATTCGTAGATGATACCGACAACTCCTAATGGTACTGTTTTCTTACCGATCAAAAGTCCATTCGGTGTTTTCTGCATATGTTCTACAGAACCAATTGGATCATGTAGTTCAGCTACCTGACGAAGTCCTTCTGCCATTGCTTCGATACGGTCAGGATTCAGGGATAAACGATCGATCAACGCCTCGCTCATATCATTGCTTTTTGCATTCTCTACATCTTTATAATTCTCACTTAAGATATATTCCTGATTCTGTACCAGACATTTGGCTGCTTCTCTTAATACTTCATTCTTATCTTCAATCCCTGCTTTTCCAAGAATTATCGATGCTTCTTTTGCCTGTTTTCCTAGTTGTTCCAACATTATGAATGCCTCCTTTTCGGTGCGGTTTGCATCTATCATCAATCTGTTCTATCTAATCTGCTCTAGTTTAATCCTTTTGGTTTTAATGGAGTGATCGATCCATCTTCATTTTTAATACTTACATTATTAAGCTGCGCTCTTAAGTTTGCACGAACAGACTGGATGTATTCATGTCTTAATTTTCTCTGTTCTTCTTTCTGTTCTGGTGTTAACCCAATGGATTTATCCAGATTGTATAATTCATTAATTCTTTGAATATCTTTTTCTTTCATCTGTAATATTTCCTTTCTATATAATACATTGTTTTATCTTATTATGCCTTAAAATATGGGCGTTCTGTTAAATATTTCTTGAAATCAAAGTCTGGTCGTTTGTGTGCTAAGAATAATGTTCCAATCTCTTCTCCTGCAACAACTTTATTGACGTTGTTTAAGTTATTGCTGTTTACGATCACCATATCTGCTCCAGCATCTGTTACGATATTGGCTGGTG
>ERZ791834.13-NODE-13-length-158426-cov-33.6954_pt1 | contig 158426 bp, 140 predicted proteins | sample MGYA00510293_ERZ791834 | MGnify/ENA primary metagenome ERZ791834 (study PRJEB30046, sample SAMN00715253) | human gut metagenome | study: EMG produced TPA metagenomics assembly of the A metagenome-wide association study of gut microbiota in type 2...
ATGTAATGACCATTCATCTGATGAAAGGATTAATATAAATGAATTTTCATGTTTTGACCCTGTTTCCGGAGATGATTGAAAATGGTATGAACACGAGTATTACCGGACGTGCCATTACAAAAGGTCTCCTGACACTGGAAGCAGTGAATATCCGCGATTATGCGTTTAATAAACATCAGAAAGTGGATGACTATACTTATGGCGGCGGCGCCGGGATGCTGATGCAGGCAGAACCGGTTTATCTCGCATATGAGGCGATTGCCAAACGCACAGCAAAGCGGCCGAGGGTTGTATATCTGACTCCTCAGGGACAGGTATTTAATCAGGCAATGGCACGCGAGATGGCGCAGGAGGAAGATCTGGTATTCCTCTGTGGACACTATGAAGGAATCGACGAACGTGTTCTGGAGGAAATCGTGACAGATTATGTATCTATCGGAGATTATGTGCTTACAGGCGGGGAACTTCCGGCTATGGTCATGATGGATTCTATTTCCAGAATGGTTCCGGGAGTGCTGAATAATCAGGAATCCGGTGAGACAGAATCTTTTGCGGGAAATCTTCTGGAATATCCGCAGTACAGCCGCCCGGAAGAATGGCATGGGAAAAAGGTGCCGGAGGTTCTGATGTCCGGTCATCATGCAAATATAGAGAAATGGCGCAGGGAGCAGTCTGTTTACCGTACGGCAAAGAGACGCCCGGATCTTTTAAAGAAGGCGGATCTGACCAATAAAGAATGGAATTATGTGCGCCAGTTAAGGAAACAGTGGAAGGAAGAAGAGGAGCAGACAAAATGAAAACAGCAGATTTTTATTATGATCTTCCTCAGGAACTGATTGCTCAGGATCCTCTGGAGGACAGAAGTTCATCCAGACTGATGCATCTGTCTTTACAGGATGGAAGCATTGAACACCGTCATTTTACAGATGTATTGGATTATCTGGAAGAGGGCGACTGCCTGGTTATCAATGATACAAAGGTAATCCCTGCCCGTTTATACGGACATAAAGAAGAGACAGGAGCACTGATTGAGATCCTGCTTCTGAAGAGAAAAGAAAACGATATCTGGGAATGTCTGGTAAAACCTGGAAAGAAAGCACGTCCGGGAGCGAAGATCACATTTGGAAATGGAATTTTAAAGGGTGAGATCATTGATGTTGTGGAAGAGGGAAACCGCCTGATTCAGTTCCATTATGAAGGAATCTTTGAGGAGATTCTGGATCAGCTTGGAGAAATGCCTCTGCCACCATATATTACTCATAAACTGAAAGACAAGAACCGTTATCAGACTGTTTACGCAAAGAATGAAGGATCCGCAGCAGCACCGACCGCAGGATTGCATTTTACAAAGGAATTGCTGGAAAAGGTGAAAGAAAAAGGCGTGAATATCGCCCATGTGACTCTCCATGTAGGCCTTGGAACTTTCCGCCCTGTAAAGGTTGATGATGTGGAAAGCCACCATATGCATTCTGAATTCTATATTGTAGAAGAAGATCAGGCGAAGCTGATCAACGATACAAAGAAAGCAGGAAAACGTGTTATTTCCGTAGGAACCACGAGCTGCAGAACTCTGGAATCCGCAACAGGAGAAGATGGAATCCTGAGATCAGGAAGCGGCTGGACAGAGATTTTCATTTATCCGGGATATAAATTCAAGATGATTGATGGACTGATTACAAATTTCCATCTGCCGGAGTCCACACTTCTGATGCTGGTATCTGCACTGGCAGGCAAGGAGAATATCATGCGTGCCTATGAGACGGCAGTACAGGAAAGATATAGATTTTTCTCTTTTGGAGATGCAATGATAATAATATAATATCAACATAAAAATATTTCATATTATATAATGGATAATATGAAATACATAAAGAAAGCCGAGAAATCTGAAAAGACTTCCCGGCTTTTGGCGTCTAATTCATATCAACTGTGTTATTATCAGAAGAATTAGCACTATCTGTATTATTTCCTGTTGTGCTGCTATTATATTTTGCAGTAAAGGTAGTACCTTCCGCAGTAGAAATCCATGAGCTTCGTTCATTGATCTTATTCAAAATTCGTGTAGCTTCGTCGCCCTCGGCAGGAGTTGGCTGATAGTTATTGTAACCTTCATACGCTGCGGAAGAAATAGAGCATGGAATAATATTAGTCACATTATCATCTTTGACGCCGTCAGAATCAATGGTAAAGGTCTGCTGATAGATCATGGTGTCCATATCGCTTGGAGAACTGTTTCCACCGAAGCAGAAGTTTCCAAGACTGTACACGATATTTTTACCCTTATAGGTTTCAATGCCCTGAAGAACATGAGGGTGATGTCCGCATACAAGATCGGCACCTTCATCAATGGCCAGGCGTCCAAGGGTGGTCTGGTTGCTGTCCGGGACGGTTTCGGTCTCATTTCCCCAGTGGAAAATAACTACGATTAGCTGTGCACCATCAGCTTTTACTTTCGCAATATTATCTTTTAACTGCTGTTCTCTGCCAAGGTGGTCATTCAGTTCATAGATGCCGACTAATCCGACCTTAACGCCCTTTATATCCATTACGGCGGTTTCATCATATCCGAAATGTACGATTCCTGCATTATCCAATGCGGTGAGTGTGTCTTCGAAACTCTGATCTCCGTAGTCATGGCTGTGGTTATTGGCAGTATTTACCGCTTCAACAGAACCACTTGTCAAAATAGAAGCATAAGAGGCAGGTGCTTTGAAAGCAAATGTTTTATCTTCACGTTCGGTTGAGTCAGTAAGTGTTCCTTCGAAATTCGCAATCGTCAGATCATCTGCAGAGAAAATGCTCTTTACATTCTGCAGGAAATAATCGGCACCATAATTTTCATAGTAAGCGTTTAAACTGGTGTCATAATCAAATGTCTCATCTGTCCCAAGGGTACAGTCACCTACAACACTGAGAGTCAGAGATACAGGCGAATCTACGGTAGAATCTGACGCTGTATCAGATTCAGAAGGATTAGAAGCCGAAGAAGCGGATTTGCTGCTGTCCGAAGAGACATTCATTGATACAGCATTTTTGGAAGCGGTTTTCCGTGAATGTATATAGTTGCTGCATCCGCGGATTCCTGCCAGAAGCAGTATAAAAACCAGAACAAAAATGCCGATTCCGGCTGCAATCAGTAGTTTCTGCCGTCTTTCCTGATAATATTTTGATTTTCTGTAGATATTTTTTCTGCGGGATGTCGAGGTTTTGCCCTGTGGTCTTTTAGATTTAGGATTCATATGTATTCTCGCTTTCTTATGAGTGATAAGGACATTCAGATTACTGAAAAATGAAAAAACAGTGGTCTATTCAGTATCCGTACAGTTAAGGAAGTCAATCGGATATTCGCAATCCGCTTTCGCTACTTGCTCATAACCAAATAACTGCTTCGCAGTTTATCAGAAGGGGCTTGTACCCCTTCTGATACAAGCAAGTCCCCACCCACTGCTTATTGCTCTTCGCAATTGAAGCAGGGGACTTACTTGATTTGGTCAAATCATTGGAAAACTCTGTGAGGTGAAATAAGAATCTGAATTTATATTTCACAAAAACAGATATATTCATATGAAAATTTTGTGTGAATAATGGATTACTGAATGGTTAAATTATATAAGAAGTATATAGAGAATTCACAGAATCGTCAACAAATAAGTCTTTTCATAAAACCACATTTTTGTTATAATACTATGACAAAAGGTTACATAAATATTACAGACAGAGGAATGGGATATGTTATATATAGGAAATCACACAAGCTCATCCAAAGGATATCTGGCGATGGGAAAACAGATGCTTGCAAATGGCGGCAACACTTTTGCATTTTTTACAAGAAATCCAAGAGGGGGAAAGGCAAAAGAGATTAATCCGCAAGATGTACAGGCATTTTTACAGTTGGAGCAGGAAAATCATTTCGGCAAGCTGGTAGCACATGCGCCATATGTGATGAATTGCTGTGCTGCTAAGGAGAATCTGAGAGAGTTCGCCAGAGAGACAATGGCGGATGATCTGAAACGCCTGGAACTGACACCGGGAAATTATTACAATTTTCATCCGGGCAGCCACGTAGGCCAGGGGGCAGAAACAGGAATTGCCAAAATCGCGGAAATCCTGAATGAAGTTCTTACAAAAGAACAGAGCACGACAGTTCTTCTTGAGACAATGTCAGGAAAGGGCAGCGAGGTAGGAAGAAACTTTCAGGAACTGCGCCAGATTATTGACCAGGTGGAACTGAAAGAGAAACTGGGCGTCTGTCTGGATACCTGTCATGTCTGGGATGGAGGATATGATATCGTCAGTGATCTTGACGGGGTATTTACTGAGTTTGACCAGATTATCGGTCTTGACAGACTGAAAGCGATTCATTTAAATGACAGTATGAATGGTCTTGGCAGTCACAAAGACCGTCATGCCAGACTCGGGGAAGGCGAGATTGGACTGGAAGCACTTGTGCGTGTGATTAATCATCCCGCGACAAAGGGCGTTCCGTTTATTCTGGAAACACCGAACGATGATGAGGGGTGGGCGCGTGAGATTGCACTTCTCAGGAAAGAATATGAGGAAAAACAGGGATGAAAACATTGATTTTTAATGGTTCACCGAGGAAAAACGGCGAAACTGCATATATGATTCGGACATTGCAGGAAAATCTCGGCGGAGAGTACAAAGTAGTTGATGCATACAGGGCACAGATCCGTCCGTGTATAGATTGCAGATGGTGTTTTGACCATGCGGGATGTGCGGTTAAAGATGAGTGGCAGGAGATTCTTTCCTATATTGAGGAATGTGATCACATTATTATTGCCTCCCCTGTATATTTTGAAGAAGTTACGGGCATGCTTCTTGCAGTGATGAGCAGGCTGCAGACCTATTTCAGCGCCAGATATATCCGTAAGGAAGAACCGGTTCCGAAGAAAAAAACAGGAGCTGTTCTTCTGGCTGCAGGAAGTATCGGACCAAGAGAGAAAGCAGAGAGCACAGCAGAAATGCTGCTTCGCCAGATGAGCTGTGAGAGTCTGGGAACGGTGTATGTAAACCGTACAGATAAAGTGCCGGTCAGAGACAGGGATGATATGATACAGGAGATAAAAGAACTGGCAGTTAAATTAAAGATGAAAGGATGAATAGAATGAAGAAATTTAGATACATGATAATTACAGGTATGCTTCTTGCATCTATCGGCCTGGCCGGTTGTGGAAAAAAGTCAGAAGATGATATTACGAACAAAGAAATCTATCAGGATGACCTTCAGCCGCTGACAGAAGAAGAACTCAATGAAATGGATGCGGACACTTCTGATGAAGATATGAAGCAGATTGACGAACCTGAGGATGAAAATGCAGATAGCGCAGAGACAGCAGATGCTGCGAAAACAGAAAATACAACAGAAAATACAGTAAAAGATGCTGCATCCTCAGATACAACAAAAACTTCAAAATAGTCAGGAATACTACATCATTTTCCGCTTATAATAAGCAAGCAGCGGAAGTGGATTGTGAATATCCGATTGACGATTTATGAAAAAAGCACTCGTGGGAGTGCTTTTTTCGTTAGAAGAAGTAAATATTTAACCGAATCAAGTAAGTCCCCTGCGGAGGTTGCGAAGAGCAATAAGCAGTGGGTGGGGACTTACTTGTATCAGGAGGGGTACAAGCCCCTCCTGATAAACTGCGAAGCAGTTATTCGGTTATGAGCAAGTAGCGAAAGCGGATTGCGAATATCCGATTGACTTGAATCAGGTAAACTTCCTGCTTCAATTGCAGATACCTGCCTGATTTCTGTTGAAGAAAACTCCGTCAAATTAAGAAAAAACTTCGTTTTTCAGTTCTTCCCCATTCATAAATGCCTTTGCATTTTCCAGAGTGGTTTCTGCGATGTTATCCAGTGCTTCGCGTGTAAAGAATCCCTGATGAGAAGTCATGACTACATTCGGGAAGGAAAGAAGACGCTGAGTGATAGAACTCTGCAGGATACGCTCGGACATATCCTCAAACACAAAATCAGTTTCTTCCTCATAAACATCAAGACCAACTGCAAAGAATTTATGATCGCGGATTCCGGAAATCAAATCCTCTGTTTTGATCAGACCACCACGGGAAGTATTTACAAGAATCACGCCATCTTTCATCTTAGAAATAGTTTTTTCATTAATGAGATGCTTGGTTTCCTTAGTAAGAGGGCAGTGAAGACTGATCAGATCACTGGTTGTAAGAAGCTCATCCAGAGATACATATTCCAGATAATCAAGGTTTTTATTCGGATAAAGATCGTAAGCGATAACTCTCATGCCAAAGCCCTTGCAGATTTTTGCCATTGCCTGTCCGATTTTACCTGTACCGATGATACCGGCTGTTTTCTGATAGAAGTTTACGCCCATCAGACCGCTTAATGCGAAGTTGTTTTCGCGGCATTTGATGTATGCTTTATGTGTGTGGCGGTTTGCTGTGAGAGCAAGTGCCATTGCATGTTCTGCAACAGCCTCCGGAGAATATCCCGGAACACGCAGAACCTTTATACCGTATTTGTGAGCAGTTTCCAGATCCACATTATTATATCCGGCGCAGCGCATAAGGATCAGTTTTACGCCCTGTGCGTTAAGTTCTTCGATTACCTGAGTGCCCAGATCTGCGTTTACGAAAGCACAGATGGCTTCATAGCCGTGAGCAAGGGATGCGGTTTCTTCGTGAATATTTGCTTCTGTAAATTTAATTTCAATACCTGGATAGGAAGGAAGAAGCTTTTCGAAAAATTCCTCGTCGTAATTTTTGGTGCCGTAAAATAAAATTTTCATAAATAGTTAGCTCCTCTCTGTTCGGGTATATATCAGATACAGTATTTTAACTGAATCAAGTAAGTCTCCTGCTGCAATTGCGAAGAGCAATAAGCAGTGGGTGGGGACTTGCTTGCATCTGAATATAATTACCGTAAAAATATTATGTTGTTAAAATAATAACAATGCTACGAGACACATTATAAATGATTTTCTGAAAAAAGAAAAGGGTATTTTGGATAAAAAATCTCAAGTATCTATAAAAATACAAAATGATATCTGAAAATAATCTGCTCATAAGAAAATCAGAACATGATTTTGGTATTCTTTATTTCAAAACACCTCGCAGGATAGTAGCGTGTGAACAGTAACATAAGTATGTGTTAAAAGGATGAAAAGTATTCCTGCCTTTACACAAAAATGGTTTCGTGCTATCTATATATGATATAAATTTGGAAACATTATGGGAAATGAATGGGAAAGCAGAAGCAGAGGGAGTAATTAAAACGCCCATCAAATGTTCAGATATAACGTTTGATGGGCGTTTTAACCGAATCAAGTAAGTCCCCTGCTTCAATTGCAAAGAGCAATAAGCAGTGGGTGGGACTTTATAAAAATAAAGAGATTATTTCTCAAGAGAATACAAATCCTCATAAAATTCCGGATAGGAGATCTTAACACAGTCGCCATCCTTAATTGTGAGTGTACCATCACAGATTGTTCCTGCCACAGCAAAGGACATAGCGATTCGGTGATCGAGATAAGAGTTGATCTCTGCACCATGAAGTGGTTTACCGCCATGAATGATCATTCCGTCATCAGTCGGCTGAATGTCAGCACCCATACGTTTCAGTCCTTCTGTTACAACTGCGATACGGTCAGATTCTTTAACCTTCAGTTCCTGCGCATCCTTAATGACGGTAGTCCCCTCTGCAAAAGCGGCCATAACGGCAATCATTGGAATCTCATCGATCAATGTCGGAATAATTTCTCCCTCAACAGTGGTTCCGTGAAGGCTGCTGGTGCGGATCAGAAGGTCTGCAGTAGGTTCACCTTCGGTACTTGCATTTAATAATGTAATGTCAGCTCCCATAGCTTTGCATACACGCAGCATACCATCTCTGGTAGGGTTGATTCCTACATTTTTAAGAAGAATCTCGCTTCCTGGTGTGAGAAGTCCTGCCGCAATAAAATACGCAGCGGAAGAGATATCTCCAGGCACTTTAATTTCACGTCCGTTTAACACTGGTTCCGGTTCGATGGAAGCGGTTGTTCCCGCAGAAGATACCTTTGCTCCGAAATAATTCAGCATAATCTCAGTATGATTTCTTGACAGCACCGGTTCGGTAACGCTGGTAATGCCGTCTGCATACATTCCTGCAAGAAGTACGCAGGATTTTACCTGTGCGGAAGCAACCGGAGACTGATAATGAGTGGCATGCAAAGGTTTACCTGTAATACGTAAAGGTGCGCAGCCATTGTCTTTGAGACTTACGATATCAGCTCCCATAGAAAGAAGAGGAGTCATGATACGCTTCATTGGACGGGACTGGATAGAAGCATCTCCGTTTAATTCACTGGTAAAAGCCTGTCCGGCCAGAATTCCGGAGATAAGTCTTGTGGTAGTTCCACTGTTTCCTACGTCCAGAATTTCAGATGGCGCGCTCAGCCCATGAAGGCCTTTTCCATGCACCAGAATTTCTGAAGCATTTCGCTCAATATCAATTCCCATATTCTGGAAACAGGAGATAGTAGAAAGACAGTCTGCTCCTTCCAGAAAATGTGTGATTTTTGTCGTACCCTGTGCAAGAGAACCGAACATAACCGCACGGTGGGAGATAGATTTATCACCTGGTACAGTCAGCTCTCCTGAGAGGTGTGTCTGTTTTTTGATTTCCATGTTTGACTCCTGCCTGTTTTATAATATTTTGCCTGAATATCAAGCGGCCAATACACTGTTTGAAATAACTACACTATTTATCTGTTTGTACATTCAAATCTGTATCCTGTTCAATTGATGTAGTTATTTAACGTTCGTATACGATATAATTTCGTTTCTTAAGAAGTGCAGCACCCTTTTCCATAGCTGTTCCGTCATAGAATTCGATTTTAAGAACACCTTCCTCAAATTCACGGTTATGGATAATTCCGATATTCTTGATACTGATCTTCTCCATAGCCAGAATAGTTGCGATAGTGGCAATTCCTCCGGCTTCATCAGCAATGTCCAGATACAGGACATATGCTTTCTTGAGCAGTCCATTGTCCACAACATCGATGGAGTCACGATAATCTCTGGAGTGTGCAAACATCTGATACAGACTCTTGGAGTCTTTATTATCTACAAAACAACGGATCTGCACCAGCAGACGGATATAGTCGTCCAGAACATTGGAAATATTCTGGTTGTTTTCCACGCAGATCTGTTCCCACATAATCGGAGAGGAGGAGGCGATACGTGTGATGTCGCGGAAACCTCCGGCTGCGATCGTTTTCATATATTCCTGGTCGCTGTCCAGCATGCTGACAAGATTTACCAGTGCAGAAGCGATGATATGAGGAAGATGGCTGACTCCGGCAGTGATAAAATCATGTTCTTCACTTGTAAGAACCATAGGGATTGCTCCAAGGGAAGAAATCATTTCTGTAAAGTCAGTCAGTTTCTCTAATGGCACTTCGCCGCCGGGAGTGATGATATAATAAGCATTCTCAATCAGGCGGTCACTGGAAGCCTCGAATCCGGTTTTCTCCGAACCTGCCATTGGATGGCCGCCGATAAAACGGGATTCCATGCCAAGGCGCTCAACTTCTTTATGGATAATGCCCTTGACACTTCCGACATCTGTGATGATGGTGTCAGGACCGATATTCTCTTTAAAATATTCCAGATACTTTACATTATATTCTACAGGTGTACACAGGAAAATATAATCACAGCCTTTGAAACGCTCGTCGTGTTCTTCACAGACGGCATCGATCATATTACTGCTGACTGCTGTGGCAAGTGTTTCCCGATCCTGGTCATAGGCGAGGATACGGTAATCTTCGTGGTATTTCCGGATGGCCTTGGCGATTGAACCGCCAATCAGTCCGAGACCGATAAAACCGATGGTTTTCATAGTGGTTTCTTGCATCCTTTCAAATAGCTTTTTTTGTTACTGTTCATACGCTGCTATTTCGCGGGGCGTTTTGACATATTCATACCAAAAAACCAGAGACATACAGCGTGAATTCATACGATTTGCATATCATATTTTTCTATTTTAAAGGATATAATTTGAAAAGTCAATTCGTTGAGAGACTTTTATACATAAATAATTTAAAGCGACAGAGTAAACGGGCTTATGAGAGTGTCAGACGTTTACTATTACTGTGCACGAAGTGAACAATATCCATTTACTTTTTGCCAGAGATAAATAGTACATAAAAATCTTGTATACGTCTGATATTACATTTGTGCCAAATTACACAGCTAAAATCTGTAAAAATTACTGAAAATATATAAAATGCTTATGAAAATACAAAGAGTTCACAAAAAAAGATGTTAAAATTTCATAAAATACTTGAAAAATACAAAAAAATTTAGTAATATATAGCCATATCGTTGCTGCGGGCGTTATAAGCAGCGACAACATAACAGACAAACAGGGAGGTACGCAACATGGATGTATTTAGAACTGACCGAATTAGAAATGTAGTCCTTTTAGGTCATGGGGGCGCTGGCAAGACTACACTGGCCGAAGCAATGGCTTACTTAGCAGGAATGACAAACCGTCTCGGAAGAGTAGAGGACGGAAATACTGTCAGCGATTATGACAAAGAAGAGATTAAGAGACATTTTTCCATTTCTACCACATTGATTCCGGTACCATGGGATAAGGTAAAGATCAATGTGCTGGATACTCCCGGATATTTCGATTTCGTAGGTGAAGTAGAAGAAGCAGTAAGTGCAGCAGATGCAGCAATCATTGTAGTTTCCGGTAAAGCCGGTGTTCAGGTCGGAACACAGAAAGCATGGAATTTATGCGAGAAATATAAACTTCCGAGAATGATCTTTGTAACTGACATGGACGTAGATGATGTCAGCTATCGTAAAGTAGTAGAGCAGCTCACAGAACTCTATGGCAAGAAGATCGCACCGCTTCATTTCCCAATCCGTGAAGACGGTAAATTCGTAGGATATGTAAACGTTGTAAAACAGGCAGGACGTAAATACATAGATAAAGGTAAGAAAGAGGAATGCCCGATTCCTGAATACCTGGATGAATATCTGGAGAAATATCATGATATCCTTATGGAATCTGTTGCAGAGACCAGCGAGGAATTCATGGATCGTTACTTCGAAGGAGATACTTTCTCAGTGACAGAGGTTTCCGCGGCGCTTGCAATGAACGTACAGGAGGCATCTATCGTACCTGTATGCATGGGCTCACCAATCAATCTTCGCGGTGTATCCAATCTTCTGGATGACATCTGCGGATATTTCCCAAGTCCGGACAAACGTTCCTGCAACGGAATCGCTCAGAAGACAAATGAGATCTTTGAAGCAAACTACGACTTCACGAAAGTGAAATCCGCATATGTGTGGAAAACAATTGCAGACCCGTTCCTTGGCAAATATTCTCTTATTAAAGTATGCTCCGGTGTTATCAAATCCGATGACACTTTATTAAACGTAGAGAAAGGCGAAGAAGAACGTCTGAATAAATTATATGTACTTGAAGGATCCAAACCGATCGAGGTTCCGGAACTTCATGCCGGTGATATTGGTGCAATTGCCAAATTAAACAGCGTACAGACTGGTGACAGCCTTGCGACAAAAGCAAATCCGATTCTTTATCCGAAGGCACTCCTTTCCACACCATATACCTGCAAGAGATTTAAAGCAGTGAAGAAAGGTGATGAGGATAAGATTTCCCAGGCACTTGCGAAGATGATGAGTGAAGACAAAACACTTCGTGTAGTAAATGACAGTGCAAACCGTCAGAGCCTTATCTATGGTATCGGTGATCAGCATCTCGATATCGTTATGAATAAATTAAAAGAACGCTACAAAGTAGATGTTGAGCTGAGCAAACCGAAGGTTCCGTTCCGTGAGACGATCCGTAAGAATGCAGATGTAGAAGGCAAACATAAGAAACAGTCCGGTGGACATGGACAGTATGGACATGTTAAGATGCGTTTCGAGCCATCAGGCGATCTGGAGACACCTTATGAATTTGAACAGGTTGTAGTTGGTGGTGCAGTTCCGAAGAACTACTTCCCGGCAGTTGAGAAAGGGCTTCAGGAATGCGTATTAAAAGGACCTCTGGCTGCATATCCTGTAGTTGGTGTGAAAGCTACCTTATATGATGGATCTTATCATCCGGTAGACTCCTCAGAAATGGCATTCAAGATGGCAACGATTCTTGCATTTAAGAAAGGCTTTATGGATGCATCACCTATACTCTTAGAGCCAATCGTATCTATGAAAGTAACTGTTCCGGATAAATTTACCGGTGATGTTATGGGTGACCTGAACAAACGTCGTGGCCGTGTTCTTGGTATGACTCCTGATCATCAGGGCAATACCATTATTGAGGCAGATGTTCCACAGCTTGAGATTTATGGATATTCCACAGATCTTCGTTCTATGACAGGTGGAAGCGGAGAATTCTCCTATGAATTTGCACGCTACGAGCAGGCTCCTGGAGATATTCAGGCAAAAGAAATTGAAGCCAGAGCAAGCAAGGTAGATAAAGCGGAAGAATAAAAAAGGGTAATTACTGACAGAGCAGTAATTTGTGTCAGCGCAGGAATTAAAATATAGTTAAGAAATAAAAACGGCAGGACATTTTGCAGAGATGCGGAATGTCCTGTTTTTTACGTTTTGTTGACAGAACTCGTAGTGTATTACTCGAAAATGCGAAATAAGTGCCATTTTTAAAGCAAAAACACTCGATACTGCGAAACGTTACATTGACAAACAGCCTTTGTTGAATTAAAATAAATTTTTAGGATAAGATGTCCATAATCGGACTGAAACCGCCGGAAATAATAAAAGTAGCTGTGTAGCCCAGTGGAGCAAACAGTAGTGGTGTCATGGACGCACCCTGAAAAGACGGTATCTCGTCTTGAGTCAGATGCCATGGTAACTCTGTTGCCGGGTAGTTCACATACAGCAAAATGTTGGAGGAAGTATAGAGATGAAATACTTGTTTAAAAAGATCGAGCCTAAGTGGCAGGCGAAATGGGAAGAAAGTAAAGTCTTCGAAGCCAAAGATAACAGCGATAAACCTAAGTTCTATGGCCTGGTAGAGTTTCCATATCCAAGTGGTGCAGGTATGCACGTAGGACATATCAAAGCATATTCCAGTCTGGAGGTTATTTCCAGAAAACGTCGTATGGAAGGCTATAATGTACTTTTCCCGATCGGATTTGATGCATTCGGTCTCCCGACTGAGAACTACGCAGTAAAGACCGGAACACATCCACGTATCATCACAGATGAGAACATCAAGAGATTTTCCAATCAGTTAAAGAAAGTTGGATTCTCTTTTGACTGGAACCGTGTGATCGATACAACAGATGAAGACTACTACAAATGGACACAGTGGATTTTTCTGAAAATGTTTGAAAAAGGTCTTGTATTCAGAGACAGAACACTGGTTAACTACTGCCCGCACTGTAAAGTAGTCCTTTCCAATGAGGACAGCCAGGGCGGTAAATGTGATATCTGTCACAGCGATGTTGTTCAGAAATCCAAAGATGTATGGTATTTAAGAATCACCCAGTATGCAGATAAGCTTCTGGAAGGTCTGAAAGATGTAGATTATCCGGATAATGTAAAACAGCAGCAGATTCACTGGATCGGAAAATCAAAAGGTGCTTTCGTTAACTTCGACGTTGACGGAATCGACGAGAAACTTGAAATCTATACAACCAGACCGGATACCCTGTTTGGTGTAACATTCATGGTAATCGCACCGGAACATCCGATCATTGACAAATATGCAGATAAAGTCACAAACATGGACGAGATTACTGCATATCGTAATGAGTGTGCAAAGAAAACAGAGTTTGAGAGAACTCAGCTTGTAAAAGATAAAACAGGTGTGAGAATCCAGGGACTTGAGGGAATCAACCCGGTTAACGGTAAGAAAATCCCGATTTACATTGCTGACTACGTAATGATGGGATATGGTACAGGTGCTATCATGGCAGTACCTGCTCACGATCAGCGTGACTATGATTTCGCGAAGAAATTCGGCATCGACATTATCGAAGTTATCAAAGGTGGAGATATTTCCAAAGAAGCCTATACAGGTGACGGTGAAATGGTAAATTCCGATTTCCTGAACGGATATGCAAAGAAGAAAGATTCTATTGAGCGTATGCTGGAAGAACTGGAGAAAAAAGGAATCGGTAAAGCCGGTGTTCAGTATAAGATGAAAGACTGGGCATTCAACCGCCAGAGATACTGGGGCGAGCCAATCCCGCTTATTCATTGCCCGAACTGTGGTGTTGTAGCAGTTCCGGAGAATGAACTTCCGCTGCGTCTGCCGGATGTAAAGGACTTCGAGCCAGGTGAAGACGGACAGTCTCCGCTTGCAAAGATTGATTCTTTCGTAAACTGCACATGCCCGAAATGTGGTGCTGCAGCGAAGCGTGAGACAGATACCATGCCTCAGTGGGCAGGTTCTTCCTGGTATTTCTTAAGATACACAGATCCGCACAATGCAAATGCACTGGCAGATATGGACAAACTGAAATACTGGATGCCTGTTGACTGGTACAATGGTGGTATGGAACATGTTACCAGACATATGATCTACTCCAGATTCTGGCATCATTTCCTGTATGATCTTGGCGTAGTAAATACACCGGAACCATACGCAAAACGTTCCATCCAGGGACTGATCCTCGGACCGGACGGAGATAAAATGAGTAAATCCAAGGGTAATGTAGTTGACCCGCTGGATATTGTAGAAGAATACGGTGCAGATACTCTTCGTACCTATGTACTGTTTATGGGTGACTATGGGGCAGCTACTCCATGGAGCGAGAACTCTGTAAAGGGCTGTAAGAAGTTCCTGGACCGTGTTGCAGGGCTGACAGATATCCTTTCTGAAGAATCCGTATCTGATGAACTGGAGATGAAACTCCACCGTACCATCAAGAAAGTTTCTTCTGATATCGAGAACCTGAAATTTAATACAGCGATCGCCAGCCTGATGACACTCCTTAATGAGATCACAGCAGAAAGACACTTGAGCAAAGATGACCTTACCATCTTTATAAAATTGCTCAGCCCATTTGCACCACATATCTGCGAAGAAATCTGGGAATTCATTGGAGGCGAAGGCTTACTGGCAGTTTCCGAATGGCCGAAATACGATGAAGGTAAAACAATTGCCAAGACCGTTGAGATCGGTGTACAGGTTAATGGTAAAGTAAGAGGAACAATCGTAATCCCTAACGGATGCGAAAAAGAAAAAGCATTCGAAATCGCCAAAGCAGACGAGAGAATTGCTTCCTTCCTGGAAGGCAAGAACCTCGTTAAAGAAATCTATGTACCGAATAAGATCGTAAACTTTGTTGCGAAATAATATACCACACGATCATACAGATAAATAAATATAAAGAACAATAAAATAGAAACAGTAAAAAGAGGACCGGCAGAAACTTTTCTGAACAGTCCTCTTTTTACTTATGGTATTTATATAACTGCCATTGATTATAATGAGTAATAAATCGAAAGGATTCGACAAAATTCGATATAAAACTATGATAAATGAAAGAAATGATCAAAGAATAAATGCAATAGAAAACTTAAAAAACGTCTGCACAGAAGAAAATCTCTGGCAGGCAATAGTAGCTTTTCAAAACTTTCCATTTTATACAGCATCCGGGCTTCCTTTTTATTATAGCCTGAAGACAGGAAGAAACGGTGAATTAACGAAAGAACTATGGGTAAACCGCAGGGAGAACAGCAAAAGTCTGGCATGGAGCAGCGTAGTGCTTGCATTTCAACATGCCAGACAGATTTCTGAAGAAATTCCGGGTCCCAAAAAACTGGGAAATATCCGCGGGATTTCATACATATATGCTATTTTCTGGAAATTGGGACTGATAAAAGTTCCGGACACAATTGCCGAAAAAATGACCGAACCTTAAATGCATTATTTACGAGGATTGCTATAGGAGCGTTCCTCAGGTAACCGCCTGCTGATATGCCGGAATGTCAGCGTAAACACGATTCCCTTCACAATGGAAGAGATCGTAAGTGCCCACCATATACCATTTAATCCCATTCCCGCATGTGTCAGGATTAATGCCAGCGGGATTCGTGAGCCTGTCAGGATCACACTGATCACACTGGATAATCTGGTGCGTCCAAGTCCTGATAATGCGCCCACTGTCATCAGCTCAATGGACATAAAGACTTCACTGAATCCGATAATGACCAGATAATTGACAGCAGTGTCCAACGCTTCTCTTTCGTGGAAAAATAATCTTGCAATTGGCTCCGGAAGAAAGACAAAAGCTGCAGTGACAAACAGGCCCCAAATTGTGAGGACGCGAAATGACAGACTGTAACCTTTACGGATACGGCCTTTTTTTCGTGCACCGTAGTTTTGGGCAATAAAAGCATTCAATGCTGAAGCAAAACCATCTGCAGTATTCCAGGATACAGATTCAATCTGTCCGCCAACACGCTGTGTTGCAATAGCGGCAGCACCATAACCGGAAACCATACGGGTCAGGACCATGGAGATGAAGCAGTAAATGCTTCCCTGTATAGCTGTGGGAAATCCGATTCTGAAGATGTGCTTATAATATTCTTTTGGAAAAACAGACAGCAGATTCAGATGCTGTAAAACATTTGGCTCCAGTCTGGAATGCCGGATACGCAGAACCATCACCACAAAAACCAGAATCTGTGAACTTACTGTCGCAATAGCGGCTCCGGCAACCTCCAGCCTCGGGAAAGGTCCGATGCCAAGGATCAGCAGTGGATCCAGGATCATATTTCCGGCAAGCCCGATAAAGTTTGCAAGCAGGGGAGTGCGGGAATCTCCCTGTGCAGTTGAGAGTCCGGTCAGCGTCAGATTCAGATAAGAAAAAAGGATCAGCCCACAGGTGATCAATGTATAAGATCTGGCAGCAGTATAAGTTTCTGCGTCGGTCAGATTAAAAAATCCCAGCAGAGGCTGTATGAAAATAACGCAGACAGCAGCAAACAAAATGCCGGACAGTGCAGTGAGCTGCAGAGAACCGGCGGCATAGGAACGTGCCTGGTCATAATCTTTGCGCCCGCATGCCTGGGCTGTATTTACCTGTCCGCCCATTCTTGACAGGGATGCAAGACCCTGGGAGAGCCAGACATACATTCCGCCTACTCCCACGCCTGCAACCGCCTTCGCACCAAGCAGTCCGATCCATGCCATATCCATGATACTGTATGCTGTTCCCAGCATGGAAGAAATCATGATAGGCAGAGCCAGCTCTGCCAGAGTTTTAAGGATCGGACCGGAAGTCAGATCCACAGTTTTTGCTTTACTCATTTGTAATAACCCTTCATGTACCAATAAGTGACATTTCAAAAGTTAACCTGTCAGTACATTTACCCCATTTATTATAATACTTTTGTAGTCCATTTACTGCAGTCCCATACCTGGGAAACCACATCACGGTAAAACTCCGGTTCGTGGCAGATCAGGAGAATGCTTCCCTTATATTCGATCAATGCCTGCTTCAAAGCTTCTTTTGCATCCACATCCAGATGATTGGTAGGCTCGTCCAGAAGCAGAATGTTCGTCTCTTTATTCACCAGCTTACACAGACGCACTTTTGCCTGCTCCCCGCCACTCAGTACACGTACCTGACTTTCAATATGCTTGGTAGTCAGACCGCATTTTGCAAGTGCAGACCGAACCTCATACTGAGTATAAGACGGAAACTCTGCCCAGATCTCGTCGATACAGGTAGTCTTATTATCACCTTTGACTTCCTGTTCAAAATATCCGATCTGAAGATTCTCACCAAGCTCGCAGGAACCCTTCAGAGACGGAATTAATCCCAGAATACTCTTCAATAAAGTAGTCTTACCGATACCGTTTGCACCAACCAGCGCGATCTTATTTCCTCTTTCCATAGAGAGAGTAACAGGTCTGGAAAGAGGTTCATTATAACCAATAACCAGATCTTTCGTTTCGAAGATATATTTCCCCGGAGTACGTCCATATTTAAAATGAAATTCCGGCTTCGGCTTCTCGGCAGCAAGCTCGATCACATCCATCTTATCCAGTTTCTTCTGTCTGGACATTGCCATGTTTCTTGTAGAAACCCTTGCCTTATTTCTTGCGACGAAATCCTTCAGTTCACTGATTTCCTGCTGCTGGCGTCTGTAAGCAGCCTCAAGCTGAGCCTTCTTCACCTCATATACTTCCTGGAAATGATCATAATCCCCGACATAACGGTTCAGTTCCTGATTCTCCATATGATAAACCAGATTGATAACAGAATTCAGAAATGGAATATCGTGGGAGATAAGGATAAATGCATTCTCATAATCCTGCAGATAACGCTTCAGCCATTCAATATGTTCCTCATCCAGATAGTTGGTAGGCTCGTCCAGAAGCAGGATATCCGGTTTCTCCAGAAGCAGCTTGCCAAGCAGAACTTTGGTTCTCTGACCGCCGCTCAGATCTGTAACATCACGTTCCAGTCCGATATCCAGAAGCCCCAGAGCTCTGGCAACTTCCTCCACCTTTGCATCGATCACATAGAAATCATGCATGGTAAGGGTATCCTGAATAGTTCCCAGCTCCTCCATCAGAGTATCCATCTCATCAGGAGAAGCAGTGCCAAGAGAGTCACAGATTTCATTCATCCTTTCCTCCATCTCAAAGAGATAAGAGAATGCAGATTTCAGCACGTCACGGATGGACATGTCCTGAGAAAGGACAGAATGCTGGTCCAGATAGCCGACACGTACGTTCTTTGCCCATTCAATCTTACCCTCATCCGGCATCAGCTTTCCGGTTACAATATTAAAGAAAGTAGATTTACCTTCCCCGTTGGCACCAACCAGTCCAATATGCTCGCCCTTTAACAGGCGGAAAGACACATCATTAAAAATCGCCCTGTCTCCGAAACCATGTGTCAGATGTTCTACATTCAAAATACTCATAAAAAGAAATTCTCCTTAATTATTGTTATATAATGATGTTAGGGTCAAAAGGCATTTTGCCCCTAACTTGATATCTACGAATTGCTCCGCTGCAAAGCAGCTCCCGCAATTCTCAAACATTCGAAATCCGCTGATTTACTACGTAAATCGCTACTTTCTCATGTTTGGCGGGTCCCAAGTTCAAAAGTCTTATCGTGCAAGCACGAACGACTTTTTGACCTTTTGACCCTGATATCATATAATGTCAGGGTGGTCAGACTTCCCTGACTCCCTTTAATGACGGCTCAGCCATCAGCGAATAATTTGTATAATAAACCACAAATCCGGGCTTTGCCCCAGCAGGCTTTTTCACCTGCTTCTTCTGGATATAATCAATCTCCACCTTAGGAGCAGTACGTCCTTTGGAATAATAAGCTGCAAGCTGTCCCGCAATCTCAAAAATATGATCCGGAAGCTCCCCATCCTTAGACTTCACAACAACATGAGATCCAGCCATTTTCTTAGCATGGAACCACCAGTCATTTCCCGTAGCAAACTTAAAAGTAAGCTCATCATTCTGGAAGTTATTTTTTCCCACATAAATATCATAACCATCTTCAGTCACATAATGGAACGGTTTTGACTTACTCTGAGCCTTCTGTCCCTTTTTTCGGTCATAATGCTTCTTAATATAGCCATATTCCATCAATTCTTCCTTAATCTGCGCTAGGTCACTCTCAGCCAGAGCAATATCCAAAGCATTAGAAACAGATTCCAGATGCTCAATCTCACTTCTCGTATCCGCAATCTGCTCCGTCAAAGCCTCCTCCGTACGCTTCAGCTTTCCATACTTATCAAAATACTTCTTGGAATTCTCCGCCGGAGTCATAGTAGGATCAAGAGGAATCGTAATCTCTTCATTCGTATAATAATTCAAAGCCTTAAACGACTTACATCCATCCTCAAGTCCATACCCATAAGTATTGATCAACTCCCCGTAAACCTTATACTTATCCTTCTTCGCGGTATCCTTCATCTGCTTCTCCTGTAAGGTAAGCTTCTTACGGTTACGCTCCAGAGCAGTCTGCACGATCCTTCTTAAATCCGAAGACTTCTGATGAATACGAGTCAGAGTATTCTTAGTCGCATAATAAGTCTCCAGCATCTCAGAAACACTGTCAAACTCTACAGAATGATACTCCGGACCGTACTGCTGGAAAGCAAACACCCCATACTCCACAGGCTCTTCCCCCCGATAAACAATATTCGGAGAAAAATCCCCCTCCTTTATCTGATCCATCAACCTGCAGAATGTATGATACAAATGCACCTGTGCAGTCTCATCCAAAGCCTGTGCAGCCTCACTTCCATCCACAGAAGCCCGGAAACAAACCTCCTCCGCAACAACAGGACTGATTCCTGTAAGAGAAGAATAGATTGCCTTGGAAATATTGCAAGGTTTCCTGCACACAACCTCACGGAATAACTCCTCACTTACAGTCAGCGGATCCAGCTTATCCTGTGTCTGCGGAATAAAATACTCCCTCCCCGGAAGCACCTCCCTCACAGAACTCATATGCGAAGAAACATGCTTAATACTATCCAGGATCATATTCTTATCATCACAGAAAATAATATTACTATGCTTACCCATAAGCTCCATGATAAGCACCTTCTTACAAGGATCCCCCAGCTCATTCAGATGCTCCAGTTCAAACTCCACCACACGCTCCAGCCCCGGTTGCTTAATATCTGAAACCCTTGCACTTCCGATATGCTTCCTTAACAACATACAGAAATTCGGCGCGGTCATCGGACTCGGCTTATTCTTAGAAGTAAAATAAATCAGCGGAAGAGAAGCACTTGCAGAAAGCAACAGCCTGCACTGCCCATTCGCTCCCTTCCCCGTAATCAAAAGCTCATCCGCCTCCGGCTGAGCAATCTTATTAAACCGTCCTCCATCTAAATTCAAATGCAGCTCCCTCACCATAGCCGCAATCGTAATCCCATCAAAAGCCATATAAAAACACTCCTTTTTAAATAATACTCACAATAATTAAAATCCCAGTCCCCAATATGACTGATAACAATTTTATAATTTACAGGTAATACATAAAACTTAAATATCACCTACGTCCCACCTGCGGCGTCCCTTCCACCAGTATACCACACATTTCCTACCGCCATCAACGAAAAAATGTTTGACTCCATCTCTATAATGAACTATAATAAATCTGTATGTAAACAAGAACAAGATTACGTACCTCGACACTATTAAGACAGACAAAGAGAGAAAAACTATGATAAAAAGCATGACTGGTTTCGGCCGGGCAGAAGTCGTGACCAATGAAAGAAAAATAACCATCGAATTAAAATCTGTAAACCACAGGTATCTGGACCTCAGCATCAAAATGCCCAGAAAACTGAACTTCCTGGAAGGTGCCGTCAGAAACCTGATGAAAACCTACATCCAGAGAGGCAAAGTTGATGTATACATCACATATGAAGATTATACAATGAACAACGGAGCCCTCAAATACAACAAAGAGCTCGCAACCGAATACATCACCTGTCTGAAACAGATGAAACAGGACTTTGACCTGGATTACGACGTCAAAGTCAGCACCCTGTCACGCTATCCGGAAGTACTTGTCATGGAAGAACAGTCTGTTGATGAGGATGCGCTCTGGGGCTTTATCGAGCCGCCGCTTCGGGAAGCATGTGAGAAATTTGTCCAGACACGTGTATCAGAAGGCAAGAATCTCGAGAGAGATCTCATTGAGAAACTGGATGGACTTGAAGAGAAAGTCTTACGTGTAGAGGCCCGCTCTCCGGAAGTAGTAAATGCTTACAGAGCCAAACTGGAAGCAAAAGTATCTGAACTCCTCGAGGATACACAGATTGATGACAACAGAATCGCAGCAGAAGTGATCCTGTTCTCCGATAAGATCTGCAATGATGAAGAGACTGTACGTCTTCACAGCCATATCAAGAACATGAAGAAGATGCTGACTACAGAGAAGAACGGCATCGGACGCAAGCTTGACTTTATGGCACAGGAGATGAACAGAGAAGCGAATACGATCTTATCCAAATCAAGTGATTTGGAGATTTCTAATATTGCGATTGATCTTAAGACAGAGATCGAGAAAGTCAGAGAACAGATTCAGAATGTAGAATAGAGGTTACAGAGAGTGGCAAAACTTATAAATATTGGTTTTGGAAATGTAGTCAATTCACAGAAAATCGTGGCAGTGGTAAGCCCTGATGCGGCACCTGTAAAACGAATGGTGCAGAGTATAAAGGGAACCAGGTCACTGATTGACGCAACTCAGGGAAGAAAGACAAAGGCAGTGATCATCACAAGCGATGATTATCTGGTGCTCAGCGCATTGCAGCCGGAGACGATCGCCCGGAGATTTGCGGAAATATATGATAATGAGGATAAGGGAGAGATCCATGAATAAAGGAATTTTAGTAGTGGTTTCAGGATTTTCCGGCGCAGGAAAAGGCACAGTAATGAAACGCCTTATGGAGAAATATGATGACTATGCATTATCTGTCTCCGCAACGACCAGAAAACCCCGTCCCGGTGAAGAAGACGGCAGAGAATATTTCTTCCGCACACGGGATGAATTTGAGAAGCTGATAGAAGAGGATGCGTTGCTTGAATATGCCCAGTACGTAGAGAACTATTACGGAACTCCACGCTCTTATGTTGAGGAACAGCTTCAGGCAGGCAGAAACGTGATCCTTGAAATCGAGATTCAGGGAGCAATGAAGATTAAGAAGAAAATACCGGAAGCACTTCTGGTGTTTGTAACTCCGCCGACAGTGGAGGAACTGGAACGACGTCTTACAGGCAGAGGAACAGAGACTGCACAGGTGATCGCAGACAGACTTGCAAGAGCCGGTGAAGAGGCAAAGGGTATGGAGCAGTATGATTATATCCTTGTCAACGATACCGTAGAGGAATGCGTAGACCATCTGCATCAGATCATCGTAAGCGAGCATTCCAGAGCGTTTAGAAATGCAGAGTTTATCGCTGATATCCAGGAACAGACAAAAGCGTTTCAGAAATAATAGATTAACCGGAAACGTGTTGCTGAGAACAGAGTGAACAGTAACAATATCTGTATTATCAGAGAAGAGATAACCCCGCGGTATTTGCCGCTTAAAAAGAAAGGAGAAAATACATGATACATCCGTCTTATACAGAATTAATTGAAGCAATCAATGCAAACAGCGAGGACGACGATACAACAATGTCCCTTAACAGCCGTTATTCCCTTGTACTTGCTGCAAGTAAACGTGCACGCCAGATCATCGCAGGATCTGAACCGCTCGTAGAGGGTGCTGCAGGTAAGAAACCTCTTTCTGTTGCAATCGATGAACTTTACAAAGGAAAAGTAAAGATTCTTGCACCGGAAGAGAACGAAGAGGAAGAAACAGCAGCTCAGACAGAAGAGGTTCAGGCAGCAGCTGAAGCCCCGGAAGAAGCTCTGGCAACAGAAGCAACTGAAGAAACAACAGAGGAATAAATATAACTGTAAGGATACAATAACAGTTATAAAAATTATAATCTGTAAAAAGGATTGGTTTGGAAAAGAACTGATCAGGTAACACAATAGATGAGTCAAATGAATGTGTCTGAGAATTACAGTGATGGATTTTCAGGCACATTCTTATAGGAGAATTTATGAAATTATTATTCGTATCATTAGGCTGTGACAAGAACCTTGTAGATTCAGAGGAAATGCTGGGACTTCTTACCGGCAACGGGTTTGAGATCGTAGATGATGAAACAGAAGCAGAGGCGATTGTGGTTAATACCTGCTGCTTTATTAATGACGCAAAAGAAGAAAGTGTCAATACCATTCTTGAGATGGCAGAATACAAGAAAGCCGGAAGCTGTAAGGTTCTTATCGTAACTGGCTGTATGGCACAGCGCTATAAAAACGAGATTATTGAGGAAGTACCGGAAGTAGATGCAGTACTTGGAACTACTTCTTACGGAGATATCCTCAAAGCAATCAACGAAGCAATGGAAGGAAAGCATTTCGAGGAATTTAAAGATATCGATTATCTTCCTGAGAAGCTTGGAAAACGAGTGCTGACAACAGGCGGACATTTCGGATATCTTAAGATTGCAGAGGGCTGTGACAAACACTGTACTTACTGCATCATTCCGAAACTTCGTGGTAAATTCAGAAGTGTTCCGATGGAACGTCTGATAGAACAGGCGAAAGAGATGGCGGAAGAAGGCGTAAAAGAACTGATTCTTGTCGCACAGGAGACAACCGTATACGGAACCGATATTTACGGAAAAAAATCCCTGCATGTTCTTTTGAAAGAATTATGTGAGATCAAGGGAATCCGCTGGATCCGTGTGCTCTACTGCTATCCGGAAGAAATTTATGATGAACTGATCCAGACGATGAAAGAAGAAAAGAAAATCTGTCATTATCTGGACCTTCCGATTCAGCACGCTAGCGACCGCATCTTAAAGAGAATGGGAAGAAGAACCACACAGGCAGAACTGGTGGCAATCGTCAATAAACTTCGCCAGGAAATCCCGGACATTGTGCTTCGCACCACTCTGATCTCTGGTTTCCCTGGAGAGACACAGGAAGATCATGAAGAACTGATGGGATTTGTTGATGAGATGGAATTCGACAGACTGGGAGTATTTACTTACTCTGCGGAAGAAGATACACCGGCTGCGACAATGTCTGATCAGGTTCCGGAGGAAGTCAAGGAAGAGAGACGTGATGAGATTATGGAACTCCAGCAGGAGATTTCCTATGACAAAGGAACAGACCGTATCGGACAGGAACTTCTTGTGATGATCGAAGGAAAAGTAGCAGACGAGAGCGCATATATTGGAAGAACTTATGGAGATGCACCAAAGGTTGACGGTTATATTTTTGTGCAGACAGGAGAACTCCTGATGACAGGAGATTTCGCAAAGGTACGTGTGACCGGTGCTCTGGAATATGATTTGATAGGAGAGTTGGCAGATGAATACACCGAATAAACTTACAGTAGCCAGAATGATCCTGGTTCCATTTCTTGTACTGTTTATGCTTACAGACTGGGGCGGCGAGGCGAACCGCTATATATCCCTTGCTATTTTCGTTGTGGCCAGCGTTACAGACTGGTTTGATGGAAAGCTTGCCAGAAAATATAATCTGGTAACAAACTTTGGTAAATTTATGGATCCGCTTGCAGATAAACTGCTTGTCTGCTCTGCGATGATTTGCTTTATTGAACTGGACAAACTCCCGGCGTGGATCGTTATCATTATTATAGGAAGAGAATTTATCATCAGCGGATTCCGTCTGATCGCAGCTGAGAACGGCATCGTCATCGCAGCAAATTACTGGGGTAAATTCAAGACAGTATCTCAGATGATCATGATCATCTTACTGCTGATCGATCTGGGAGGCGCATTTGATATTCTGGAACAGATTTTCATCTGGCTTTCAGTAGCACTCACCATTATTTCCCTGATCACATATATCTGGCAGAATAAGAATGTACTGTCTATGCAGGACTGATTTTGATTGGCCTGCCCTGACGGAAAGGAAGCATAATTATGGTTACAGAACTAATTGCTGTAGGTACAGAAATATTACTTGGAAATATCGTAAACACAAACAGCGCATATCTGTCAGAGAAATGTGCAGAACTTGGTCTGGCAGTTTATTACCAGTCTGTAGTTGGTGACAACCCGGACAGAATGAAAAGAGTGATTAAAACCGCTCTGGATCGCTCTGATGTGATTATCCTTACCGGAGGCCTTGGACCGACAGAAGATGACCTGACAAAAGAAATCACAGCTGAGGTAATGGGATTTCCGCTTGTGGAAGATCTTCATACCAAAGAACTCATGGAAGCATATCTGAAAGAATATGAGAAAAATCATCCACAGCGCCGCATTACAAAGAACAACTATAAACAGACCATGGTTCCGAAAGGTTCTATCGTTCTTGATAATCACAACGGAACAGCTCCTGGACTGATCATGGAGAAAAAAGGAAAAACTGCGATCCTGCTTCCTGGACCTCCGAATGAGATGGTTCCAATGTTTGAAGAATCCGTATATCCATATCTGCGAAAGAAACAGCCGGAGATTATTTATTCCCGTATGGTGAAAATCTGTGGCATCGGTGAAAGTCAGGTGGCAGAGGAAATCCAGGATCTGATCGAGAAGCAGACAAATCCTACGATTGCGCCTTATGCAAAGACGGGAGAGGTACATCTTCGAATTACTGCAAAAGCAGAAGATGAGAAAAAATGCAAAGAAATGATCAAGCCGATCGTCCGTGAACTTAAGAAACGTTTTGGAAAGGATGTCTTTGCAACAAAAGAAGAGAAGACACTGGAAGAGGCAGTCGTAGACCTTCTCAAAGAGAAAAATATGACCTTATCTCTTGCAGAATCCTGCACAGGTGGAGCCGTGGCAGCCCGTATCGTAAATGTACCAGGAGCTTCTGAAGTGTTGATGTGTGGCTTTGTGACCTACACAAATCGCGCAAAGAGAAAGTGTCTTGGGGTAAAAAAGAGCACATTAAAGAATGAAGGCGCTGTTTCTGCAAAATGTGCAAAAGAGATGGCAAAAGGCGGTGCAAAAGCAGCTGAAACTGACGTCTGCCTTTCCGTTACAGGTCTTGCCGGTCCTGGCGGCGGAACAGAAGAGACACCGGTAGGAACAGTATTTATGGGATGTTGCTGTGCCGGAAAAACTACTACAAGAGAATTCCATTTTACAGGCAACAGAAGCCGCATCAGAGGTCAGGCCGTTGCTCAGGCGTTGACATTCATTCGCGACAGTCTGCTGGAGTGCGGTGAATAAAAACCAGGTAGAACTGACATCTTGATTAAGATAAGATGGACTGTCTGGATGTTGTGAATTAAGAGTGTGAAAAGAGTACATTGAGGAAATAAAAAACACATGAATATTTCCTTAAATGTACTCTTTTTATAGTTGTACAGATAATCAATGCATCATTTTCATAAGATTGATCACCTTATCAAGCTTTTGTATTTCCTGCGGAGATTTTCCCATCTTAAGAACATCTATGATTGCGGAAATTTCATCGGCATTAAAATTTAACCCGCCCTTTTTTCCCTGTGCCGCCGCGTTCATCAGGAAAGGCATCATGTCATTTACTCCTTTGGTACTTCCCTGTGCCGCGAGATTTTGCAGCATATCCAGTTTGGAACGGTCCATACCTGCAAGTCTTGGGTTATTGCGCCAGTCGTCACTCATCTGACTCCTCCTTTTGATTATTATCCGGCTGATTCATAAGCTGAAGCATCTGAATCATTGCCATCATATTCACAATCTGATTTAATTTATCCCTGCTAGGACCATAGCAGAAATTTCGGATCTCATTAATGGTATCCACAGGGCTCTGTGCCGGCATACTCATAGCACACAGATCACTGCCGGAACCTGTCTTGCCAAAAACAGAAACGGTATTGAGAAATTCAGCAGCTTTTTCATAGATAGAGAAAATCTGCTGGCCTTTTGGCGGGAGATAAGGAATGGCAGCTTTTATCATCTGTCCGCGGTCTGAACTGACCATCTGATCCAGCAGAGTCTGGGAAATATGCTCCTCATTCATAATATCTGCTTCCATTATATGATTTTATTAACAGAATATGTCGGGGAAAAGGATTCTGACATATAATAAACTATAGAAATCGGAAAATGGAGCAAAAAAATGAAATCAGAATCTGACGAAAAAAAAGAAAAGCTTGTTATAGAAGGAAATGCCTTTTATGAGATAGATCTGGAATGTGTAAGAAAAAAGGAAAGACAGAAAAACAGACAGAGCAGCAGAAACAAAATATATTCAGATATAAAAAACAGACCGCGACATAAATAGCTGCAATTTGAAATTTGATTCCACCAGAAGAGAGGTACTTTCTAATACAGAAGAAAAAGGCAGAGGGAAATTTCCCTCTGCCGGCAGATAATGATTATCAGCAGCCGCAGCCACATCCATTGCCACACAGCAGAAGCAATACGATAATGATCCAGCAGCTGTCTCCGTTACCACATCCATTGTTGCAGCCCCAGCCATTATTTCCGCACAGGCATAAAAGAATGATGATCCAAAGAATATTGCAGCAGGAATTATTTCCGCAGGAAAGTCCCCAGCCGTTATTACATCCATTGTCACATCCGCAGCCATTGTTATTGTTACAGCCACATCCGCCTCTGTCTTCTCCGCAACCGCAATTTGTAGCAGCTAAATCACTCATGTTAAATCCTCCAGATTTTCTTTACACTCTTATCATATGTGAGGAGTGGAAATGTGTTACTGGGAAGTAAATATTTGGTAAAGTTTCACAAGTTGACAATAATATGAGAATCATATATAATATATCACGTAACAAATTTGTAATGATTGAGAAAGAAATGCAACAATAACCCAATTAAAACGTAAAACAATACGTAAAAAAGAAAGAGGAAACGGGGAATAAGAATGAAGAAACAAGGGAAACTATTGTTAAAGTATCTGCTCCTTTTGGTAATAACCGTTCTTGTACTGGGCTGTTTTAGTGTATCCGCGGCAACAAAGACAGGATTTGTGACTCAGAATGGTAAGACTTATTACATAAACAAAGACGGTTCCAAACAAAAAGGATGGCTGGAACTGAATGGCAAGAAATATTACTTTAATAAGACGACCGGCGTTCAGCTTAAAGGCTGGGCAAAAGATTCCAGTGGGAAAATAGTCAGATACTTCACCAGTGGTGCGGGATATATGGTAACAGGATTTATCACAGATGCCAAAGGAAACACCCGCCACTTTGATGAGAAAACAGGACTTATGACAAGAGGCTGGCTGACAGATTCTCAAAATTATAAGTATTATTTTTACAGTGGTTCCGGTGTCATGGCCAAGGGCTGGGTAGAGAATAAACAGGAGCAAAAACGTTATTTCAGCCAGTCAAATGGGCGTATGTGCACCGGATGGATAAAGAGCACAGCCGGAAATTACAGATATTTTAAACCTTCCAATGGAATCATGTATGTGGGCCTGGAGAAAGTAGATGACGATTATTATTATTTTTCCAAGTCAACAGGTGTTCGCTACCAGAAAGGTTTCGGAACGGTTGGAAGTAAGAAATATTATTTTGATCCATCAGACGGTAAAGCGAAGACTGGCTGGCTGACACTGGATGGAAAGAAATACTATTTTAACGACGCTGGTGTTATGCTGGCAGATACGATTGCTGCTATTGATGGAACTACATACCGGTTTGATTCAAATGGTGTGGCGACAAAGACATCGTCCGATAACTATACGATAGACGGCAATTACGTTAAAGTATACGACGCCAAGAATGGCAAATACTATTATATGGAAAAGCAGTTCATACAGCATCCGGGAATTGCAGATGGAACAGTATCAGATCTTGACCTGCTGGCAGCGGTATGCGACGCCGAGGCAGGTGATCAGGGTGTGATTGGAATGGAAGCAGTTGCCCTTTGCGTATTAAACTGTACGATTGACGAGTATAAGGAATTCCCTTCACAGATTCGTTACGTAGTATATCAGGGAAAACCAACTCAGTATGCGGTCGTTACAGACGGTGCACTGCTTAAGAGACTGAACGGTCAGTTTGAGGACAGAACAAATGCTTATGCAGCCGCAAAAGCAGCAATGGAAATGTTTAACGATTACGTAAATCGTGGCACGAAGAGATCACTCCCAGGATTTACAACAAAGGATTTCAATTACAAATTCTTTATGACTCCGGCAGCATTTAAGGCACAGAACCTCAATTTCAGCAAACTGGAGTATGAGCAGTATAAAGGACATGTGTTCTTTGTAGACTGGATTTCCGGCTGATATCTGGCGAATTAACGCTTTAAGTTGATAAAATAACGGCGGAATATACAGGAAATTCCTTGACAAATAAAATCTGTGTTTGTATACTTTCAAGTATCAAGTCAGAGGCAAAAGACCTTTTGGCTCTGACATCAATTATATAAGGATTTGAAAGAGAATTTATAATAACTCATAATAGTTCTTTTGGAAATCCATATGATATGAAAAAGCACAGATGGGAAAGAGTAACGTAAGGGAAGCATACAGAGAGCAGCCGGCAGGTGAGAGGCGCATGGGGAACTTATGTGAATACCTCCCGGAGCTCTGCACTGAACACCGACACTACGCAGATAAGAAATGTTAATGTTCCTGGATTCATAACATTAACCTGTTTGCGAAACAATATACTGGAAGGTAAGTAGGCTGTAGCGGAGTGGCATCCGTTAACATGCTTAAGTAACAGGGCACTGCTGATTATGTTAAATAACAGAAGCTGCAATTGGTTACTTATAGAGGCAGAGAATGCGAGTTTTCTGCGAATTTAGGTGGTAACGCGGGACCCGGTTCTCGTCCTAAACGGACAGGACCGGGTTTTATTATTGTAATTACGAGGAGGAAACAAACAATGACAGTTTGGGACGAGCTGAAAGCCCGTGGTCTGATTGCCCAGGTAACAGACGAAGAAGAAATCAAAGAAATGGTAAATAACGGAAAAGCTACATTTTACATTGGCTTTGACCCGACCGCAGACAGCCTTCATGTCGGACATTTCATGGCACTCTGTCTGATGAAACGTCTGCAGATGGCTGGAAACAGACCAATCGCATTATTAGGCGGTGGCACAGGTATGATCGGAGACCCATCCGGAAGATCTGATATGCGTAAAATGATGACAGTAGAAACTATCCAGCACAATATTGACTGCTTTAAGAAACAGATGGAGCGTTTCATCGATTTCTCAGATGGTAAAGCATTAATGGTAAACAACGCTGACTGGCTGATGAATTTAAACTACGTAGAGGTACTTCGTGATGTTGGACCACATTTCTCTGTAAACCGTATGCTTTCTCATGAATGCTACAAACAGCGTATGGAACGTGGACTGACATTCCTTGAGTTTAACTACATGATCATGCAGAGCTACGATTTCTACATGCTGTACCAGAAATATGGCTGTACCATGCAGTTTGGTGGAGATGACCAGTGGGCAAATATGCTTGGCGGTACAGAGCTGATTCGTCGTAAACTTGGCAAAGATGCATACGCAATGACAATCACACTTCTTCTGAACTCTGAAGGTAAGAAGATGGGTAAAACTCAGTCAGGTGCTGTATGGCTTGATCCGAACAAAACTTCTCCGTTCGATTTCTACCAGTACTGGAGAAACGTGGATGATGCAGACGTTATCAAATGTATGCGTCTCCTCACATTCCTTCCATTAGAGCAGATCGATGAGATGGCAAAATGGGAAGGAAGCCAGTTAAACAAAGCAAAAGAAATCCTTGCATATGAACTGACAAATCTGGTTCATGGCGAAGAAGAAGCAAAGAAAGCACAGGAAGGTGCAAGAGCACTTTTCGCGGGCGGCGCTGACACTGCTCATATGCCGACTACAGAGCTTACAGATGAGGACTTCTCAGAAGAAGAAACGATCGATCTGATCTCCATGCTTGTAAAAACAGGACTGGTTCCGACACGTTCCGAAGGACGTCGCGCGATCGAGCAGGGTGGTGTTTCCATCGACGGTGAGAAGATTACAGATGTGAAATATGTAGTTGCCAAAGATGCACTTGCCGGAGATGGTATAGTGCTTAAGAAAGGCAAAAAGAAATTCAATAAGATTGTTGCAAAATAATACAGTTAATAAAATGCATAGAATGATCTGGCAGCGTTATATAGATAAGAATGAACGCCGGGCGGGATATGCATAAAGTATTATGATATATAAATCTCAGGATATGCAGAATGTCTGCATATCCGATTTCAGGAGGAAAAGGTTATGAAGAAATACGGAGTAAACGAACTTCGTCAGATGTTCCTCGACTTTATGGAGAGTAAAGGACATCTGGTAATGAAAAGCTTTTCCCTGGTACCACAGGGAGATAAGAGTCTTCTGCTGATCAATGCAGGTATGGCTCCGCTGAAACCATATTTTACAGGTGCAGAGATTCCGCCGAGAACAAGAGTAAGTACCTGCCAGAAATGTATCCGTACAGGTGATATCGAGAACGTAGGTAAAACTGCACGTCACGGTACATTTTTCGAAATGCTTGGTAACTTCTCTTTTGGTGATTATTTCAAAACAGAAGCAATTCACTGGTCATGGGAATTCCTGACAGAAGTAGTTGGACTGGACGCAAACCGTCTTTATCCGTCTGTTTATCAGGAGGATGATGAAGCATTCGATATCTGGAACAAAGAAATCGGAATCCCGGCTGACAGAATCTTCCGTTTCGGAAAAGAAGACAACTTCTGGGAGCACGGCGCAGGTCCATGCGGTCCATGTTCTGAAATCTACTATGATCGTGGAGAAAAATATGGCTGCGGTAAACCAGGCTGTACAGTAGGCTGCGACTGCGACCGTTATATGGAAGTATGGAACAATGTATTTACCCAGTTTGAGAACGATGGTAACGGAAACTATACAACCCTGAAACAGAAGAATATCGATACAGGTATGGGACTGGAACGTCTGGCAGTTGTTGTTCAGGATGTAGATTCTATCTTTGATGTAGATACCATCTGCTCCCTGCGTAATCTTGTATGCAAGATTTCCGGCAAAGAATATGAAAAGAACTACAATGATGACGTATCCATCCGTCTGATCACAGACCATATCCGTTCCGCAACATTTATGATATCCGATGGTATCATGCCTACAAACGAAGGCCGCGGATATGTACTTCGCCGTCTGATCCGTCGTGCAGCACGTCATGGACGTCTTCTTGGTATCGAAGGACCATTCCTTGCCAAATTAAGTGAAGAAGTAATCAACGGTTCAAAGGCAGGATATCCGGAACTGGAAGAGAAGAAAGAATTTATCTTCAAAGTTCTTACAAACGAAGAGAACCAGTTCAATAAGACCATCGACCAGGGTCTTCGTATCCTTGGCGAGATGGAAGATGCAATGACAACAGCAGGAGAGAAAACTCTTTCCGGCGAAAATGCATTCAAATTATATGATACTTACGGATTCCCGATGGACCTTACAAAAGAGATCCTCGAGGAAAAAGGATATGACATTGACGAAGATGGCTTCCAGAAATGCATGGAAGAGCAGAGAAACAAAGCTCGTTCCGCACGAGAAGTAACTAACTATATGGGTGCTGACGCAACTGTATATGATGATATCGATGTTAACGTTACAACAGAATTTGTAGGATATGACTATCTTACATTTGATTCCAAAGTAACTGTTCTTACAACAGAGACTGAGATCGTAAACTCTCTGATGGAAGGCCAGAAGGGAACAATCTTCGTAGAGCAGACTCCATTCTATGCAACAATGGGTGGTCAGGTCGGAGATACCGGTGTGATCGAGACTGCAAACGGTAAATTCGTAGTAGAGGATACCATCAAACTCCGTGGCGGCAAATTCGGTCATGTAGGACATATGGAATCTGGTATGATCTCCACAGGAGAAACTGTTTCTCTGAAAGTAAACGAAGCTGCAAGAAGAGACACTGAGAAGAACCACAGTGCAACACATCTTCTTCAGAAAGCATTAAAGACTGTACTTGGAAGCCATGTAGAACAGAAAGGTTCTCTGGTAACACCAGACAGACTCCGTTTCGACTTTGCTCACTTCCAGGCTATGACAGCAGAAGAAATCGCACAGACTGAGGCGCTGGTAAACAAAGAAATCCAGGCTGGTCTTGCAGTTCATACAGATGTCATGGATATCGAAGAAGCAAAGAAATCCGGAGCAATGGCTCTGTTTGGTGAGAAATACGACCAGAAAGTACGTGTCGTATCCATGGGCGATTTCTCCAAAGAACTCTGCGGTGGTACTCACGTAGCAAACACAAGCTCCATCATGCTCTTCAAGATCGTTTCTGAATCCGGTATCGCAGCAGGCGTTCGCCGTATCGAAGCTCTTACAGGAAACGGAGTTCTGGAATATTATAAGAAACAGGAAGAACTGCTTTATGCAGCTGCAAAAGCTCTGAAAGCAAATCCTTCTGAGATCGTAGAGAAGATTGGACATCTTCAGGGAGAAGTAAAAGCACTTTCCAGTGAAAACGAATCCTTAAAGAGCAAACTGGCTCAGGGTGCTCTGGGAGATGTTATGGATAAAGTAGTAGAAGTCAAAGGCGTAAAACTTCTGGCTGCAAAAGTAGACGGAGTTGACATGAATGGACTTCGTGACCTCGGAGACCAGCTGAAAGACAAACTCGGTGAAGGTGTTGTCCTTCTGGCAGCAGTAAACGGAGAGAAAGTAAACCTTCTTGCTATGGCAACAGACGCTGCACAGAAAGCAGGCGCTCACGCAGGTAACCTGATCAAAGCGGTAGCTGCTATCGTAGGTGGCGGCGGCGGCGGTCGTCCAAACATGGCACAGGCCGGCGGAAAGAACCCGGCCAAGGCACAGGAAGCTGTAGATGCAGCAGCAGGAATCCTGGAAGGACAGCTGAAATAAAATTTCTGCAAAAATTTCTGCAAAAATTAACCAAAAAGATGTTGACGAACCCACTGACAATGATATATAATATCACTTGTGCAAGAAAAATACCCAGACAGTTGTATTTTAGCACAATCTACAACTGGAGGGAGGTTAGGTGTGAGTCTATGTCAAACGTAATCGTAAAAGAGAACGAGACTTTAGATAGCGCTCTTCGCAGATTCAAGAGAAGCTGTGCAAAAGCAGGAATCCAGCAGGAAATCCGCAAAAGAGAGCATTACGAGAAACCAAGCGTTCGTCGTAAGAAAAAATCTGAAGCCGCAAGAAAACGTAAATATAATTAATTGTGCGCAAAAATCCCTGGCAGTTTGTCAGGGATTTTTATCATAATAAAGAAAAATAATAGGGAAAGATAAAATAATTTCTATTTATTCTAGAAAGTGTAAAAAAAGGAAATTATTAACGATATCAGGGGAAGGAAGTAATCTTGAAGGCAGAGAACAACAAAAAACTGAAAGAAAAGAAAAACTGGATCCTGTTACTGTTAAAGAAACTGGCAAAGATTCTCTTTAACAGAATTTTTTATGTGGCAGTGGCAATGCTTGTACAGCTTGGCTGGATCTTTTTGATGGTATTGCGGCTGGCAGCTTTTTCCAGATATGTGGACATCGTAATTAAACTGGTCGGTGTCGTGCTTGTACTCTGGATTTTAAATAAAGAAATTAATCCGTCATATAAGCTGGCGTGGACGATGCTCATCCTCATCCTGCCGATTCTTGGAGTGGTACTGTATTTTGTGTTTGGACGTTCCAGAATTGCGACGATCATGCAGCAGCATTTTGAACAGCGGATTGAAGAGAGCAGAGAATATCTGCGGGACCGGCCGGAGACAAGGCAGAAGCTGGAAGAGCTGGATCCGTCAGCAGCGATCCAGTCCCGATATATTTCGGATGTTTCCAGATTTCCGGTTCATGAGAATACGACCGCGGAATATTTCCAGGTAGGAGATGATATGTTTCCTGTGCTTGTACAGGAACTGAAACAGGCAAAGAAATATATTTTTATTGAATATTTTATCATCAATGATGGTGTAATGTGGCGAACGATCCGTCATATCCTTGAGGAAAAGGCAGCAGAGGGTGTGGATGTGCGCCTGATTTACGATGGATTTGGCTGTCTTACGACATTGCCGCATAAATACTATGAAGAACTTCGTGCAAAGGGAATTAAGTGTCAGGTATTTAATCCGTTCCGGCCATTATTGAACATTATTCAGAACAACCGCGATCACAGAAAGCTTTGTATTATAGACGGCTGGGTAGGTTTTACCGGCGGAATCAATCTGGCAGATGAATATATCAACCAGAAAGAACGCTTCGGACACTGGAAAGATACGGCAGTTATGCTAAAAGGTGAAGCAGTCTGGAATATGACCGCCATGTTTCTTCATATGTGGGCAGTAGTCGGACGATCAGATGAGAGTATCGACTACGAAGCATATTTTCCGCATAAATATCACGAAGAAGAATTTGAAAGTGACGGATTTGTCCAGCCATTCTGTGATACACCTCTTGATGAAGAAATCGTTGGTGAAAACGTATATCTGAATATCATAAACAAAGCCAAACGATACGTATATATCTGTACCCCATATCTGATCATCGATAATGAAATGATGACGGCACTTTGCCTGGCAGCAAAGAGCGGAGTTGATGTGCGGATTATGACACCGGGAATTCCGGATAAGAAGCTGGTATTTCTTCTGACACAGTCTTATTACAGACAGTTGTTGGATGCAGGAGTAAAAATCTATGAATATCAGCCGGGATTTCTCCACGCGAAATCGTTTGTATGTGATGATGAGATTGGCGTGGTGGGAACGATCAATCTGGATTATCGAAGTCTGTATCTTCATTTTGAAGATGGCGTATGGATTTATAAGAATAAAGTTGTGCAGGACATTAAAGATGACTTTACGCAGACAATGGAGTACTGCAATCCTGTAGAACTGGAATTTTGTCTGAACAGAAATATCGGGGTGCGCATGATGCAGAATATTTTCCGCGCGTTTGCACCAATGTTGTAAAAAGTTTAAGAGCTGTTGCTTTGGCGAATAAAATTTGCAAGGCAACAGCTCTTTTGGCATATTTTTATAAAACGGTCTTTATAATAAAATAGAATAAATATGCCGGAGAGAAATTATGGCAAAAAAGTGGATTTCTGTGATATGTGTATGGATTATTTCTTTTACGATACTTCTGACGCCATTGACTGCCAGAGGGCAGAATGAATCGGCAAATGAATCCACACAGGAGAACAGCGGACAGCAGACGGAATCGGCCGATTTGATCCAGGCGCCATCCGGAGTATTGATGGAGGCACAGACCGGAACTGTTATTTATCAGAAGGATTTGGATACAAGGAGAAGCCCTGCCAGTATTACAAAGATCATGACACTGATTCTGATCTTTGATGCGCTGGAAAAGGGAAATCTGAAATTGGATGATATTGTCACTACCAGTGCCTATGCGAAATCCATGGGTGGTTCTCAGGTATTTCTTGAAGAAGGCGAAACCCAGACAGTAGAAACGCTGATTAAATGTATCGTAATCGCTTCCGGAAATGATGCCAGTGTAGCGATGGCAGAACATATCTGCGGGAGTGAGCAGGAATTTGTCCGCCACATGAATGAAAGAGCAACAGAACTTGGAATGAAAAATACACATTTTGAAGATTGCTGTGGTCTGACGGATTCTTCAAATCATTATACAACAGCCAGAGATATTGCGATTATGAGCAGAGAGCTGATTACGAAGTATCCAAAGATTCTGGAGTATTCTTCCATATGGATGGAGAATATCACACATGTGACGAAACAGGGAACAAAAGAATTTGGACTGACAAATACGAATAAGCTGCTTCGCAGTTATGACGGGTGTGTGGGCTTAAAGACAGGAAGCACCAGTCTGGCGAAATATTGTCTCAGCGCAGTGGCAAAAAGAAATAAGATTATTCTGATCGCGGTGGTGATGGCAGCACCGGATTATAAGGTGCGTTTTAAGGACGCGGCATCCATGCTGAATTATGGCTTCTCCAGATGTAGTCTTTACATAGATGAAAAAATGCAGCCTTTACCGGAAGTTCCGGTGAAAAAAGGAAAAGAGAAGAGTGTTCCGTTAGTTTATGAAAAGCAGTTTCAATATCTGAACACAGACGGGGAAACTATTGGAAAAGTAGAAAAGAAACTGAGAATTCACAGAGAGGTAAAGGCACCGTTAAAGAAAGGAAGCCAGGCAGGAGAGATGATCTATTCTGCTGATGGAAAAGAGCTGGGCCGGGTACGGATTCTTTATGCCAGGACAATAGGGCAGGCAACCTATTTGGATTGCGTGAAAGAACTTCTGAAGAAATTGTGATTTTTTATGGGCAATAAACTGCTTTTTTACATTGACACCTTACTTTATCTGCCAATATATGATAAACTGTCTTAGAGAGCATTTGAAAAAATCATTCCTGTAGAAAGTCTTTTTTAAATACACTCTGGAATATGAATATACATGAATTTTGAGGGAAAAGTATGAATCAAAAAAGAAAATCACAGTTGAGGAAAAGCAGATACAAGAAAAAATCTGCAAGACCTGAATATCTTCAGTCAACAGTGCAGCGAGAAACACAGAAAAGAAAACAAAGACGCAGAAGAAAGCGTTTCCGTCTGAAACCACAGATTACAATCGGTGGAATTATAATTCTTGTATTATTGATTGTGCTTGCAGGGAGCAGACTCTTTTTATCTGGTACAAAAGCAGGCAGCGACAAAGCACAGGCAGTATCGTCCTCAAATGCAAAAAAAGCAAAAGGAACTAAAAAAACAAAAGGTTCGAAGAAGGAAAAAGACCTTGTTGAAATGGAAGAGAGTAAGGAAATCTTCTTTGAGCCGCACTGCGTAGATTCAACGAAGCCGGAAAATCTCATCAGCTATACAAACATTGAAGTGGATGGAAACCTGTTTGAAAATGTTGCAGACTATAAGCCGGATGAAGATATTACATTTAATGTAGGACAGGAATACACAAATGTAGATGGAATTGTTACATTCCGAGGAAACAGTTTCCGTGATAATCCGACATATGGATATGCAAATATGACGAATTATAAATTAAACAAACTGTGGTCAGCAGATACCGGTTCTCTTTCTTCCGGCAGTGCAGTCTGGACCGGAAGCGGATGGACCGGACAGCCGCTTATGGCAAAATGGCCAAAAGAAGTGAAAGCTCATATGAACATGACAGAAAAAGCCAAGGCAGACGATGATCTGGTCGAGGTGATCTATGCATGCATGGATGGATATGTATATTTCCTGGATCTGAGAACAGGAGAGAAAACCCGCGATCCATTATATCTTGGATATACTTTCAAAGGCGCAGGTGCCCTGGACCCGAGAGGCTATCCGATTATGTATGTCGGTGCCGGATACAACAGTAACGAAGGAACTGCAAGAGTATTTGTTGTAAACCTGCTGGATTGCAGTGTTATGTATACATTTGGAGATAATGATGAATTCTCGCTCCGCGGCAGTCTGAGTTTCTTTGACGGATCGGCGCTTGTAGATGCCGAGACAGATACCCTGATTTATCCTGGAGAAAACGGAATCGTATATCTGATCAAACTGAATACTAATTATGATCAGAACAATGGCACATTATCTATTAACCCTGGTAAGACTGTAAAATGGCGCTATTATGGTACCAGAAGCAGCACAGAATCATTCTGGATCGGAATGGAAGATAGTGCTGCGATTTATAAAGGTTATGCATTTATGGCAGATAACGGGGGAAATCTGATGTGCCTGAACTTAAATACCCTGCAGCTTGTATGGGGACAGGATACACTTGATGATTCAAACTCGACACCGGTTCTGGAAATTGAAAATGGACATCTGTATCTGTATGTGAGCACATCTTTCCGGCTTGGCTGGAGAAGCTATGATTCAGCGACGATTCCAATCTGGAAGATCGATGCAGAGACAGGAGAAATCGTATGGCATACAGACTATCAATGCTATACAGATGATGGCGTATCCGGTGGCGTTCAGTCCACGATTGCCTGTGGAAAGAACGAACTTTCCGATTACATATATGTGACAGTATCCAAGACTTCTGACAATGCATCCGGAGTCCTTGCCTGCCTGAAAAAATCCGATGGTTCCAAAGTATGGGAGGATTCCTCTTCCTATGCATGGTCCTCTCCGGTCTGCGTCTATAACGAGGATGGGAGCGGAAAAGTCCTTTATTGTAACAGTAGCGGTGATGTCCGTCTCCTGGATGGCAAGACCGGTAAACTGGAGGATACCGTGTCGATCAGTGATGGCGTCATCGAGGCTTCGCCGGCTGTGTATGATAATTATATGGTCGTTGGAACCAGAGACTGCAAGATCTGGGGAATCCAGTTACAGTAAAATAGCAGTGAGTAATTTAAGAGCAGTATTGCATTACGCGGTACTGCTCTTAAAAGCGTTGTTACTGGGAACGGAGTGAACAGTAACACAGTGCTTTTAAAACTTTGACAAAAGACATAGACAGGATGTATAATAAAATCCAAATGGGTATTGCGGGTGGCAAAAAACAAAAAGGAAGGTATATACAATGAAAGAAATCCGTACAGAAGATGCAGTGGGGCATATTTTGTGCCACGACATCACACAGATTATCAAAGATGTAAAAAAAGGGGTGCTTTTTAAGAAAGGACACATTGTCAGGGAAGAGGATATTCCTCTTTTACTTTCTGTGGGAAAAGAACACTTATATGTCTGGGAGAAGAAGGAAGGAATCCTTCACGAGAACGAAGGTGCAGAGATTCTTTATCAGATCTGTGCCGGAGATTCAGATACCATGCATGGATCTGATATCAAAGAAGGAAAGATTGAGCTGATCGCAGACATTGACGGTGTACTTAAAATCCGCAGAGATGCATTGGTTGCGGTTAATTCACTTGGAGAGATGATGATCGCGTCCCGCCATGGAGATTTTTCGGTAAAAAAAGGCGATAAGCTTGCAGGAACCAGAATTATTCCGTTAGTAATCGAGAAAGAGAAAATGGACCGCGCGAAAGAAGTGGCAGGCGACCAGCCGATTTTCTCTATTCTCCCATATAAGAAGAAAAAAGTGGGAATCGTGACAACAGGAAGCGAAGTACAGAAAGGTCTGATCACAGATACCTTTACCCCTGTTCTGAAAGATAAATTTGCCAGATTTCCGTCAGAGATTCTCGGACAGACAACGCCAGGGGATGATATGGAACAGATTACAGCTGATATCCTGAAATTTATTGAGGATGGAGCAGATATTGTAGTCTGCAGCGGCGGCATGAGTGTTGACCCGGATGACAGAACACCTGGCGCGATCAAAGCGACAGGAACCCGTATCGTATCTTATGGTGCACCGGTACTTCCGGGGGCAATGATGCTAGTTTCCTATTATGAGAAAGATGGAAAACAGATTCCGATCCTGGGACTTCCGGGATGCGTGATGTATGCGAAGAATACGATTTTTGATCTGTTACTGCCAAGACTGATGGCAGATGATGAAATCACCGCATCAGAGATCAATCAGCTGGGAGAGGGCGGACTCTGCCTGAATTGTGATGTCTGTACCTTCCCGAATTGTGGATTTGGAAAATAAGGAGAAATAAGGAAAGACCAGATGAAAAGATTCAGAACCGTACACTATACGATTCATTCAGAGAAAATCAAAGATGCCAGAGGAGTCCGATTCGCAGTTATTGCAGATCTCCACGGTATGGAATTCGGTCCTGATAATCAGCGGCTTCTCGAAACAATCAACAAATACAGACCGGATGGAATTCTTATCGCAGGGGACATGATCGTAAGAAATGATTCGGAGTCTATGAAAAAGGCAGAATCACTTTTGAAGAGATTTTCGGCGCAGTATCCGGTTTATTATGCACTGGGAAACCACGAGTATAAACTGTATCGGAGCAACCCGGAAGAAAATGAGTTTGCAGGGGAATATCAGGAGTATGAAAATGAGCTGAGAGAAGCTGGTGTTGAAATTCTGCATAATGATTTCAGCAAATTAAAGGTTGGAAAAACCGGCATTACCGTTTATGGCCTGGAGATTCCGCTGATCTATTACAAGAAACCATTCTCTCCCAGACTTCACACAGAGGAAGTCAGAGAACTGATTGGAGAACCCTCTGAAGATTCACTGAATATTCTGCTTGCGCATAGTCCAAAATACGGCGATACTTATTTTGACTGGGGAGCAGATCTTATTTTAAGTGGACATTATCATGGAGGAATTGTGAGGCTGAACAGACACAAAGGACTGCTTTCTCCACAGCTTCAGCCATTTCCTGCATTTTGCTGCGGGGATTTTCACAGAGGCAGTCAGCACATGCTGGTAAGTGCCGGAGCCGGGGAACACACGATTCCTGTAAGAATTCATAATCCCAGAGAAGTTCTGATTGTAGATTTGAAACCGTATTTGAGATGAGAGGTGTTTTCGTATGGGAATTCCGGTAAAACTGGAAGTTTTTGAGGGTCCGCTCGACCTGCTGTTACATCTGATTGAAAAGAATAAAATAGATATTTATGATATTCCTATTGTGGAGATCACAGACCAATATATGGAATATATCCATGCAATGGAACGCGAAGACTTAGGAGTTATGAGTGAGTTCATGGTCATGGCCGCTACACTTCTGGATATCAAGTGTAAAATGCTTCTCCCGAAAGAGGTAAATGAAGAGGGCGAAGAGGAAGATCCACGTGCAGAACTGGTTGAGAAACTTCTGGAATATAAGATGTATAAATTCATGTCTTATGAATTGAAAGACAAAATGGATGATGCAGCCAATGTATTTTTTAAAGAGCCAACTCTGCCGGATGAGGTCATGCAGTACAAAGAACCGGTAGATCCAAAAGAATTGCTGGCAGGACTGACACTGGAGAAATTAAATGCTATCTACAAATCGATCATCCGCAGACAGGAGGACAAGGTTGACCCGATTCGAAGCAAGTTTGGAACTATCGAAAAAGAAGAAGTCAGCCTGTCAGATAAGATGATCGAGATCAAAGAATTTGCGCGTACCCACAGGAAGTTCAGTTTCCGTAATCTTCTGGAAAGCCAGAGTTCTAAAGTACAGGTGATAGTTACTTTTCTGTCGATACTGGAGCTGATGAAAATGGGACATATTCATGTCGAGCAGGATGGACTGTTTGATGATATCTCTGTAGAAGTACAGACGGATCCGGATACCTGGAAGAATCTTACCGAATTTGCAGAAGAAGAGTAACAGGAAAGGGTAAGAAAATGGAATAGAAATACAGGCAGTGTCTGCACGGATACGCAGTATGCAAAAGATAAATGCGTAACAAAAGGATAAGGAATGAGGAAGACTGAGTGAAGATTAAGGAGACAGAAGCAGCTATCGAAGCGATACTTTTTGCCATGGGCGGTTCCGTGGAACTTCCCCGGATAGCCAAAGCCATCGGGGTGGATGAGAAGACAACCGGAAGGATCATCCGCAATATGATGGACCGCTATCAGGAAGAAAACAGAGGAATCCAGATCATAGAACTGGAAAATTCCTTTCAGATGTGTACCAAAAAAGAATATTATGAATATCTGATCAATATTGCGCTGCATCCTCAGAAGCCGGCACTCTCAGATGTTATGCTGGAAACCTTGTCCATTATCGCATACAAGCAGCCGGTGACAAAAGTAGAGATCGAGAAGATCCGCGGGGTAAAATGTGACCACGCGATCAATAAGCTGGTAGAATACAGTCTGGTCAGAGAGCTTGGAAGACTGGATGCCCCCGGGCGCCCGATATTATTTGGAACTACCGAAGAATTTCTGCGGTGTTTCGGCGTTCAGGATCTGGAATCACTGCCTGTACCCGATCCGGTACAGATTGAGGACTTTAAGGCTGAGGCGGAAGAAGAAATCCAGTTGAAACTGGATGTTTAACCGACAGGAATGATTTTGGGAATACGCTCTGGCATGGTTATCTGTATCAAAGGACATTTAAGATTATAGCATTTCAGGAAAATACGGGAAGGAGAAGATGGTTATGCCAACCACATATGCACACGATTTATTTGGAAAAGAAGTATACAAAAAACTGCCGTCAGATATGAAGGCGCTGATTCGCAGACATGGAGATCTTTACAGAATCGGTCTGCATGGACCGGACATTCTGTTCTACTATATGGTTTCAAAGAATCCGGTTACTCAGTTTGGAATCGATATGCATCATGAGAAGGCAAGAGCCTTTTTCGAAGAAGGAATGCGCCAGGTACGCAGAAACAATGATGAAGCGCTCCTTGCGTATCTTCTGGGATTTGGCTGCCATTATATGTTTGACTCAGCATGCCACCCATATGTGAACCAGATGGCCGCAGAAGGAGTCGTCCCTCATATCGTTCTTGAGAAAGAATTTGATCGTGTGCTTATGGAAGAAACCGGCAAAGATCCGGACCACTATTACCCGGCTTGCGGTATTGTCCCGAAAATGGAATATGCAAAAGTTATTCACAGAGCTATTCCGCTTGTAAAAACCATAAACATTTATCTTTCTGTCAAAATGATGAAAATTCTTACAAACTTTATGGTATGCGATGACCAAGGAAGAAAACGCAGAATCATTGGAAAAATCCTGAGCTTTGGAGGAAAATCCATCGGCTCCGTAATCGAACACTTTATGACCGCCGAGGCGGTAGAACAGGCAAAGGCGCCAATCCCTGAATTAAAGAGGCTGTATCAGGAGGCAATCCCCGAAACAGCAGAATATCTGAAGGAACTTTATACCTTAAGAGAAGGTGCATATCATCTGAGCGCACGATGGAATCGCACCTATAATGGCTGAGACATTGGCAATTATATCGAAATAATTCGGGCGTTTATGAAATATCATATCGGTTAGTCATATTCCGGACATGTTGGCATAAGTTATTTAATAAATAAATGCCAGGCAGGTGAGGTGGAATATGAGGATGAGACATATTGCCGCTGTCACGATCGTGACGGCGGTATTGTTGTTTACACAGACTTCTGCTTCCGTACAAGGAGGAGAAAATAAGATACCTCAGATGGTAGATATGACACCGGCTATCGAGGAACCGTCAGAACTACACGCATTATCGGCAGTCTTGATGGATGGAGATTCCGGCAGAGTGCTTTATGAAAAGGATGGAAAGACACCTCTTGCAAATGCCAGCACAACAAAAGTACTTACCTGTATTGTGGCATTGGAGAGTTCGCCGGGAGACGATTATGTACAGGTTTCCCAGAATGCAGCTTCCCAGCCGGAAGTCAGGCTGGGACTTCAGAAAGGAGAACAGTACTATCTGGAGGATCTTTTATATTCTCTGATGCTGAAAAGTCACAACGATACAGCAGTCGCCATCGCAGAACACTGTGGAGGAACAGTGGAAGGCTTTGCCAGAATGCTGAACCGAAAAGCAAAACAGATTGGATGTAAGGATACGTACTTTATTACGCCAAACGGTCTGGATGCGCAGGACGAAAATGGCAAACATCATACGACAGCAGAGGATCTGGCACTGATCATGCGGTATGCCATCAAAAATAAAACTTTCCTGCACATTTCCCAGACCAGAGATTACACTTTTTCAGAAATCACAGGAAAACGGACTTTCTCCGTACATAATGCCAATGCACTGCTTGATATGATGGACGGTGTTCTCGCAGGAAAAACAGGCTATACTTCTCAGGCAGGGTACTGCTATGTGTGCGCCTGGGAAGAGGAAGGGAAAACTTTTGTAGTCAGTCTTCTTGGCTGCGGATGGCCCAATCATAAAACATACAAATGGAGCGATACAAAAAAACTGCTAAGCTACGGGGCCTATAATTATGACTATGAAACCTACTGGCAGGAGCCACATACGAGTAAGATTCTGGTAACAGACGGGGTGGAAAATATGCAGAATATAGGTGAGAAAGTCTATCTGAGGGGTAAATGCAGCGTAACATCCGAGGACCGTGAAAAAGAAATACTTCTCAAAAAAGGGGAGGCAGTAACCTGCAAGACGGAAATTCCACAGAAGGTAAGCGCCCCGGTTCTGAAAGGAGAGAAACTGGGACGTATCGCTTATTATCTGGATGGAAAACTGATCGCTTCCTATCCTGTTTATGCGGAAAGATCTGTAGAGAAGATCAGCTTTAAATGGTATACAGAAAAGGTATTTCACGATTTTTTCCATTAAAAAACTTAATGAAAGAGCTGAAAAGGCAGGGAAAAGAGATAAAAAGACAACGAAAACAGGTTGATTTCAGGAAGAAGGATGTCTATAATAAATACGGAGAGATTTTCTTAAAGTATGTAAGGGAATCTCTTCATATCCTGAATACAGGCATAAAACGTACAAAACAGGCAGCAAAAGTTTTTGATGGAAACATTATCGGATATATTCACACACAGGGCCGCAATTTTATCCCAAAGCTGGTCAGAGCCTTGCCATAGAATCATTTATTGAATTCATAGAAAAAAACTATAGAATCAATGAAACAATTTAATGATTTAAAGGGTTGCTATGAAAAAGCAACATTGATATAATAAAACTTAACAGTCGGCATTTCATGTATCAACCAGTTGATAGTTTGGTGACACATCAGCCGTTCGTGAAAAAGTTTATGGCAATTTTGCAGAATAAGTAAATTGTCATAGGAAAGACAGAGGAAAGAGATATGAATCAGTTAGAAGTACTCAGAGAGAGCCTGGGACAGTGTGATGAGATCATTCTGGATGCCCTTATTATGAGAAACAGAATCGTAGAGGACATTATGGCATACAAAGAGGCTAATGGACTCCAGATCTTACAGCCAGAGCAGGAAGCAAAGCAGAAAGAGTGGCTGGAGAAGAGAATGGAAGGCAGACGCCATAAGGATGAAGTCGCAGACGTATTCGACAGCATCCGTACCAACAGTAAGAGAATCCAGGCAAGAAAACTTTTCAACTACAACATCGTACTTATCGGATTTATGGGCGCAGGCAAGTCTACAATCTCCGATTTCCTTAAAACAGTATTTGCCATGGATATAGTAGAGATGGATCAGATTATTGCCGAGAGACAGGGAATGAGTATTTCTGATATTTTTGAGACATATGGCGAGCAGTATTTCCGCGACCTTGAAACAAACCTGCTTATCGAAATGCAGTCTCGCAGCAATGTAGTAATCTCCTGTGGTGGTGGTACTCCGATGAGAGAGTGCAACGTAGTTGAGATGAAGAAGAATGGCCGCGTGGTATTACTTACTGCGAAACCAGAGACAATCCTTGACCGTGTCAAAGATAACCACGACCGTCCGCTGATCGAGAACAACAAGACTGTTCCGTTCATCACAGATCTGATGGAGAAACGTCGCGCAAAATACGAGGCAGCAGCAGACATTATCATCGAAACAGATGGCAAGAGCGAGCTTGAAATCTGTGAAGAACTGGTTCACAGACTTCGCGCTATGGATGAGAAATAAATATAGCTATTCAAAATAATCTGTTATTTTGACATATCCGGTTAATAGGGGCAGCTCACGATAACAAATGAACAGATATATTGTAAAGATATGAAATAGCTACAGACAATAGAAATGGCATTTACAGGAATTAATTAACTTTCCTGTAAATGCCATTTCTGACTTTATAGAGTTATATCTTTTATAGATATGCAGGATTCCATAAACAGGAATCCTGATCTGATTCTAACTTGTCTTATAATCCCATTCCTTTTGTGCCTGTTCTATGACATATTTCTTAAATGCTTCCACAACCGGTGGATGATAAACATCCTTCAGCATTGCCATATAGAAGTTTCTCTGCCAGCTCGGAGAGACAAGAGGAAGAATCTTTACATTCAGAGACTGCAGGATAGGAATATCCGGTGCAACACAGATTCCGAATCCATTTGACACAAATCCGGCCGCAACCTGATCCTCGTCAATCTCATACGACACATCAGGGCTCTGACCGATACATTTAAACAGTCCGTCAACAATCTGCCTCAGTCCGCTTCGTTTCTTAAAAATAATCTGCTTATAAGGAATCGTTTCCTCCAGACGTACCTCATCCTGCGCAGCCAGCGGATGATCCGGCGGCACGATCACGACCAGCTCCTGTCTGGCCACAGGTGTAAACTCGATCAGAGGCTCGTTATCAATCTTGGAACAGAAACCAAGATCGTACTTCTTTTCTTTTAACCCATTTAAAATATCAGCTGTTAAAACTTTGTCACAGTATAGGTTGAAATCGATCTTTTTCGTCGGATTTGTCTCAAGAAATCCCCGCATAATTTTCGGAACAAAGTCAATTCCCAGTGTACGCAGGAATGCAACATCGATACAGCCTTCCCCTTTGCCTGCCAGCTTCAGATTGTTTACAGAAGAATCCAGACGATTTAATATCTCTTCTACATCTTTCAGGAAAACCTTACCGTATTTGGTAAGAGTGACATTTCTGCCATTTTTTTCAAATAGTTTTACGCCCAGTTCCTCTTCCAGAGTAGAGATCGCGTAGCTCAAAGAAGGCTGGGTGATCGCAAGAATATCAGCGGCTTTTGTGTAATGCTCGATATGAGCTAATGTGGAAAAATACCGCAGATGATACAGATTCATAAAAAGATGCTCCTTTCTTCATATGTAATTTTTTGACAGCAGTAATTCGCTGCTGCTGTAAAGGCTACTGTTCACATTGTGCCCGGTAACCTGCAAATAATTAAAAAAATTTTCGGGTTAATATTTTTTAGATCATATGAAAATCTCCGAAAATATAGTTATTTTTGCACAAATAGTCCGCGCTGTATTTGTCATATTGGCATATTATACCATGATGTATTGAAAAAATCTATGGATTGACAGGGTAGAACTAATTTGTTTTATATTTAACAAAGATATATAATGCTTATATCAAAAAGGTACAAAATATTTCCAAAATATGTAATAAAATTATGCGATTTTTATGAGGAGGACGAAAAATGTCAAAAGAATTTCCAATTACAATCAGTTCCTGGACACTGGGAGATCAGTGCAAATTTGAAGATAGGGTCATCGCTGCAAAGAATGCCGGATACGAAGGAATCGGTCTTCGTGCAGAAACCTATGTAGATGCGCTGAATGAAGGACTTTTTGACAAAGACATTCTGGCTGTCTTAGACAAACATGGTATGAAAGTAACAGAGGTTGAGTACATCGTACAGTGGGCAGAAGAACATCGTTCTTACGAGCAGAAATACAAAGAACAGCTTTGCTTCCATATGTGTGAATTATTTGACGTAAAACAGATTAACTGTGGTCTGATGGAAAACTACTCTGTAGAATATACTGCTCAGAAATTAAGAGAATTATGCCAGAGAGCAGGAAAATATATCATTGGTGTAGAGCCAATGCCATATAGTGGAATCCCGGATATGAAAAAAGGATGGGCAGTTGTAAAAGCAGCTGACTGCGAAAACGCAAAACTGATCATGGACACATGGCACTGGGTAAGAGCAAATCAGCCGATCGACCTTTCCGTAATCGAAGAGATCCCGGCAGACAAGATCGTATCCATCCAGATCAACGATGTATGGGAAAGACCATATGCAACAACAATCTTAAGAGACGAATCCATGCATGACCGTCTGGCACCTGGAACAGGAATCGGATGCACTGCAGACTTTGTTAAGATGGTAAAAGCAAAAGGAATCAAACCAAACGCTATTGGTGTAGAGGTTATCAGCGATGCAATCCTTGCAAAAGGACTTGAATACGCAGCAAATCATACTTATGAAAACACAAAGAAAGTACTCGAAGAGGCATGGCCGGAAGTACTTCAGTAAGTATCTGACATAAAAATACCGAAAATATAAAAAAATCCAGTGAAAAAGGAGAAGGTTACATGAAATTTAACGCAATGTTTCAGCCGATCAACATCGGTCCAATGACAGTAAAGAACCGCTTCGTAGTTCCGCCAATGGGAAACAACTTCGCAAACACAGACGGAAGCATGAGCGACCAGTCCGTTGCTTATTACCGCGAAAGAGCAAAAGGTGGTTTCGGTCTGATCACGATTGAAGCAACAGTTGTACATCAGGGTGCAAAAGGCGGCCCGCGTAAACCTTGCCTTTATGATGACTCCACAATCGAAAGCTTCCGCAAGGTAGTAGATGCCTGTCATGCAGAGGGGGCAAAGGTTTCCGTACAGCTTCAGAATGCAGGCCCGGAAGGAAACGCAAAGAACGCAGGAGCACCGATCGAGGCAGCAACCAGCATTCCGTCTGACTGCGGCAGAGACACACCGAAGGAAGTTACAACAGAAGAAGTTTATGAACTGGTAAAAGGCTACGGTCTTGCAGCAAAGAGAGCAATTGAAGCCGGTGTGGACGCAGTTGAAATCCATATGGCACATGGATATCTGGTAAGTACCTTCCTTTCCCCAAGAACAAATAAAAGACTGGATGAATTTGGCGGTTCTTTTGAGAACAGAATGCGTTTCTCCCGTCTGATCATTGAAGAAGTTAAGAAGATGACAGAAGGAAAGATCGCTGTTCTTGCCAGAATCAACAGCTGTGATGAAGTGCCGGGTGGCCTTGATGTGCATGACAGCGCTGCAATCGCTGCATATCTGGAAGGATGTGGACTTGATGCGATCCATGTATCTCGCGCCGTTCATATCCGCGATGAATTTATGTGGGCACCGACAGTAACACATGGTGGATTCTCCGCTTCTCAGGTAGAAGAGATTAAACGTGCCGTATCTATCCCGGTAATCACAGTTGGACGTTATACAGAACCGCAGTTTGCAGAATTAATGGTAAAAGAAGGACGTTGCGACCTGGTTGCTTTCGGCCGTCAGAGCCTTGCAGATCCACATATGCCATTAAAAGCACAGGAAGAAAGACTGGAAGATATAATCCCATGTATCGCATGTCTTCAGGGCTGTGTTGCAAATATGTATGCAGGAAATCCAATCTGCTGTCTGGTAAACCCATTCCTTGGACATGAAGCTGAGGGAATCGCTCCGGCAGAAAAAGCTAAGAAAGTTATGGTAATCGGTGGCGGTGTTGCAGGTCTTTGCGCTGCATTTATCGCACAGGAAAAAGGTCATCAGGTAACACTTTATGAAGCAAGTGATAAACTTGGCGGAAATATGCGCCTGGCTGCTTATCCTCCGGGAAAAGGCGACATCACAAACATGATCCGCAGCTACATCGTTCGCTGTCAGAAAGCTGGCGTAACGATCAAAATGAATCAGGAAGTAACTCTGGATCTTATCAAGGAAGAAAAACCAGACAGCGTAATTGTTGCTTCCGGTTCCAGAACACTGATCCTTCCGATTGAAGGAATCGACAATCCTGCAATCATTCATGGATCTGATCTCCTTGATGGTAAGAGAGCAGCAGGTAAGAAAGTTCTTGTCGTAGGCGGCGGAATGGTTGGATGTGAGACAGCTGCATTCTTAGGTGAGCAGAACCATGACGTAACAGTTATCGAGTTCAGAGATACTGTAGGTGCAGACGTGATCCACGAGCATAGAGTTTACCTGATGAAAGACTTCGAAGATTACGGAATCAAAGAAATCACAGGTGCAAAAGTATGCAAATTCTATGAAGATGGCGTAGAGTACGAGACAGCCGACGGTCAGAGACATGAGTCCAGAGGATATGATTCTGTTATCCTTTCCATGGGATTCAGAAACTACAATCCATTCGGCGAAGAAATCAAAACAATTGTACCGGATACTTATGTGATCGGTGATGCGATCCGTGCAAGAAGAGCACTCGATGCGACAAAAGAAGCATACGAAGTAGCTTCTACATTATAATCAGATAACAAATGAAAAAACATCCAGGTATACTTTTTGTATATCTGGATAACAAGAAGAAAATTTCAGGAGGAACAAGAGGAAATGGAACAGAGAATCAAAGGAACAACAGGATTAATGGCACTCATCGGAAGCCCGGTAGGACATTCAGGATCACCGGCAATGTACAACTTCAGCTTCCGTTATCACAACCTTGACTATGCTTACATGGCATTTGACATCAAAGAAGATCAGGTTCCGGCAGCATTAGATGCTATTCGTCTGTTCAAAATGAGAGGCGCAAATGTAACAATGCCTTGCAAGAATAAGGTAGCTCAGTGTGTGGATGAACTTTCACCGGCAGCAAGAATCGTTGGCGCTGTAAACACAATCGTAAACGAAGACGGAAAACTCATCGGACATATCACAGACGGTATCGGATTTGTACGTAACTTAAAAGAGAATGGTGTTGATATCAAAGGTAAAAAGATGGTAGTTCTTGGAGCAGGCGGAGCTGCTACAGCTCTTACTGTACAGTGCGCACTTGACGGAGCAGCATCCATCGCGATCTTCAACCCGAATGATCCATTCCTTGACAGAGCCAAAGGAACAGCAGAAAAACTTGCAAAAGAAGTTCCGGACTGCAAAGTAAGTGTATATTGTCTGGATGATCAGGATAAATTAAAAGAAGAGATCGCAAACGCTGATATTCTTGCAAACGGTACTCTGGCTGGTATGAAACCACACGATGACCTTTCTCTGGTTGACAAGTCTATGTTCCATCCAAACCTTGTTGTGGCTGATTGTGTATACAATCCGGAAGAAACAAAGATGGTTAAAGAAGCAAAAGAAGCAGGCGTAAAACTTGCTGTAGGTGGTAAAGGAATGCTTCTGTGGCAGGGCGCTGCAGCTTACAAACTTTACACAGGTCTTGAGATGCCTACAGATGAATACCAGAAGTTTCAGAAGGAAAACGAAGGGAAATAATTAGAAATGGGAAAGACTAAGAAAACAAATTTAGTGGTTACTTCCATTGCGTTGTACTTTACTTATTTTATTCACGGTTTTGGTGCGTCCATTATGGGACAGTACAAGCCGGAACTTTCCGGAGCATGGGGATCTGAAATCAGCGGTGTTGTAGCAGTTATCGCAGCACTGGGACTTGGACGTCTGATTTCCCTGCCATTTTCCGGACCTCTCTCTGATAAATTCGGACGTAGATTAAGCGGTATCATTGGTGTTCTGTGCTATACAGCATATTTCATGGGAATCGCTTATGCACCTAACATGGGTGTTGCCTATGCATTTGCTATCATCGGTGGTATCGCAAACTCCTTTTTGGATACCTGCGTAAGCCCGACCTGTATGGAAATTTATGTAAATAATCCTTCCGTAGCGAACATGTTTACAAAATTCTCCATGTGTATCAGCCAGTTCTTACTGCCATATATGATCGGAGCTGTCGCATCAGCAAACATGTCCTACAGAACGATCTTTATCGTTGCAGGTGTTGCAATCTTTATCGATGGTATCCTGATCCTTTTCCTCCCATTCCCGGAAAGAGGAAACAAGACAGCAGCCGCAGGACAGAAGACAAAGAGCAAATTAAAAATCACACCGGCTGCACTGGCAGCGATCCTGATCGGATTTACAAGTTCTTCTACATTTATGCTGTGGCTAAACTGTAACAAAGAACTTGGTATGTTATACGGAATGACCAGTGATCAGGCTGGTAAGATCCAGTCCTTCTATGCAATAGGAACATTCGCAGCAATCCTTTGCTCCTCTGTTCTTATCAAGAAAGGTTTAAAAGAGATCAACATCCTGATTCTTTATCCGGCAATTTCCACTGTCACACTGTTACTGTGCTACTTTATCCAGAGCCCGACCATGTGTCTGATCGGTGGATTTGCAATCGGTTTTGCAGGAGCAGGCGGTGTTCTTCAGCTGGCTACTTCCACAACTGCAGAGTTCTTCCCGGAGAACAAAGCGACAGCAACTTCCATGGTAATGATCGCGTCCAGTATTGCTAACTACACGATCTTAAGCCTTGCAAGCTACATCACTAAGGTAGGCGGAGAAGGAGCCCCGAGAATGATCCTTCTTCTGAATGCAGGTGTTACTGTGGCAGGTATTTTACTTGCAATCTTTGTAAAGAAAAACAAAGAAGCTTAGAAATATAGCAAGTTTATTAAAGCAATTTCAGACACGCTATGACGATAGTGGCTGAAATAAGAAGTCAATAATTAACCCCATGAGAGAAATGAAATCCAACCCAGCTCGGATGTGTTTCTGAGCGGATTGGATTTCATTTAAGCGACGATTGTCTAAAAATTAACAAAAAAGATAGAAAGCATACGCTGAAATATAGAAATATTCTGTAAATATTCAATAATCTGCTATCCCGGGAGGTTGCTGAATAGTTGCTAAATTCTAACAAAATAATGTTAAAGGAGAAATTGTATGGCACATACAAGAGCGCAAAGAAGAGAAAATGAACTGCCCTACATCCCCTTTGGACCATTTCAGATAAGACTTCCTTTTATACACTATAAGATAGAATCTGTTGAGTTCATTCAGGGTCTGATCCTGGGCGTTACGGCACTGGCTGCTGTTCCATATCTGGAGCAGTATCTGGGGCTTCCTTATGAACTGGCATGGAGCTGTGTAATCATTGAGACATTTCTTTACCTGTTACACAGTCTGCTGGGCGATCCGGTCGTACCGGGCTGGATCACACCGACACTGCCATTAACTATTGTATTCCTGGAAGGTTTCCCTATGGGAAAAGAGCGAATACAGGCAATGATCGCATTACAGATGCTGGTAGGTCTGGTATTCATCTTCATGGGTGTGACCAAACTGGCAGATAAATTTGTCCACGCAGTTCCCGATTCTGTCAAAGGTGGAATTCTCCTCGCAGCGCCTGTTACGGTTATGGCAGGACAGCTGGGAGAGGGCGGAAACATGCACAAATATCCACTTGCAATTGTGGCAGGTGTAGGACTTCTGATCCTGATCAGTTTCTCAGACAAATATCAGGAGAAAAGAAAGACAAACAAATTCCTTGATCTGGTTGCCAGATATGGAAATCTGTTCCCGTACTTGATTGCTATGGTGGTGGGACTTCTTGTAGGAGAGTTGGACAAACCAGGTCTAGAGATCGGAACTTTTATCAAGATTCCACAGTTTAAAGAGATTATTGATCAGGTAAGTATTTTTGGTGTGGGTATCCCGCCGCTTTCTATGTATATTAAGGCTTTACCACTTGCGTTGGTATGCTATGTTATCGCATTTGGTGATTTTGTCACAACAGAAACCCTGGTTACAGAAGCACGGCAGGCTCGTGATGATGAATACATTGATTTCAATTCCAGCCGTTCCAATATGATCAGCGGTCTGAGAAACCTGATTCTTTCCATCATTGCACCATTTCCGCCACTTTCCGGTCCGTTATGGGTAGGGATGACTGTATCTGTATCTATGAGATACAAAGAAGGAAAGAAAGCAATGAAATCCCTTCTTGGAGGAATGTCCTCTTTCCGTCTGGCGACATTTTTAAGCGTGCTTATTATCCCGGTAGTAAGCTTCTTCCGCCCCATTTTTGGAGTAGGATCTTCCATTACTCTGATGTTCCAGGCATTTGTATGTGCGAGAATTGGTATGGATTATTGCAAGAGCGACAGAGACAAGATGATCGCAGGCGTAATGGCAGCAGTCCTCGCAACTCAGGGAACCGCATGGGCATCTGCATGGGCTCTGGCAGTAGGCTTCGGACTGAATATTTTTCTGTCCAACTGGAACCCCTTTGAGAAAAACCATAGATGATTAATGAAATCTGTGCTATAATCAGGTAAATTAAATGAAGAAGGGATGAATGCAATTATGATGTATTCGTTTATGACATTGAATGATGATACAGAAATTACTCATTCGGAAATGAAAGCAGATGGGAAAGTAAAAGTCTATATAGAAACTCCTGATGAATTTGGAGGATTCCACAATGCTACATGCTGGCTTCCTGATTATAGGTGGGAGGATATTGAAGGATATTCCGATACCGAGATGGCATATTTTAAGCAGTTAATCAGAAATAATGCTCATCTTATTATTGAATTTTCGCAGGAAGGAGGCATTTTAAATGCCGCAAATTCTTAGGATTGGACCATATAGTATTTATTTTTGGTCCAATGAAGGAGATCCCTTAGAACCAATTTATGTTCAGATATCAGAAGGAAGAGCCAGTGCAATAGCTACTAAAATATGGATTACCAGTACTGGAAAAACTATTCTCAGCAATAATAATTCTAAAATTCCGGAAAAGATACTGAAAAGGTTAATGAGAATGATAGAAGCCAATAGTTCCGATATTATTGATGAGTGGTTAAACCGTTTTGGAGAAATTCGATATTTTTGTTAAAAAATACCAGCTTTTATTTGCTGGTATTTTTTTATTATTGTGAAGGATTCTGAGACAAAGATACGGTTCTGGATAATTCAGGTTGAAAAAAAGAAGGCTCTATATTAATGGCTGAGGAAGGCAGTACAATATCAATAATAGTACCTTCGCCAGGTATACTGTCTACCAAAAGCCCATATTCTTCTCCATAATAACTGCGTAACCTTTGATTTACATTTGCAAGTCCGATGGAGTGATGCCCTTTTGGAGAAGTTTTGTTGCAATCCTGTAAAACTTTTAATTGTTCCGGCGACATTCCGCTTCCGTTATCAGCAACCAGAAAATGAAGTAATTCGTTTTCAAGTTGACAGGAAATGCTGATATAACATTCATTTTCTTTGTTAGAAAAACCATGTTCCACACTATTTTCTACAAGTGGCTGGAACAAAAATACAGGAAGATTCATCTGCAGAAATTCCGGAGGGATATTAATATCATAGCAGAATTTTCCGGGAAAGCGTATATTTTGGATAGTCATATAGCGCTGTACCTGCTGGAGTTCTTCCTGAAGAGTTGCAACAGGAAATTTTTCCAGATTATACCGTACAAGTTCAGACATACAGGTAGCAATGGTTTCAATCTCAGGTACATTATGAATTTCGGCAAGTGACTTGATAACATTTAAAGTATTATGGAGAAAATGATGATTTATCTGAAATTGCAACATTTGGACCCGCATTTGTTGTTCGGCAATCTGAATTTCATAATTTTGTTTCAGACTTAGAAAGAGACGTTGGCTCATTCCATTAAAGCTGTCAATCAGTTTACACAATTCCTGATTGGAACCGCAGGATTTCAGATCAATCTGTGCTCCATCGGAAGGATCCAAAATATCGATTTCATGACATAGATTGGAAACCGGACGGGTAAGTATTCTGGACAGGAAAATTGCTAGGATAAGTCCAAGCAATGCGCAGAATAGAAAAATCCCCAGGTAACTGATGATAGTGTCATGAAAAGTGTGAGTGATTTTTTCATTACTTATAATCTGAACAATATGCCACTGGGTAGTGTAATTAATGCATCCATTAATTACAAACTGCCCCAGAGATGTCTTCAGAGTACTTTGATCGATTGCATCCTGTGAAGTTAGAGTATTGCTGAAGTCTTCAAGTTTGGACAAAACAGAAGAAGATATATCTGCTTTTGAAAAAGATGCAAGATTAATTGTGCATGTAAGTTTATTATCAGCATTATAGATTAAAAGTGTGTTTTGTGTTTCGCAGGATGAAGATAGGATTTCCATAATTGGAGTAAAATCTATTTCTGCATAACATAGTCCTGTTTCCCGATAATCGTATCTATCCAGTAAAATTTTGACCATTGGAAGAATACTGTGTCCGGTACTGGAGTCTGTCTGCAGAGGGGCAAAATATGTCCGGTTTTTAGAAGTTTCAGCTAGTTTTTTCCATTTTTTCATATTAGATTCAATTGTATGACGCTGCTGCGATGTCTTTACATTGTATTCAAAAGAGTAACCGTATCTATTTTGAAAATAGACGGTAAGCATAGAACTGTTCAATTGATTTGTTTGGCGCATTAAATTTCGAAAAACATTGAAATCCTGAGCATATGACAGATAATCTTTTTCGTAATTAGTTATCATGGCTTTACGTGCGTCATCGTTGAGAAGCGGAGTATCTGCTATTTTTAGTGCATTTTCAAGAAGCGTATCAAGAGACTGGTTCATTTGCGTCAGTGTTGCAGCAGTAGACGTATTATATTCTGAAGTAATTGTACTGGTTTTTGAAATGGCATTTATTGTGCTTAGAAGAACCGTTGGAAAAATAACAAGAATAAGTGATGACAGAAAAATCTGCATACGAAAAGATAACTGATGTATTTTTTTCATAAAAACCTCCAGATATTTGTGATAGAATATTTTTAAAGAATTATAACATGTATTTTTTACAAAAAATAGAAAATATCCTAAGAAATTTTCTATTTTTATAAAACAATCTTTCTATTTTTTTGAAAAGAAGTTTATTATACTGTTTTCAACGGTCAGGGAACTTTGCAAAGTAGAAGACAGTAGAAAATTCTGGAGGTTAGAGAAAGATGACAAAGAAAGAGCGTGTACTGGCAGTAATGAAAAAAGAGCAGGTGGATATGATTCCGGCTGGATTCTGGTTTCATTATAAATCAGATTATACAGTGCAGCAGATGATTGATGAGCATATGAAATTATTCAGAACTACAGATATGGATATTATTAAAATTATGCAGGATTACCCATATCCGATTTCTGGAAAGATAACCTGCGCGGATGACTGGTACCATATCCAGGTAAAAGGAACAGACTCTGAAGAATTTGCAAAAATGGCAGAGATCATAAGAGGAATAAGAAAAGAAGCAGGTAAAGATGTTTTGATCTTCCAGACAATGTTTGGACCTTTTAAAGCTGCATCTATGACTTTTGGTGATGATGTTCTGATGAAATACAGTAAAGAAGCTCCAGAGGCAGTTGCGGCTGGTGTTAAGATTATTGCAGATGCATTGGAAGAGTGGACAAAGGGATATCTGGAGGCAGGAGCAGATGGCATATATTATTCTGCACAGTTTGGTGAAATCGGAAGATTTGAAAAAAATGAATGGGAAGAACTTGTGCGCCCATATGATCTTCAGATTTTAAAAGTAGCAGAGGAAATGCCAGAGAAATATAATATTCTTCATATTTGCGGTGAACCGGAATATCAGTTTGAAACACATGTAGAATGGTTTAAGAATTATCCGGCTGATTTGATTAATTGGTCAGTGAAAGATAATCATTTCAGTCTGGAGCAGGGACGTGAACTTTACAGCAGCGCGATTCTTGGTGGAATGAATAATAAGGGTAATGTATTGAATGGCTCTGAAGATGCAATCCGAGAAGAAGTAAAAGGAATTTTGGACGCGTTTGGAACAAAAGGAATTATGATAGGAGCTGACTGTACGATTCAGGGCGAAAATATCAGCCTTGATCTGATTAAAACAGCAGTGGAAGCGGCACATGCATACAAGAAATAAAAAGTAAAAGGAGAAATATATTATGGGTAAGAAGAGTTTGGCAGCATTACTTTGTGCAACAATGGCAATGACAGCATGTATGTTACCTGCAACAGCAGCAATGGCAGATGAACCATTAAAAATTGAATTCTTTCAGCAGAAGGGAGAAGAAGGACCTCAAAAGGGATATAAGGAGATTATTGATAAGTTCAATAAAGAAAATTCAGATATAGAGATTGAAATGAATACAGTTCCGGATGCAGGAACAGTTCTTACATCCAGAATTTCTTCTGGTGATATTCCGGTGATTTTTTCCGATTATCCAACACAGACACAGTTTAAACAGAAAGTTGCCAATGGATATGTACAGGATCTTTCTGATCAGGATTTCCTAAAAAACGTCAATGAATCCGCACTGGAAATGACAAAACAGGAAGATGGTGGATATTATGCGCTTCCTTACAGCCGAAACTATATTGGAGTTTACTATAACAAAAAGACCTTTGAAGATAATGGATTAGAAATCCCGACTACATGGGAAGAGTTTACTGCAGTATGTGATAAGTTAAAAGAGGCAGGAATTACTCCTATTGGAATGCATGGAAAAGATCCGGGACGTGTAGGACATCTGTTCCAGGCAGCAACTGTTGCATGGGCACCGGATGGTGTGGAAACTATCGGAAAAGTTGTTTCCGGAGAGGCAAAAATTGAAGGAGACGAAGAATTTAAAAATGTATTTGAAAAGATGAACACACTTCTTTCCTATGCGAATGAAGATGCACTGGCACTTTCTGATACAACATGTTACGAAAACTTTGTAAATGGTGAATATGCAATGACGATTACAGGTTCTTATGCGAGAGGAACTATCCAGTCTATTAACCCGAATCTGGAAATTGGTGTATTCCCACTTCCAAATGATACTTATGATGATACTAAGTGCTTATCCGGTATTGATGCTGCAATTTGTGTATCTGCACAGGCAAGTGATAAGGAAAAAGATGCAGCATATAGATTCCTTTCTTATCTTGCTGATCCTGAAAATGCACAGATATTCTGCGATAATGACGGTGCACCATCCTGTATCACAGGTGTTACAAGCAATGATGATGGAATCAAACCTATGGTAGATATGATTAATGCCGGAAAAACACATGACTGGATGGCGTCTACAATTGATAACAATGTAACTACTGACCTTTATAATGTAGTGCAGGGATTCTGGGCAAATAAAGATGTAGATGCAGTTATGAAAGACATGGATGCATCAATTGAAATTTCAAGCGCACAGTAAAATATTAAACGGCTCAATGTAGAAAAACCGTATACGTTCAAAAAAGATTGCTGCGTAAGAATAATGATTCATTGGCAGCAATCTTTTTTTGAACCTGGATTTGATAATAATAAACAAAGCCTTTTAAGAGGAGTGCTATATGAATAATACAAAAAGAAAAAAGTTATCGGGCAGAGTGACGTTTTTTCTGTTTACACTGATACCGGTAGTGCTTTATACATTTTTTTATGTGGTATCTGTAATCAATGGTATTCGATACAGTTTTACAGACTGGGATGGAATGGCTCAGAAAATGAATTTTATCGGGTGGAAGAATTATAAGATATTGCTCAAAAATCCGAACTTTTGGAATGCTATAAAAACAACGGTGATTTACAGTGTATTGCTGGTGATTGGTGTAATTGTAATATCACTGATTTTGTCAATTTCACTGAATTCACTGAAAAAGTTTAAGACATTAGTAAAATCCGTGTATTTTGTTCCGGCAATGATTGGTGGTGTTACAATTGCACTGATCTGGGATCAGATTTATTATCGAGTGATTCCGGTAATCGGGAAAGCACTGGGAATTTCCTGGTTATCTAACAGCGTTCTGATGTCTGGAGATACGGCGTTGCCTGCAGTTGTATTTGTACAGATATGGCAGGCGGTTGCGATGCCAACGGTAATCTTTATAGCCGGTTTGCAGCAGATTCCAGAAGAGCAGTATGAATCTGCCAAAATTGATGGTGCCACAGCTTTTCAGCGTTTCAGGTATGTTACATTTCCTTATTTGCTTCCAACAGTAACAGTAAATCTTATACTTACAATTAAACAGGGATTTACCTCATTTGATTTTCCGTACGCACTTACCGGAGGTGGACCTGTCCGGGCAACAGAAGTAATAGGAATTCTGATATATAATGATGCGTTTAAAAATATGCGATTTTCCATGGCAAATGCAGAAGCATGTATATTATTTGTGATTGTTGCGATATTCTCACTTACGCAGTTGAAACTGACAAGTAAAGGAGGGACGGACTGATGAAGATAAAAGCAGGAAATGACGAAAGAGTATGGCTTTTTTTTAGAAATATTATTTTGATCGGTGGATTACTCCTGATTTTATGCCCTCTTTGGATGGTGCTGATCAACTCATTTAAAACATTGGAGGAGGCCGGAAAAAATTTCTTTGCGCTTCCTTCAAAACTGAATCTGGAAAATTATATTGAGTTGTTTACTAACAGTAATTACTGGATTTTTTTGAAAAATTCATTTAAAATAACAGTAATATCCATCATTTTGATTTTGATTTTTGTTCCGTCTGTTTCTTATTCTATTGCAAGAAACTTTAACCGGAAGTATTACAAAACAATTTATTTTTATATTATGATGGGGTTATTTGTTCCGTCGCAGGTAGTATTGTTGCCTGTAACCAAAATGATGTCAAAGTTAAATATGCTTAATCATGCGGGACTGATTATTCTGTATGCGGCATTTGGCCTGACGCAGGGAGTATTTCTGTTTGTAAATTATATCAGAGGTCTTCCTTACGAAATTGAGGAGTCTGCACAGATTGACGGTTGCAGTGTATTTCAGACATATGTAAAAATAGTACTTCCTCTGGTAAAGCCTATGATTTCTACGTTGCTGATCATGGATACTTTGTGGATCTGGAATGACTTTATGCTCCCTTTACTAATTTTAAACCGTTCACAGGCTATTTGGACACTTCCTCTTTTTCAGTATAATTTTAAGACAGAATATTCTTTTAACTATACAATGGCGTTTACGGCATACTTACTTGCTATGTTGCCTATGTTGATCATTTATTGTATGGGACAGAAATACATAGTCAAAGGACTGACAGCAGGATCTGTAAAAGGTTGATCCTGTAGAAGTAGTATATTGCGGGCGAAAGGAGAATCATGAAAAGTGAAGGTGCTGGTTGTAGAAGATGAATTTTATGCAAGAAAAGCCATGATAAGACAAATCAAAAAATATGATCAGGATGGACTTTTTGAGATATCGGAGGCATCTAATGGAGAGGAAGGCTGGGAATTTTGCGAAAAATATAAACCAGAACTTGTCTTGACAGATATTCGTATGCCTAAAATGGATGGGATACAGCTTCTTCAGGAGATCCGCAATAATGAATTAGAAATAAAAGTAATTATTCTGAGTGCTTACTCTGATTTTGAATATGCTCGCAGTGCAATTGTAAATGGAGCTTCAGATTATCTACTGAAACCAATTGACGATACGGCTCTGACAGAATGTCTGAATAAGTTTGTCACTCAGCATAAAATAGAACGAAAAGAAGCTTTGCTATCCAGAAAAGATATGGCAACACAATATATTTTGAACAGTATTCAGGAATCAAAATATTCCGGTTTTATAGAGAAAAATATGTTTGAAAGAGTGTTTTCGAAATATCAGCTAGGTGTTTTCCTGTTTCTTCATGATAAGCCGAGACAGGAAATCTTTCTTACAGAATTGGAAGAAAGCTGCGGAAGTATCATGCTGACGAAGATTCGGTTTGTAGAATTGAAACCGGATATGTGGATACTGCTTGTAAAACCGGAGGGTGATATGCTGTTTTTCTGGAGACGTATCAGAAAACTGCTGGAGAAAGAGGATTCCCAGGTTAAGATGGGAATCAGTAATGTGTATGGTGCAAAAGATTCTGTTTTAGATGCTTTTAGAGAAGCGGTTACTGCAGTAAAGAGCAGAATTTACAAAGGGGAATCTCTGATTTTTGCGAAGGAAATAAAGCAGGAAGATTTTTCAGAATATTACCTTGAAAAAGGAATAGAAAGAGAACTGGAACAATATCTAAAGGAAGGGAATGAAGGCAAAACAGGGACAACGCTGGATAAACTTTTTAAAGATATTGAGAAAGTTCTCCCAATCCGAATAGAATGTCTGGAACTTTTGTATTCACAGATTATCCTTATATACCGAAGAACGATTCGAATGGAAAATCATGATAAAGAATTAGACAATCTGTCAGAAGGTTTTTTGAAGTTTGATTCTGTTTTGGAGATTGAAAGCTATCTCAGGAGGATTGCGGAAAATATTTGTCATATGCAGCCGCAGAAACAATCAGACGAGTTGACCAATACGGGAATGGACATTGTGGAGAAGATGAGCGAATATGCAGTCAATAACTACAATATGGACATTACAATCCGGAATCTTGCGGAAAATGTATTTTTCATGAATCAGAGTTACATCAGCCATTTATTTGCTGAGAAGAAAGGAATTAGTTTTTCTGCATTTCTGCGAATGATTCGGATTTGTCATGCTAAGGAATTTCTGGCTGATGCGAGATGGTCCGTAACAGATGTTGCATTGATGTCGGGTTATAACGACACCTCACAATTTATACGTATTTTCCGGCAGGAAACAGGAATGACGCCAAAGAAATACCGAATATTTCTGAAAAATGGAGGAAGTGAAAATGAATCCAGGGAAAGTTGAATGGAATGAAGAAAATAAGCCACAGCTTGATATGGAATTATTAGAACAATGGATCTCCAGACAGGAAGATCAGATGCGAGAAGATATTGCAGCATTGATCAGAATCCCGAGTATTGCTGATCAGCAGGATGCAATTCCGGGGGCACCATATGGAAAAAAATGCAGGGAAGCACTGGAACAGATGCGAGCATTTGGATTGAGAGAACAGATGGAGACAGAAGATATAGACGGACACTGTCTGACTATTGCTACAGGCAAAGGGAATGTTGAGATTGGAATATGGAATCATCTGGACGTAGTTCCGGAAGGAAAAGGATGGATATATCCGCCCTATACGTGTACAGAAAAGGATGGCTATTTAATTGGGCGTGGAGTACAGGATAATAAAGGTCCTGCAGTTGCTGTTTTATATGCAATGAAATATTGCAGGGAAAAAGAAATTCTGAATAATATTAAAGTAAGGCAGATTCTTGGATGTCAGGAAGAAAGCGGTATGACAGATGTAGAATATTATCTGAAATACAAAAAAGCACCGGAATATTCTTTTGTTGCTGATTGTGGATTTCCCGTATGTTGCGGAGAAAAAGGACATTGTATTGTGTTGATGGAAACTGTTAGTGCAGTAGAGGGGATTCTGGAATTTGACGGAGGGACTGCGCCTAACAGCGTGCCGTCTTTTGCTCATGCGGTTGCGGAGAACAAAATAGGACAAAAGAGCGAAGAAACAGCAGTGGGAATCAGTGGACATGCAGCTTTCCCGGATGGAACTCAAAATGCAATAGGTATACTTTGTGGAAAGTTGAAAATGCAAAATTTTCCTAAACAGACAAAAAGAGCATTAGAATTTGTGGAGAGACTTTCAGAAGGCGGTTATGGGGAAAAAACAGAAATTTGTTGTTCTGATGAATGTTCTGGTAGACTGACATGCAATATAGGTCAGGCATTTCTGCACGAAGGACATTTGAGAATAGTGATTGACATCCGTTATCCAGTTACTAAAAAAACAGAAGATTTTCTTCCGAAGCTGCAAACAGAAGCTGCTAAATCAGGAATTCGCATCATTGGTATTGAAGACAGCAGACCATATTATATGAATCCGGAACAGCCTTTCATACAGACTCTGATGGAAGCATGGAGGGAGGTTACAGGTCTTGAAGGCAGACCGTTTGTTATGGGAGGAGGAACTTATGCGAGGAAAATTCCCAATGCAGTGGCATTTGGCCCTGGACAGGAGCGAAATCTAGACAGGCTCGGACTTCCAAAAGGACATGGAAACTGTCATTGTGCAGATGAAGCGGAATTGTTTGAAAATCTGAAGAATGCAGTGAAAATATATGTTTTTGCACTTAAAAAACTGGACAAAAGAATAAAAGAAATACGTTAACTAAAGAGAAATACATAAATTAAGTATAATACAGGAGGATACAAAAAATGAAAATGTTTCAGATTAGTGACAAAATAAACAATGTATCAAGAATTGGAATTGGATGCATGAGAATTACAGGTTTATCTGATGAAAAAGCGGTAAGGAGTCTGACTGAAGGAGCACTGGAGTGTGGAATTAACTTTTTTGATCATGCAGATATTTATGCAGGCGGAGAAGCCGAAACGGTATTTGGAAATGCGCTGACACCTCAGTTGCGTGAAAAGATGGTGATTCAGACAAAATGTGCCATACGTCCGGGTATCTGTTATGATTTTTCAAAGGAATATATTCTGGATTCTGTAGATGGAAGTTTGAAACGTTTAAAAACAGATTATGTAGATATATTACTTCTTCATCGTCCAGATGCGTTGATGGAGCCGGAAGAGGTAGCAGAAGCATTTGAAATTCTGGAAAAAAGCGGAAAAGTAAAAGCATTTGGTGTAAGCAATCACAATCCGATGCAGATTGAATTATTAAATCAATACTGTGGTGGAAAAATCTGTATTAATCAGATACAGTTTTCAGCAGTTCACTGTCCAACTATTGATGCAGGACTAAATGTAAACATACATAATGATGCAGGATGTAATCGTGATGGTGGTATTATCGAGTATGCAAGACTGAAGAAAATGACATTGCAGGCATGGTCTCCGTTCCAGTATGGAATGTTTGAAGGAATATTTATTGGAAACGAGAAATTTCCGGAACTGAATAAAGTGTTAGATCGTCTGGCAGAGAAATATGGGGTAACACAGAATGCAATCGCAGTTGCGTGGATTATGCGTCATCCTGCAGGAATCCAGACAATTGTAGGAAGTACAAATCTGAAAAGAATTCAGGATATAAGTAAAGCATCCGATATTGTTCTGAGCCGTGAAGAATGGTATGAAATTTATCTTGCAGCAGGAAAAATGCTGCCGTAAGAAAAAACATATCATCTAAATTAGATGGTAAAGAACTTTGCTTGACAGTTAGGAGAAGAGAGAGCGCATTCATGGAAAAAAAAGTGTATGAGAGTTATCTGGAGATTCTCAGAGAAGAACTTGTTCCTGCTCTGGGATGTACGGAACCTATTGCGATTGCATATGCAACAGCAACAGCAGCTTCTGTGCTGGAAAAAGTGATAAAAACAGATGATGATGGAAATAAAAAATATGATGGACATTTAAATCTTTATTGCAGTGGAAATATAATAAAAAATGTAAAAAGTGTTACAGTACCAAATTCAGGAGGAATGAGGGGCATTGAAGCTGCTGCAGTTCTTGGAATGGTTGGTGGTCAGGCAGAACGAAAACTGGAAGTACTGGAAGGAATTACAGAAACTGAACGCATTCAGACAGCAAAACTTCTCGAAACACAATTCTGTACATGTTATCTTGAAGAAGGAGTAGAGAATCTTTATATCCGTGCAGAACTTACACAAAATGGACATAGAGCAGTTGTGGTTATAGAAAATAAACATACGAATATTGTCCTAATCAAAAAAGACGATGAGATACTGTTGGAAAAGAGAGGCTTTCAGCAGAAAAAAACAGAGAAAAAACAGGATAAAAGAGATTTGTTGAATGTAGCAGATATTCTGGAGTTTGCAGAAATTGTGGATATAAAAGAGATAGAGGAAGTCATAGGACGCCAGATTGCCATGAATACAGCAATTTCTGAAGAAGGTCTGCGTAATCATTACGGAGCAGAAGTGGGACGTACCCTGCTTCGAGCATATGGTGATGATGTTAAAGTACGTGCCAGAGCAAAGGCGGCAGCTGGATCTGATGCAAGAATGAATGGATGCTCTATGCCAGTAGTTATTAATTCCGGGAGCGGAAATCAGGGAATGACCTGTTCTCTACCAGTCATCGAATACGCCAGAGAACTTAAAGTTTCTAAAGAGAAAATGTATCGTGCACTGGTTGTAAGCAACTTAATAGCGATTCACCAGAAAACTTATATTGGAAGTCTGTCAGCTTACTGTGGAGCAGTAAGTGCCGCATGTGGAGCAGGAGCTGCCATATCCTGGTTAAACGGTGGTGATTACAATGCAATATCTAAAACAATCACAAATGCTCTTGCAAATACAAGTGGCATTGTATGTGATGGAGCTAAGTCTTCATGTGCTGCTAAAATCGCTTCAGCAGTAGATGCAGCAATTATGGCATACGCTCTGGAGGATGCAGATCATTGTTTTCAGGCAGGCGAGGGATTGGTACGTGATAATGTTGAGGATACAATCCGAAATATGGGATACGTAGGAAGAGTTGGAATGAAAGATACAGATGTTACAATCCTGAATTTGATGATCGATCAGAAAAAAGTATAAAAACAAAGGACCTGTCAGGTTTCGACAGGTTCTTTGTCATGGGAATTTTAAGGAGTATTATTTGAGCAAATATTTATTTGCCGTATATCTCATGGGATAGCAATCATCTGTTGCCGGATATGAGTGATACCAGGCGACTATAGGCAAGAATAACATCTGATATCACATCATTCATCAACAGATCACAGACTGCTGTGAATAATATCCAGCACCTGCTTTAATTCATTCACACCGATTTGTCCCGGTGCGGAAGCTTTGGAAGCAGCGCCGAAGGTGAGAGCGGAACCGAATGTCTCACCTGTCAGGCGGCTGATAACGCCTGTTCCTGCCATGGACATGGTAATGATCGGGCGGTCTGCATATTTCTCAGACATTTCCAGAGTAGCACTGAGAAGTGTGAGAACATCCTGCCTGCAAGTCGGCATAACTGCCATTTTCGGAATATCAGCACCGAAATCCTGCATCATGCGAAGACGTCTGATAATCTCATCCTTCTCCGGAGTCTTAAAGAAATCATGGTTAGAAGCGATTACTTTCACACCTGCCTCATGAGCAGCGTTGATAATTGTTTTTACAACATCATCGCCTGTAAATGCTTCTACATCAATTAAATCTACATAACCACTCTGTGCAGTTGCAATATTTAAAGCAGCATAATCACTTACAGAGATATCCTTCTCACCGCCCTCTTTAGAAGTACGGAATGTAAGGAGAACAGGAATGTCTTTTAAAACTTCCTGAAGTTCTTTAGCGGTCTCTAATACTTTCTCAGTAGCAAAGACATCATCGAACCAGTCAACACGCCATTCAACCACATCAACCGGAAGAGTGGTAATCTTTTTTGCTTCTTCGAGAATGTCTGTTTTTGTTCTTCCTACGATGGGAACGCAGATTTTAGGTCTGCCTTCACCGATCACAGTGTTTTTTACCTGAACTGTGTTCATCTGTTTATCCTCATATTTTCTGTTATATTGGAAGTTCTGTGAAATACTGAACCTAATCCGGTCAGGTAAATTCTTTGCTTTAACCCAATCAGGTAATCCTCTGGTTTAATTGCAAAAAGCAATAAACAGTAGACTGGGATTTGCTATAATATAAGCCGCATCCGCAGTATTTCATAGAACTATTATAAGAATAACCGTAACATAAGCCTGATCAACAGGCTTTTGATTCTATACATATACACGCCTGAAAGCAAACTGCAGGATATGCACATTCTGCGCGGAGTAAATATATCAGTACATCTCCTGCAGTACGCCGAAAAGCGGTATATATCAAATATTATGTGTGGAAAGATCGGTGAAATGATCTGTTCTGCATCACAATATAAGATATCATTACTGAAGATACCATCAGGTATCAGTCATCATAGGAGATGTGAAGAATCTCTTTCATATGTTCAATAGGCATTGGTTCGCCTGTCCATAACTCAAATGCAGCAGAGCCCTGGAATAACATCATTCCCAGACCGTTCATTGTCTTGCACCCTGCCTCTTTTGCCATGGAACGCATCTTTGTCTCCAGCGGAGAGTAAGGAACATCAATAACGACCAGCTCAGGACGGAAGTAAGATTTGTCCGGAACAACGGACTGTCCCTCCAGTGGTTTCATTCCCACACCTGTAGCATTGACAAAGATAAAACTGTCATCCATCTCAGCTTTCAGTTTATCAAGGTCTGCCAGATCATAAAGAACTGCATGGCAGGATGTCTTTGTGTTGATCTTCTCTACTGTGGATACTGCACGATCCCAGAATTCATCCTTGCGGTTGAAGATTGTAATCTCAGCAACGCCGTCCAAAGCAGCCTGGATTTCGATAGCAGTAGCAGCACCACCTGCACCGACGATGGTCATTTTCTTTCCGATCACGTCAATATCATTATCTTTCAGGGCAGACATAAATCCGATACCGTCAGTGATATGACCTGTAAGATGGCCGTTGTCATTTACGATTGTGTTAACCGCACCGCATAATTCTGCAGCAGGAGAAAGCTCATCCAGGTATTTTCCAACCAGAGTTTTGTTAGGCATGGAAACATTGGATCCTCTCATTTTCAGAGTACGGATTGCTTTTACTGCATCCTCAATTTCATCTGCGCCAACCTCGAAAGCAAGGTAAGCGTAGTCATACCCGAGTTTTGCAAAAGCCTCATTCTGCATTGCAGGAGAGCTGGAGTGACGGATCGGGTAAGCCATCAGACCGATTAATTCAGTATGTCCGGTAATTCTTTCAGCCATTATAATATCCCCTTTTGTATTTTGTTGTAAAGTATTTTGTTGTAAAGGTTTTTATTGAAGGTATCCCATCTGAGTCAGTGTATTAAGGATATTTCTTCCTTCCAGAGTTCCGTCGATGATCCTTCTTGCACGTTTGCTGTCTCCGATGTTCAGGATCTCAACATCATCAGAAACAAAAGCATCGGAAAGTTCTGCGAAAAGCTGTCCCTGAGCTCTCATACCAAGACATACGAATCCGTAGTCAAATGAAAGCTCACGTTCACCTTCTGCATCTTTTACAAGGAAAGAGCTGTCTTTTACTTCCTGAAGAGCTGTCTTTGTAAGCTGGGCCACATGATGTTTCTTCATCTGGTCTTTCATGTCATTCTTTGTAACAGGATCCAGGTCACGTCCGATCTGATCCATCATCTCTACAATAGAGATTTCAGCATTTCTTGCTGCAAAGAATTCCACAACATCAAGACCAACAGCGCCGCCGCCCACAACAACAACCTTCTTGCCTGTCATATCTTCCGGATAATCATTGATGTGATTAATCATTCCCAGGATAGAAGCGACCTTGCTGCCTTTTTTGTCAATGCGGTCGTGAAGTCCTTTGATCGGAGGAAGCAGTGGTGCGGAACCTGTGGAGCTTACGATCAGGTTCGGATGGAACTTGCGGATATTTTCCGGTGTTCCTTCTGTGTTTGTGAAGATATAAAGATTCTCAAGCTGCTCTGCTCTGTGAATCAGATAGTTCGGGAAATCAGCCAGACGCTTCTTTGCAGGAATCTTAGAGATCACAGAAGCAAGACCGCCAAGAGTTTCACCCTTTTCCAGAAGGAAGGTGTTACAGCCTACTTCTGCGGCTGTACAGGCAGCTTCCAGTCCGGCAGTACCGCCTCCGATTACTACAACGTTACAGTTTTTGTTCACTTTCTGATTCTTATAAACATCACCTTCCAGAACAGCCGGGTTTACAGTACAGCGGATCGGACGGTTAAAGCCGATTCTGTTTCCTGCACATCCGATGTTACAGGAGATACATTTGCGAAGGTCACATTCTCTGCCTGTAGCTACTTTGTTTACCCATGCAGGTTCTGCGATAAGACCACGTCCCATACCGATCAGGTCTGCATCGCCGTCAGCGAGGATCTGCTCGGCAACCTTCGGGTTACGGATATTTCCCATGGAGATACATGGTTTGCCGAATTTCTCTCTGACAGCTTTAGGCATATAGGAACGCCATCCGTCTTTCATGTAGTTGGCATCGATCTGATACTGGATAGAACCGTTTAAACCGCAGGAAACATCGAAGATATCAACTTCATCCTGAACATATTCCAGATATTCAAGAGTGTCCTCAAGAGTGTTGCCGCCTTCCATCAGCTCATCTGCGCTGAGACGGAGCATGATCGGGAAGAAAGGTCCGACCTGTTTTCTTACTTCTTCAATGACCATACGGCAGAAACGTGTTCTGTTTTCCACAGATCCGCCGAACTCATCTGTACGTTTGTTTGTAAGAGGAGAGAGGAACTGGCTGATCAGATAGGAATGTCCCGCATGGATCTCTACTGCGTCAAAACCAGCAGCCTGGGCTCTCTTTGCAGCCTCGCCGTATTTCTTTACAATGTGATGGATTTCTTCCACTGATAACGGACGCGGGATCTCTCCGCCTTCTTTGGACGGAACATCAGATGCGGAAACAGGCTGCATATTTGTACGTGCGGAAACAGCGGAAGCACCCGCGTGGTTGATCTGGATTGCAATACAGGTACCATATTTGTGAATCTCTTCACAGAATTTGTACAGACGCGGCAGATAGTTGTCGTGGTCAATACGAAGCTGAGTAGTTCCGTTGGAACCCTGCGGAGAATCCACACTTGCGTTCTCTACAATGATCAGTCCTGTTCCGCCCTTGGCACGTTCTTTGTAATAATTGATATGAAGAAAGCTCATTTCTCCATTCTGCTCACCGTAGTTTGTACCCATAGGCATCATAACAATACGGTTTTTGATAGTCATATTTTTTACTGTGAGTGGTGTGAAAATATGCTGGTAATTGCTTTTCATTACGTCTTTCCTCCTGAAATTTTCTGTTGGATCTATAACTGTTCAGTGCTTTAGCTGTGGCCTGAATTTCTTTGATGTGTTAATTATATAACGGGATAATCCATAAATCTAATTGATAATTCGTGCTATATAATAAAAAACATCTATGGTTTTCCACGCACTGAATGAAAAGCATTCATAACCGCATGCTGCATCATGTAAAAAACCTGACAAACCGGCATGGCTATAGTATTTTTCTCTGGGCTGCGCTGAGACTTTTGTACCTGTACAATCGGATTCGCAAACAAGCGAGTGGTATAGTTATTTCGAAAACGATGTACCGGTTTAAAGGAGAGGGTGAAATACGGGACAATGCAAAATAATCGTAATATCTTCTATTTAATAGGAAGAAATACGCAAAAAAACAAAATTTGGAGAAACCTGACAAACTTTTTTGCTATATTTTTAACGAAAATGACAAATAAATGTTGAAATTTTCTGCCAGAAAAGGTAGAATTAAAATTGGCTAAATTTTTGGGTTAACTTTTAAATATTCTCATAAAGATGGAGGGCAAACAAGAATGAGTAATGCAACACAAAGCTTAGCAGGCACAAGAATTACTTCTTTGCTTGACGCAAACAGTTTTGTCGAAATCGGTCAGAGCGTAACAGCCAGATCAACAGATTTCAACATGGCTGCAAACAAAGCACCATCTGACGGTGTAATCACCGGATATGGTGTAATCGATGACAAACTGGTTTATGTATACAGCCAGGACGCATCCGTATTAAACGGTACTGTTGGCGAAATGCATGCCAAGAAGATCACAAGACTTTATGATCTTGCAATGAAAACAGGCGCTCCGGTTATCGGACTTGTAGACTGCGCAGGTATCCGTCTTCAGGAAGCAACAGATGCACTGGAAGCTTTCGGACAGATCTATCTGAAACAGACACTGGCATCCGGTGTGATTCCGCAGATCACAGCAATCTTCGGAACATGCGGCGGTGGTATGGCAGTTATCCCGTCCCTGACAGACTTCACATTTATCGAATCCAAAAAAGGAAAAATGTTCATCAACACACCGAACGCACTGGAGGGAAATAACGCAGACAAATGCGATACAGCAGCAGCTGATTTCCAGAGCAAGGAAACAGGTCTGATCGATGGCGTTGGTACAGAAGAAGAGGTTCTTGGCCAGATCCGCTCTTTAGTATCACTTCTTCCTTCTAATAATGAAGACACAGACAATTACACAGAGTGTACAGATGATCTCAACCGTGTATGCGCTGAACTTGCAAACTGTGCAGGTGATACAGCAATCGCACTTTCCCAGATCGCTGACAACGGCGAATTCTTCGAGACAAAAGCAGACTATGCCAAAGATATGGTTACAGGATTTATCCGCTTAAACGGAGCAACCATCGGTGCAGTTGCAAACAGAAGCGAAGTATACGACGCAGAAGGCAAGAAAGTAGAAACATTTGACGGAAGCATCTCCGCAAGAGGTGCAAGAAAAGCAGCAGACTTCGTGAAATTCTGCGATGCTTTTGACATTCCGGTACTTACACTTACAAACGCAACAGGCTTCATGGCAACCTTATGCAGCGAGAAGATGATGGCGAAATCCGTAGGTGAGCTGGTAGCTGCATTCGCAGACGCAACAGTTCCGAAGGTAAACGTGATCATCGGCAAAGCTTACGGTACAGCTTACGTGGCAATGAACAGCAAATCTATCGGTGCTGACCTTGTATATGCATGGGATAACGCAGAGATCGGTATGATGGACGCTTCCCTGGCAGCCAAGATCATGTACGCAGATGCAGATGCTGCTGAATTAAATGAGAAAGCTGCTCAGTACAGAGAACTCCAGAATGGTGTTGCTTCCGCAGCAGCAAGAGGCTATGTTGACACTGTTATCAGCCCGGCTGACACGAGAAAATATGTAATCGGTGCATTTGAGATGCTGTTCACAAAAAGGGAAGATCGTCCGTCCAAGAAACACGGAACGATTTAAGCGGGGTGACGCATATGAAAATGATCAAAAAAATAACTTCTGTATTCATGACATTTCTCGTAATGGCTGCACTGGTGATCGGCAGCACTTCTGTGGTATTTGCCGCTGATGAGATTAATGATACTGTCAAGTCCACACTGATAACTACAGCAGAGGGGCTGACAGATACCATTGTCCAGCTTAAAGATGAAGAAATTGAGAATTACATGAGTTCAGGAAATGACTTTACAATAAGTGCCATGCAGTCCTGGCAGACATCCAAGGATGAACTTGGCGCAAAGAAGGACAGCAATGGTGAAACTACTGTAACTTTCAAAGATGATCAGTACACAGTTACTGTTCCTCTTAAATTTGAGAAAGCAGAAGCAAACTTTGTATATGTCTTTGACTCACAGGGAACACCGATTTCCATGACTGTAGATGTGCAGTATGGTATGGGTAAGACTCTTCAGAGAGCAGGTCTTAATACTCTGATGGGTATTGGAACTGTATTCGTAATGCTGGTTTTATTAAGTCTTTTGATCTCTCTGTTCCGTTTCATCCCGAATCCGGAAGCAAAGAAAGCAGCAGAAGCAAAAGCAGCCAAGGCTGCAAAAGAAGCAGAGGCAGCAGCAATCGCAGCAGCCGCTCCTGCACAGACAGCAGAAGAGAACCTTGCAGATGACGGAGAACTGGTAGCTGTTATCGCAGCAGCAATCGCAGCAGCAGAAGGAACTACAACAGACGGATTCGTAGTTCGTTCCATCCGCAAAGTAAAAAGAAACAGAAGATAATTACTGTTCATCCGATAATATTTTTGCGTATCGTAGATTACATTACTGAGAAAGTAATGAACGCTAATAATTGTTATTTATTTAGGAGGATTTTAAAATGAAAAGCTATACAATTACAGTAAATGGTACAGCATATGAAGTAACTGTTGAAGAAACAGGAAGCGTATCCGCACCAGCAGCAGCTCCGAAGGCCGCACCTAAAGCAGCACCGGCAGCAGCTCCGAAAGCAGCAGCTCCTGCAGCAGGCGCAGGCGCAGTAAAAGTAACTGCTTCCGTACCTGGTAAAGTTGTTAAAGTAGCAGCAAGCGTTGGACAGGCAGTAAAAGCCGGAGACAGCGTAATTATTCTTGAATCCATGAAGATGGAAATCCCTGTAGTAGCTCCTCAGGACGGTACTATCGCAAGCATTGATGTTGCAGAAGGTGCCTCTGTAGAAAACGGAGATACTTTAGCAACAATGAACTAAGACGGGAGGTAGTCAAATGTCTTATGTAACAGAAACATTGTCCAACCTGATTCATCAGACAGCATTCTTCAATCTGACATGGGGCAATTACCTGATGATCGCAGTAGCCTGCGTATTCCTTTACCTTGCTATCAAAAAAGGATTCGAACCGCTTCTGCTTGTTCCTATCGCATTCGGTATGCTGCTTGTAAATATCTATCCGGACATTATGGCAAACCCGGAAGATATGTCTAACGGTGTAGGTGGACTTCTTCATTATTTCTACATCCTTGATGAGTGGAGTATCTTACCATCTCTGATCTTCATGGGTGTAGGTGCCATGACAGACTTCGGTCCGCTTATCGCAAATCCGATCAGCTTCCTGATGGGTGCTGCAGCACAGCTTGGTATCTATGCAGCTTACTTCCTTGCAATCTTCCTTGGATTCAACGGAAAAGCAGCAGCAGCTATTTCCATCATCGGTGGTGCCGACGGCCCGACTTCCATTTTCCTTGCAGGTAAACTTGGACAGTCTGCACTGATGGGACCAATCGCAGTGGCAGCATATTCCTATATGTCACTGGTTCCGATCATCCAGCCGCCTATCATGAAACTCTGCACAACTGAGAAAGAACGTAAGATCAAAATGGATCAGCTTCGTCCGGTTTCCAAACTGGAAAAGATCCTTTTCCCGATCGTTATCACAATCGTTGTCTGCCTGATCCTGCCTACAACAGCTCCTCTGGTTGGTATGCTTATGCTTGGTAACCTCTTCAGAGAGTGCGGTGTTGTTAAACAGCTGACAGAAACAGCTTCCAACGCCCTGATGTATATCGTAGTTATCCTTCTGGGTACATCCGTAGGTGCTTCCACAAGTGCAGAAGCATTCTTAAACGCAGATACTCTGAAAATCGTAGTTTTAGGTCTTGTTGCATTCGCAATCGGTACATTTGGTGGATGTATGCTTGGTAAACTGCTTTGCAAACTGACTCATGGAAAGATCAACCCGCTGATTGGTTCTGCCGGTGTATCCGCAGTACCTATGGCAGCCCGTGTATCCCAGAAAGTGGGTGCAGAGGCAGATCCTACAAACTTCCTTCTGATGCACGCAATGGGTCCGAACGTTGCCGGTGTTATCGGTACAGCCGTAGCAGCCGGAACATTCATGGCTATTTTTGGAGTATAACCAAATCAAGCAAGCTATCTTGCTTGTATCAGGAGGAGTGCAACTCCTTCTGATAAGCTGCGGAGCAGCTATTTGGTTATGAGCAAGTAGCGAAGCGGATTGCGAATATCCGATTAAACAAACTATAAAGGAGATTTAATAATGGCAGAATTAGAGAAAAAACCTGTTAAAATTGTGGAAACCATTCTCCGTGATGCTCATCAGTCTCAGATCGCAACACGTATGACCACAGAACAGATGCTTCCGATCGTAGATAAACTTGACAAAGTCGGCTATCACGCAGTAGAGTGCTGGGGTGGTGCAACATTCGATGCATCCCTTCGTTTCCTTCACGAAGATCCATGGGAAAGACTTCGTAAATTACGTGACGGCTTTAAGAACACAAAACTTCAGATGCTTTTCCGTGGACAGAACATCCTTGGATACCGTCCATACGCAGACGACGTTGTAGAATATTTCGTACAGAAATCTGCTGCAAACGGAATCGATATCATCCGTATTTTTGACTGCCTCAATGACCTTCGTAACCTTCAGACAGCTGTAAGCGCTGCAAACAAAGAGAAGGCTCATGCACAGGTAGCTCTTTCCTACACATTAGGAGATGCTTACACACTGGAATACTGGACAGACATTGCAAAACGTATCGAAGATATGGGCGCTAATTCCATCTGTATCAAAGATATGGCAGGTCTTCTCCTTCCAAATAAAGCTACAGAGCTTGTTACAGCATTAAAAGAAACAGTTAGCATCCCGATCGACCTTCATACACATTACACATCCGGTGTAGCTTCCATGACTTACTTAAAAGCAGTAGAAGCAGGTGTAGATATCATCGATACAGCAATGTCTCCATTCGCACTGGGAACATCCCAGCCTGCAACAGAAGTTATGGTTGAGACATTCAAGGATACACCATACGACACAGGATTTGACCAGAAACTTCTCTCCGAGATCGCTGACTACTTCCGTCCGATCCGTGACGAAGCTCTTGACAGCGGACTTCTTAATCCGAAGAACCTTGGTGTTAACATCAAGACTTTACTGTACCAGGTACCGGGCGGTATGCTCTCCAACCTGACTTCCCAGTTAAAAGAACAGCACGCAGAAGACAAATTCTACGATGTTCTTGAGGAAGTTCCGCGTGTACGTAAAGACCTTGGTGAACCGCCACTTGTTACTCCGTCTTCCCAGATCGTTGGTACACAGGCTGTATTCAACGTACTTATGGGCGAGAGATACAAAATGGTTACAAAAGAAACAAAAGATATTCTGTTAGGAAAATACGGCGCAACTGTAAAACCGTTTAATCCGGAAGTACAGAAGAAGTGCATCGGCGATGAGAAACCGATCACATGCCGTCCGGCAGACCTTCTTGACAACGAACTTGAGAAACTTGAGAGTGAAATGGCCCAGTACAAAGAACAGGATGAGGATGTATTAACATACGCACTGTTCCCACAGGTAGCTATGGACTTCTTCAAGTATCGTCAGGCTCAGAAAACAAAAGTTGACGAGAAAGCAGCTGACAAAAAGAACGGAGCATATCCTGTTTAATTAAATATGTAACAAAAGAAAAAAGGAGCTTGCGCAAGCAGGCTCCTTTGCGTTATTATAAAAAAGATGTAATACCCACAAGACAGGAGCTTCTTCGTAGTGGAGCAGTCCGCAGGGTATGGATAAACGCAAAAAACACAGGAAGGAACATTCCATGAGCAAAGTACTGATCATCGGCGGCGGCGCTGCCGGAATGATGGCGGGAGTATTCGCAGCCCGCAACCATCATGAAGTTCATATATTAGAAAAAAACGAAAAACTCGGCAAGAAAGTATTTATCACCGGAAAAGGCCGCTGCAACGTAGCAAACGCCTGCGACACAGAGGAACTCTTCCCAGCAGTCATGAGCAACCCGAAATTTCTCTACAGCGGATTTTATTCATTCGGTCCACAGGACGTCATGAATTTTTTCGAGGAAGCAGGCGTACCTCTGAAAGTAGAGAGGGGAAACAGAGTATTTCCACAGTCTGATCATTCCTCAGACATCATCCGTGCACTGGAGCGTGAACTGAAGAAAGCTGGAGCGAAGGTTCATCTGCACACTACAGTAAAAGAGATTGTTAAGAAACCGGAAGCGGAGAAGGTCACAGGAGTCATTCTTGAGGATGGCACCTTTATGGAGGGTGATGCAGTCATTGTAGCCACCGGCGGCTTCTCCTACCAGAGTACAGGCTCCACCGGAGACGGATACCGTTTTGCAAGAGAACTGGGCTTGAAAGTCACAGATATCAGCCCATCCTTAGTCCCATTAAAGACGAAAGAAGACTACATCCCGAAACTCCAGGGACTTTCCCTCAAGAATACGGGACTTACCATAAAGAACGGCAAGAAAGTCCTCTACGAAGATTTCGGCGAGATGATGTTCACCCATTTCGGTGTGACAGGCCCGATGATTCTCTCTGCCAGCGCCCACATCGGAGCGAAACTGGCGAAAGCAGAGAACGGAGAACTCTGTGCATACCTGGACCTGAAACCGGCTCTTACCAAAGAACAGTTAGATGCCAGAATCCTGCGCGAATTCGAGACAGGACAGAACAAACAGTTCAAGAACGTGATCGGAGTACTTTTCCCGTCATCCCTGACACCGGTAATGCTGGAACTTGGCGGAATCCCGGCGGAGAAGAAAATCCATGATATCTCCAGAGAAGAACGTCAGCATTTCGTTGATCTTGTAAAAGCCTTCCCGTTCACTATCACAGGCATGGGAGAATTCAAAGAAGCCATCATCACCAAAGGCGGCGTTTCCGTAAAAGAAATAAACCCGGGAACAATGGAATCAAAGAAAATCTCAGGACTCTACTTCGCAGGCGAAGTACTGGACCTGGATGCAGTGACAGGCGGATACAACCTTCAGATCGCATGGTCTACCGCATATTTAGCTGCTCAGGCGATACAGTGATTGGTTAAAAAATTAAAAGTTAAAAGGCAGAGAATACTGCTGTAATTAATAGAAACAGGAGGAACCGCGAAAATGGGATGTAATATTGCCATCGACGGACCTGCAGGAGCAGGAAAGAGCACCATCGCCAAAAAAGTGGCGAAAGAATTATCATTTATCTACGTAGATACAGGAGCCATGTACAGAGCCATGGCCTTATATCTTCTGAACAAAGGAGTAAACGGAGACGATCAGAAAGCAATCGAAGCAGAGTGTTCCGGTGCAGACATCTCCATCGAATACAAAAACGGAGAACAGATCGTAATCTTAAACGGCGAGAACGTCAACTCCATGCTGCGCACAGAGCAGGTAGGAAATATGGCATCCAAGAGCTCTGCAAACGCAAACGTAAGAGCCCACCTTCTCAAACTCCAGAGAACTCTGGCAGAGAAGAACGACGTCGTTATGGACGGAAGAGATATCGGCACAACGATCCTTCCGAACGCTGAAGTAAAAATCTATCTCACAGCAAGTGCTGACACCAGAGCCAGAAGAAGAGCCCTTGAGTATGAGCAGAAAGGCGAACCATTCGACCTTGACCAGATTCGTAAGGACATCATTGAGCGCGACGAACGCGACATGAACCGCGAAGTTTCTCCTCTCAGACAGGCAGACGATGCGGTGCTTGTAGATTCTTCAGAGATGGGAATTGACGACGTTGTAAATGCAATCCTTGATGTTTATAAGGAGAAAGTGCAGAAATAATGAAAGTAAAAGTAGCCGAAACAGCCGGCTTCTGCTTCGGAGTTAAGAGAGCCGTGGACAAAGTCTACGAACTCATCGACACCGAACAGAAACCAATCTTCACCCTGGGGCCGATCATCCACAACGAAGAAGTAGTAGCAGACCTGGAATCCAGAGGCGTTAAGGTCATCACAGAAGCAGACCTCGACACCCCGGACAACAATCAGCAGAACGGCATCGTAGTGATCCGCTCCCACGGCGTAGGCAAGTCAATCTACGATAAACTGAAACAAAAAGGCATCTCATACGTAGACGTCACCTGTCCCTTCGTCCTGAAAATCCACAGGATCGTAGAGCGCGAAAGTCTCGCCGGAAACCACGTAGTCATCATCGGTGACAAAGACCATCCGGAAGTACAGGGAATCTGCGGATGGTGTCAGGGACCGTACACAGTCATCAAAAACCAGGAAGAAGCCGATGCATTTGTGCCTCCGAAAGGGAAAAAAATAAGTATTGTGTCCCAGACGACATTTAATTACAACAAATTTAAAGATTTAGTTGAAATTCTCCGCAAAAAGAGGTATGATAATAATGTTTTAAATATTCTTAATATTTTAAACACTATTTGTAATGCTACCGAAGAACGGCAGAGAGAAGCAAAAAACATAGCCGGAGAGGTAGACACTATGTTGGTCGTAGGTGGCCGGCACAGTTCCAATACTCAAAAGCTGTTTGAAATATGTAAAAAGGAATGTGGAAATACTTACTATATACAAACACCTGTAGACTTGGATTCTGAAATGTTCCAATGCAGTAGTTGTGTAGGTATTACAGCAGGGGCTTCCACCCCAAAGAAAATTATTGAGGAGGTTCAAGAACATGTCAGAATTAAGTTTTGAACAGATGCTGGAAGATTCCGTAAAAACTATCAGAAATGGAGAGATTGTACAGGGTACTGTCATCGATGTAAAAGAAGATGAGATTATTCTGAATATCGGTTATAAAGCAGACGGTATTATCACAAAGAACGAATACTCTAACGATGCAAGCCTTGTACTCACTGATGCTGTTCACGTTGGCGACACAATGGAAGCAAAAGTTCTCAAAGTAAACGATGGAGAAGGTCAGGTAACTCTTACTTATAAGAGACTGGCAGCAGAGAAAGGAAACAAACGTCTTGAAGAAGCATTTGAGAATCAGGAAGTATTAAAAGCTCCTGTAACTCAGGTACTCGATGGCGGACTTTGTGTAAACGTAGACGAAGCAAGAGTATTCATTCCTGCAAGCCTCGTATCCGACACATATGAGAAAGACCTTTCCAAATATGCAGATCAGGAGATCGAATTCGTAATCACAGAATTCAACCCGAGAAGACGCCGCATCATCGGTAACCGTAAGCAGCTTCTTCTTGCTGAGAAAGCAGAGAAACAGAAAGAATTAATGGAGAAAATCCATGTAGGTGATACAGTTGAAGGAACTGTTAAGAACGTTACAGATTTCGGTGCATTCATCGATCTCGGCGGAGCTGACGGACTTCTTCACATCTCCGAAATGTCCTGGGGCAGAGTAGAGAACCCGAAGAAAGTATTCACAGTTGGCGAAACACTTAAAGTTCTTATCAAAGAGATTAACGGAGACAAGATCGCACTTTCCCTCAAATTCCCGGAAGCAAATCCATGGCTCACAGCAGCTGAGGACTTCGCTGTAGGAAACGTAGTAAAAGGTAAAGTTGCACGTATGACAGACTTCGGCGCATTCGTAGAACTTGCACCAGGTGTAGATGCACTTCTTCACGTATCTCAGATTTCCAGAGAGCACGTTGCAAAACCAGCAGACGTACTGTCAATCGGACAGGAGATCGAAGCTAAAGTTGTTGACTTCAACGGCGAAGACAAGAAGATCAGCCTGAGCATGAAAGCTCTTGAAGCACCGGCTGAGGAAGCTACAGAAGAATAATAACAGACAACAAAAATAGTTGTGTTGAATAACAGAGACTGCCGGATGGAAAGCTGCTTGCTGAATATCCGGCAGTTTTGTTGACAGAAGGGATAACAAGAATGCTCGAAGAAGGAATATTCGATATACATTGCCACATTGTGCCAGGAGTGGATGACGGAGCTGCGGATATTGAAGAAACAAGAAAATTATTGGAGATGGAATATAAGCAGGGAGTGAGAAACATTATTCTGACGCCTCATTTCCGTTTCCAGATGTTTGAGACACCTCTGGAAAAAGTACAGAGACAATTCTGGCTTGCAGAAGAGGCGGCAGCAGATATCAGTAAAGATCTGCATCTTTACCTCGGATGCGAATTTCATGCAAATATGGAGATGCTTCCTATGCTTCGTGAGAAAAAAGTTTCTACCATGGCTGGTTCCAGGTATGTGCTGGTAGAATTCTCTCACAATTCAGAGGCATCCTATATCAGAGAACGCTTGTCAGTAATGCTTTCCGGCGGGTACAGACCCATTGTTGCACATATTGAACGATACGAAGCGACCCGTACAGATCTGGACTTTGTAGAAGAACTGACAGAGATGGGAGCTTATATGCAGATCAATGCAGACAGCATTGTGGGAAAAGACGGCTTTTTTACAAAACGCTACTGTCAGAAGCTGATGAAGAATGACCTGGTCCATTTTGTGGGTTCTGACTGCCATAACAGCAGTAAAAGAATTTCCAGAATCGGGGAAGCCTATAGCTATGTAATAAAGAAAATGGATACAGACTATGCGAAACAGCTTTTCATTCGAAATCCGCAAAAAATCATAGATCATAAATTTTAATGGATTTTGACCGAGTTAACTTTGTGGTCGGATTTTAAAGAATTTTAATGAATTTCAAAGAATAATGTCACTCGCAATTGACTTTTTATACGTACTACGGTAAAATATATACGGTTTATGTAAAACTGTAACTGTCTGCTGTAAAATAAATCAGCCGGATAATTACAAAAACTACAATGAAAAAGGGAAAAGGAAAATATCAGATGTTAGACAATTTGAACAGCAAATTTGAGAGCAGCAGGGTGCAGGCACTTGATGTCAATGACGATGAAGTTGAAATTGATTTACTGGAAATATTTCATGCACTCAGAAAGAAAATTCTGCTGGTACTGATGGTTGCTCTTATAGGTGGCTGTATCGGAGCTGCATGTACACAGTTCCTGATGACACCAATCTACAGTTCAACATCCAGTATGCTTGTTCTCTCAAAGGAAACTACGCTGACATCTCTGGCAGATCTGCAGTTAGGTGCCAGTCTGACAAGTGATTATACAGTACTGATCACAAGTACCCCTGTACTGGAACAGGTAGTTACAAATCTGAACCTGGATATGACAGCGGAGGATCTGAAAGAGAATGTAACGATTAATAATCCGACAGATACCCGTATCCTTGAGATCACTGTTGATAATCCGGATTCTACAATGGCTAAGAAGATCGTAGATGAGATTGCGAATGTTTCCTCATCCTATATCGGAGACAAGATGGAAGTTATTCCGCCTAAGATCATCGAAGTTGGTAAGATTGCTACAGAGAGAACCTCTCCAAGTGTAATGAAGAACTCAGTAATTGGCTTCTTACTCGGATTTCTTGCATGTGCGGCAATCGTAGTTGTATACGCTGTAATGGATGATACTATCAAGACAGAAGAAGATATTGAGAAATATCTCGGTGTTTCTGTACTTGCCAAGGTTCCTGACAGAAAAGACTACGTAAACATGAAGAACAAGAAACCAAAGAGCAATAAGAAGAACAAGAAGCGTCGCTAGAGTAATGGAGGAATCTGAGCAATGAAGAAACTCAATTTAACAGATAAAAGAAAACCGGACTATTTCTACAGCGAGGCGATTAAAACGCTGCGTACAAATATCCAGCTGTCCGGTCAGAGCATAAAGACAATTCTGGTTACAAGCTGCTTTCCGAATGAAGGTAAGAGTGATGTAGTACTCAGCCTTGCACAGGAGCTTGGAAGCATCGGTAAGAAAGTTCTTCTTCTGGATGCGGATATCAGAAAGACTGCTTATGCAGGACGACTGGGAGTAGAAGAAGAGGTCAAGGGTCTTTCCCAGCTTCTCAGTGGGCAGGTAGGACTGCAGGATATTATCTATGAGACGAATTTCCCGAATATGGACATTATATTCGGAGGTCCGGCTGCACCAAACCCTTCAGGACTTCTCAGCGAGAACATTTTCAAGGTTTTTCTGAAAGAAGTCAGGGAATATTACAATTACATACTGATTGACACACCGCCGATCGGAACTGTAATCGATGCTGCGGTAATCGGCAGATGCTGTGATGGAGCGATCTTCTTGATCCAGCCAGGCAGCGTCAGATACAGAGATGCACAGAAGGCATTTGCACAGCTTGAGAGAAGCGGATGCCGTGTTCTGGGAGCTGTTATGAATAAGATAGACACCAGTAGCGACAAATATTACTCTTCTTACTACAAACATTATGGTGAATACTATCGCAGAAGCGATGATGAGTCCCAGAAATAATATTGCTGTCTGATAATCGTTCAGAAGTGATATCATAACCATAATTAACAGTAAAGGAAAATTGGGAAAAGTGAGCAGAAATAAGAAGAGAAAAGGGAAAAAGACAAATATTTTGCTGGGTTTTATCTGTATTATCCTGGTGGGGGTTCTTGGCACTATTCTTGTGATGAGCTATAATACAGAGCAGGAAGAAGCCAAACGTCTGACAGAACTTGCAGGTAACCAGCAGAGCGGAATCGAAGATTATGAAGCAGTAAAGGAACACGCTGCACAGTTAGAGAAGGCATCCTCCGAAGATGAGAATACAGAAGATGCCGATAACAGTGAGACAAAGAAGAGCAAGAAGAAAGAAGACACAGCCGGGGAAGAGGATGCAGAGGAGACCGCACAGGCAGAAGATACTGCTGAAGCGGAAACACCGAGAACAATTTCCGGTATCGTATGCTGGGGAGATGATCTGATCAATGGTGAGGAATCCAACACCTATTCCTACATGGCAGTGCTTCAGAAACTTCTGACAGACAACGGATATAACCTGACAGTGATCAACAAGACCCTTCAGGGCGGCGGCACACTTTCCATGATGAAGATGGCCGGTGTAAGTGATGAAACTCTTCAGGGATATATTGCGAAACATCAGCAGGCTGCAAATGGTGCGCAGCTGAATGTAACAGAGACAGGAATCCGTGATCTTACAGAAGAACAGACTACCAGAAATGATATGGACTGTGTACCTGTCATCTTCATGGGATACTATGGCGGATGGAATCATGATCCTGCAGAGCTTGCTGAGCAGCAGGAACAGATTTTAAATACATTCCAGAACAAAGACCAGTTCATTGTTGTGGGAACACGCCCTATGGATGGAAGCGTGACTTCTGAAGCACTTGATCAGGTGCTCAGCGAGAAGTGGGGCGAACATTATATCAGTCTTGCAAATGTGACACAGAAGCTGTCTGCTACTTATGAAGGACAGCAGGCTATGGCAGAGGCAGTGTTCCAGAAATTGCAGGAGCTTGGCTATATCAGCCAGAACTGAGTAAACGATTGAAGGAATGAAAATGAAAAAAACAGCAAAAGAAGCTGCGAGACAACGAAAGATTTATATGATTCTGATAATTATCCTGATCATAGTTCTTACAGTTTTGGGCGGCGGGTATTATTTTATGATGCAGACAAAATCAGCATCCCAAAAGACAAGCGGCATGAACAGTGATGACCAGAGTCGGACGAGCCAGACATCAGGCAGTGGCACGGTGGAATATAAAGGCGGGACATATAAATATAACGATCATCTCAGCAACTACTTATTTCTAGGAATTGATACAAGAAATCCGGTAGATACCTATCAGACACAGGAAGATGCCGGTCAGGCAGATGCGATTTTTGTGGTTTCCATGGACAGGGCAACAGAAGAAATTAAGGTGCTCTTTATTCCAAGAGATTCTATGACGGAGATTGAAGTTTTCAATCCATCCGGTAAAAGTCTCGGAGAGTCAACAGACCACATCAATATACAGTACGCATTTGGTGATGGCAAGCAAAAAAGCTGTGAACTGATGAAGACAGCAGTATCCAATCTGCTGGACGGACTGCCGATTCAGGGATATTGCTCCATGAATATGGATGGTATTCCGGTGATTACGGACTTTGTAGGTGGAGTTCAGATCACAGTGCCTGACAACAGCCTTGAGGATACATATCCGGAATTTAAAGAGGGTGCTGTTGTTAATATTACAGGTGAAAACGCAGAAAAGTTTGTACGATATCGAGACACTGACAAGACCCAGAGTGCTCTGGTCCGTCAGGAGAGACAGAAAACCTATCTCCAGGCATTAATTCAGAAAGCGCAGGAGAAGGCAGGAGAGGATGCCGGATTTGTGGCAGACCTCTATGACAGTATTAAGAGCTATACAGTTACAAACATGGGAAATGACATATTTGCGAAGTTGCTTACAGCATCCGGAAACGGCATCACTGATACAGAGACTGTACCAGGTGAGGGAAAGCAAGGTAAGAACTTTGATGAGTATCAAGTAGACAAAGATGCTCTGTCGGACTTGATTATTTCCATGTTTTATGAGAAAATTCAATAAACCGGTTAGAAGACAGCCGGTTTGGAATAAACTGTATGGTGGCAAATAGTCATTAGTACTGTTATTATTACTCAGAGATAATTCGTACAGACTTCCTGTACGATTATCAATATAAAAATAATCCAAAAGGAGAGGTGCATTATGAAAATTGCAAAAAAATTCATGACACTTGCTTTAGCAACTGCCCTTGGAGTAGGATGTGCTACTGTAGGTGTCAGTGCAGCAGGAAGCCGCACAAGCGCAATTACAGTATCTGCTGAACAGTCTGCAATCTATGAAGTTGTTCAGAAAATCGAAGAAACAGAAGGATTTACTGATCTGCAGGCAGAACTGCCGGCAGTAGCTGACGCTTTCAAACAGGTTAACGAAGGTAAAATGGAAGTAGCTGGTTTCGTTGACGTTCTGAAAACTCTTTCAGAAGAGACAACAGACGAAGAAGTGAAAGCTGCTATCGATGAACTCATTCAGAAACTTGACGGAAAAGAATTCGTTACAGGTTTTGATGAATTCAAAGTACTTGATGCAGACAAAGCAGAGAAGAATGCTGATGGTAAATATGAAGTTGAGATCTCTGTTCCAAGTATCACAGATACTATGGAGAACATTCAGCTTGTAGCTTACAGCAAAGAAGATGCAAAGAAATGGCAGATCGTTGATCCGATCAGCATTGACAAAGAGAACAAAACTCTTGAAGTTGCATTAGATGATGGTGCTTTCTTCACTGTTGTTGCAGATGCTGAATAATTATTCGGTAATTCAGAAATAAAATGCAGCCGCCAGAAATGGCGGCTGTTTTTGTGTTTTAAAAAAGTTATTGTATGCTTTGCTTTCAGTAATACGAAATGTTTTAAGTAGAAAATATTGACAAATTATGTAGAACTATGTAGAATAACCTATAGTGAAAACATAGATTTATGAAAACAGGGAGAGAAGAAAAAGAAAAATATGTATAGAAAAAGTTCTAAAGGCTGGCTGAAGCATTTTGATTTTATATTAATTGATTTAATCAGCCTGCATCTGGCATTCGTTTTATCATATGTTTGTCGTCATGGGATAGGAAACCCGTACAAGAATTTATTATACAGAAATATGGCATTTATGTTGACATTTATCGATTTTTTTGTGGTATTTCTGTTTGAGACTTTAAAAGGCGTATTGAGACGGGGATACTATCAGGAACTGGCTGCGACGGTTAAACACGTGATTCTGGTAATGCTTCTGGCAGTTTTATATTTATTTACAATTCAAGAGGGAACCTCTTTTTCCAGGTCAGTTTTGTATTTTACAGCTGTGTTCTATATAATATTTGCATATGTGACAAGGATTTTGTGGAAGAAACATTTGCAGAAAAGAATGGAAAATGGAGGCGACCGTTCATTTCTGATTATTACAAGCAGTGATATTGCTGCTGAAGTGGTGCGCAGCATGCAGGAACATAATTACCAGCGATTTAATTTGGTTGGAATTGTGCTTGTGGACAAAGATATGAAAGGGCAAAAGATAGAAGGAATTCCTGTTCTGGCAAATGAAGAAGATGCGGCAAATTATGTCTGCAGAGAATGGATTGATGAAGTTTTTCTTGTGATTTCTGAAAAATACTCTTATCCACAGAAGCTAGCAGATCAGCTGTTAGAAACAGGTGTAACGGTGCATTTAAATCTGGCAAAGATGGCAGATGCGATAGGAAAGAAGCAGTTGGTAGAGAAGCTGGGCGATTATACAGTATTGACAACCAGCATAAACTATGCAACTGTGAAGCAGGCATTTATGAAGAGAAGCCTGGATATTATAGGTGGATTGGCAGGATGTATTTTGACAGGAATAATTTTCATATTTGTGGCACCTGCAATCTATATTCAGTCGCCAGGTCCGATTTTCTTCTCACAGATTCGAGTGGGAAAGAACGGCAAGAAGTTTAAGATGTATAAATTCCGCAGTATGTACATGGATGCCGAGGAGCGGAAAAAAGAACTGATGAAAGACAACAGAGTCGAAGACGGCATGATGTTTAAGCTGGAATTCGATCCACGTGTAATAGGAAATAAAATCTTGCCAAATGGAGAAAAAAAGACTGATATTGGTAATTTTATTAGAAAAACAAGCCTGGATGAATTTCCACAATTCCTTAATGTACTAAAAGGAGATAGCGGTATAATAGGAACAACCAAGAAAAGTGATTTTACAAGGGTTTCGCTGGCTTAGTCGAATCTGGTTATGATGATTTTTCTGCATGGTTGTGTCGGTTAAGCTAGGAAATTATGTACAAATAAATGGTTTCTTGGATGCTTATTTTGACCCACACTATAAGCCGAAAAATTATGATAAGGAGGTTTGACCTAGCCTGCGGATGCTCTTCAGAAAAGAACATTTACAGGCTAGTTGTCGTGTTAAGGACTCCAAAATTGTTTTTGGGGGGGGGTAATGGACTATATGAAAAGGAAAAATTGTAAGAATGAATATGAGAAGCAAGTAAGAAAAATTATCTTCATTGAACGATGAAAATTTAAGTTTTTAACAAAAAAGAAAATGCAGGAAAAGTAAGATTAAAACCTGCGGATGGAGAAATACAAATGAAATATAAGAAGCGTAATGTTCGATGGATGCTGGTTGTATATGATTTGCTTGTGTATGAATTATCAGCGGTGTTGCTTTTAGGACTTTATGGTGGAAATGATAAACTTTCCATTTCAGGTATGTTGCAGCAGATGGTTCTTGCACTGTTATGTGTATTTTCAATTAGATTGATTGGAAATGTATATGGACAGATTTGGAGATATGGCGGTATTCAGTGTTATATTCGACTGTTATATACAGATGCAATAGCATTTTTTGTCTATTTGATTTTAGAACTGGTTCTTCCAGTTGAGAAAATTACATTTGCGAGAATGCTGTGTTTGATCAGTATAAATCTCTTAGGCGCATTGGCGTTAAGGATGATGTATAGATATGCATATAAATGTAGTAATCAGGAAACGAAGCAGGGGAGATTTTTAGCTTCCTTATTATATACATTCGGTAGAGTGAAGAAAGGAAATGATAAAGAAATCCAGAAAATCAAAATAGCAATAATTGGAGCTGGACGTGTAGGAGTAAGTTTTGCGGAAGATCTTCTGAATAGTGATGAAGCGGCATACATTCCGAGATGTTTTATTGATATTAATGAAAATAAAGTAGGTCGTGAAATTCAGGGATTACCGGTATGGTCAGAAGATGAAGCAACATTTAGAAAATTGAATGAGTATGAAGTACAGGAAATTGTATTTGCTATACCGTCAATGGATGCAGAAAAGAAGAAAACATTATATGAATACTATAAAAATGCTGGATATAAATTAAAAGTTTATGATTATCCGACTGTTTATGCGGCAGGAGGAAAGCGACATTTAAGAGAATTTGATATTGAGGAATTATTGTTCAGAAAGCCATTGGTAGTATCTGATGAGCATACAAATGAATATTACAAAGGCAAAGTTGTTTTGATTACTGGTGGTGGCGGTTCCATTGGATCGGAGCTGTGTCGTCAGTTGGCAAAGATGCAACCGAAACAGATTGTTATTTTGGATATTTATGAAAATGGCGCATACGATGTTCAACAGGAATTAAAAATTGCATATGGAAATACTTTAAATCTTCAGATTGAAATTTGTTCTATTACACACAAGAACGCACTGGAACGTGTATTTGCTAAGTACCATCCACAGATTGTAATTAATGCAGCAGCACATAAGCATGTGCCTTTAATGGAACATAACTGTATCGAGGCCATCTATAACAATGTATTTGGAACACAGAATCTGGTTGAACTTTGTGAAAAATATGAAGCGGAACGTTTCATGATGGTATCAACGGACAAAGCGGTTAATCCTACGAATGTTATGGGTGCTACCAAGAGAATGTGCGAAATGATTGTGCAGAGTGCAAGTATGCATGGAAAAGTGAAGTATAGTGCGACACGTTTTGGAAATGTATTAGGTAGTGCGGGTTCGGTTATTCCGTTATTTAAACGTCAGATAGCTAATGGAGGACCGGTTACAGTTACAGATAAGCGAATTATTCGATATTTTATGACTATCCCAGAAGCATCACAGCTTGTACTTCAAAGTGGAGCTATGGCAAATAATGGAGAGCTTTTTGTATTGGATATGGGACAGCCTGTAAAAATAATGGATTTGGCAGAGAATATGATTCGATTGTCTGGTGTACAGGGAATTGAAATTGTGGAAACCGGATTAAGACCGGGGGAAAAGTTGTATGAAGAATTGTTGGTTAAAACAGAAGAATTAGATAAAACAAGTAACAGCATGATATTTATTGAGCGTGATTCAGCATTAAGTCCGGAAGAAATTAATACTCGTTTGAATATGCTTAGAGAAGTTTGTGAAACAGGAGATGATTCACAGGCAAGAGAAGTATTAAGAAAAGCTGTACCAACATTTAAAAAGCCGGAAGAAGTTAATCGAGCTGCTGAATTTGCTGTACATCAAAAAAAGAGCGAGCCTGAAAGGGAAGAAGCAGTAGCTATATAAAATATAACAAGATTGTATTTTTATAAAAATACGGGAAGGACGCATATGCATTACGAAACAAAATCAATATTAGACAAAATCAAAGGTTCTATTATTTTGGTAACAGAAGAGGGCGAACAGGAATATGCAAATATTGATGCAATTCCAGAGAGTCTATTGGATGCTGAAATGATTGTTAGTGCTATTGAGGCAAGGGATTGTAAAATTGTTCTTTATTTAAAAAAGAATGAAATAGTCAAAAATGATCTGAATGCAGATTGGGTAAAAGAAGAGGTAGGAAGAACGGGTGTTGAGCCAGGCTTTTTCTAAAATAATCAGTCAGATAAAAGGAGGAAACGATATTATGAAGATTCCATTTTCACCGCCAGATATAACAGAAAAAGAAATTGAACAGGTTTCAGAAGCATTAAGATCCGGATGGATTACAACTGGGCCTAAGACAAAAGAATTAGAGCGAGAGGTTGCAGATTTATGTGGAGTAAATCGTGCTGTTTGTCTTAATTCGCAGACAGCATGTGCAGAAATGACCTTGCGTTTATTAGGAATTAAAGAAGGCGATGAAGTCATTACATGTGCGTATACATATACTGCAAGTGCGTCTGTAGTATGTCATGTAGGGGCAAAACTTATTTTAATTGATACTCAGAGAGATTCTCTTGAAATGGATTATAAGCAGTTGGAAAATGCTATTACTGAAAAAACAAAAGTAATTATTCCAGTAGATCTCGGCGGAGTGCCATGTGATTATGATAGGATTTTTTCTATTGTAGAACGTAAGAAAGACTTGTTCCATCCGGCAAATAAAATACAGGAAAGCATCGGCAGAGTGATTATTATGGCAGATGCAGCACATGCTTTTGGTGCAACCTGGAAAGAGAAACCAGTTGGAAGTATTGCAGATTTTTCAAATTTTAGCTTCCATGCAGTTAAGAATTTTACAACTGCAGAAGGTGGCGCCGCTGTTTGGAAAGATATTGATGGAATTGATAACGAAGAAATTTATCATCAGTATCAGTTGTTATCACTTCATGGTCAGTCAAAAGATGCACTTGCAAAAACGCAGCTTGGGGCATGGGAGTATGACATCGTTGGACCTTGGTTTAAATGTAATATGACTGATGTTGTAGCTGGAATCGGACTGGCACAGATGAAGAGATATAAAGGTTTGCTTGAACGTCGAAAAGAAATCATAGGAAAATATGATGCAGCATTTAAGCCAATCGGAATAGAGGTATTAAATCACTATACGGAAAACCACCAGTCATCTGGGCATTTGTATATAACAAGAGTTCCGGGAATTACGTTGGAGCAGAGGCATGAGATTATCGTGAAGATGGCAGAAGCAGGTGTTGCCTGCAATGTGCATTATAAGCCGTTGCCAATGATGACTGCATACAAAAATATGGGATTTGATATTAAAGATTATCCTAATGCATATAAAAGATTTGAAAATGAGATTACTTTACCTCTTCATACAAAACTTACAGATGAAGAAGTGGATTATGTGATCAAGCAGTTTAGTAGAATCGTGAAAGAATATATTTAAATGTGATAGAAGAAATAGGAGATACAGATGTTACGAGAATGGGAGAAATTACCAAAATTTATGCAGACGGAGGAAGTTCGTCCATATTATGACAGTTTAAAAAAGAAAAAAATTAGTTTGGCTTTAAAAAGAGGATTTGATGTATTTGCTGCATCTGTTATGCTCGTAACATTTTCTCCTGTATTAATTGCTATCTCAATTATGATTGTAAGAGATTCTAAAGGAGGAGTGTTTTATCGTCAGGAGCGTGTTACACAATACGGAAGAAAATTCAAGATATTTAAATTCCGAACAATGGTTGCTAATGCAGATAAAATCGGCACCCAGGTTACCGTATCCAATGACAGTAGAGTTACGAGGGTAGGCGAAAAACTTCGTAAATATCGTTTGGATGAATTGCCGCAGCTAATAAATATTATTTTAGGCGATATGACGCTTGTAGGAACCAGACCGGAAAGTACGCATTATGTAAAGAAGTATACACCGGAAATGTTTGCTACGTTGTTATTACCGGCGGGAGTTACATCTGAGGCGAGTATAAAATATAAAGATGAAGCGGAGTTATTGGATAAAGCAGACGATGTGGACAAAGTATATGTAGAAAAAGTTCTTCCGGAGAAGATGAAATACAATCTTGAAAGTATTAGGAAATTTAGTTTTATACATGATATAGGAACAATGATAAAAACAGTTTTTGCAGTGATTAGGTAGGGAGTGTGTATGGAAAAAGGATTAGTATCAGTTATTACGCCAACATATAATTGTGCGAAGTTTATAGGGGAAACAATTGAATCTGTTCAGACACAAACTTATCAGCAATGGGAAATGATTATTGTTGATGATTGTTCGACAGACAATACAAAAGAAATTGTCGATAAATATATAAAAGAAGATAGTAGAATAAAATATTTTTGCTTAGAAAATAACTCTGGAGCTGCCGTTGCGAGAACAAAAGCAATGGAGTTGGCAAATGGGGAATATATGGCTTTTTTAGATTCTGATGATATTTGGCCAGAAGAAAAATTGAAAAAGCAATTAGCATTTATGAAAAAGTATGATGTTGCATTTTCTTGTACAGCGTATGAACAAATTGATGAAAATGGAAAATCGTTAAATAAAATTATAAAGACAGTACCAAAGGCTGATTATAATCGAGTGCTTTTAGATTGCCCGGTAGGAAATTCTACGGTTATGTACAACGTAGAAAAGATGGGAAAATTTGAAGTCCCTAATATTAGAAAACGAAACGATGATGCTTTGTGGCTTCAAATGTTAAAAAAAGAAAAAAACATTTATGGTATGAGATCGGTACTTATGAAATACCGCATAAGACAAAATTCTATTTCAAGTAATAAATTTAAGGTAATTAAATATCATTGGATTTTATATAGAGATATAGAACATTTGAGCATAGCCAGAAGTGTTTTTCATATAGCATATTGGTGTGTGATTAAATTGCTAAAAATTAAGTAAGGAAATAAATATGAAAATATCAGTATTAGTTCCTACGTTAGGAACAAGAGAAAAGGAAATTAGACGATTATTAGAAACACTGGAAAAACAGTCATATAAAGACTTTGAAATTATATTTGTAACGCAGGATAATCATGAAATTGTAAAAGATATAATTTGTAAATATAGTAATTTGGATATAAAGCAAATTGAAATGAGTGTAAAAGGATTATCACGAGCTAGAAATAGAGGATTAGAGCAGGCATTAGGCGAGATAGTAGTATTATCTGATGATGATTGTTGGTATCCTGTAAATGCATTTGAAATTATAGTAAATGCATTTGAAAAAAGACAATGTGCTAAAATTGTATTATCACAGATTTTTGATCCGGAAAAAAATATTCCATATAAAAATTATACTTCCAACGAAGAGTATGTAAGAAACAAATTACAGCTCATGTCAAAATCGTCTATTGAAGTTGCATTTAAGAAAGATTTAGTGATGAATAAAAAATTTGATGAACGTTTAGGTTTGGGGAGCGAATTTGTATGTGGAGAAGAAGTGGATTTCCTTTTAAGTAATTATGAAAAAAATACAATCTTTTATATACCAGAGGCAACGGTTTATCATAAAAAGAAAGAAAATGGTAGTAGCAACAAACAAATTATTGCTAAAGGGGCAATTTATGGAAAGAATTTTAATATATTTATTTGTTTATTAGTTTTACTTAGAGATTTGATGTTAAAAAAAGAAAATAATTTTAAATATTTTTTTGAGGGATATAATGAATATTTTAAAAGAACAAATTAAACTGTCAGTAGCTTATCCTGGATGGCGTTTGGCAATAAAAAAATTAAAATCAAATAAAAATAAAAAGATTTTTTTGTTTGGAACACCTATGCATGGTAATTTGGGGGATCATGCAATCGCAATCCAAGAACAATATTTTTTTGAAGATTTTTTCCCGGATTATGAATATTTTGAAATATTGATGCCTATGTATCATATACAAAAAAAAATAATAAAAAATGCAGTAACACCTGAAGATTTAGTTGTAATTTCGGGTGGTGGATGGATGGGGAATTTATGGATACATAATGAATGTGTTATACGTGAGATTGTGCAGAACTACCCAAATAATAAGATTATTATTCTTCCACAAACAGTATATTATACTTTAGACGAACTGGGAGAGAAGGAATACAGAATAACAAATGAAATATTAAAAAAACATAGTAATTTACATATATTTGTAAGAGAAAGGAGGTCTTACAATTTTATAAAACAAAAATTTGAATTTACAGGAAACTCAGATGTATATTTAGTGCCAGATATGGTTTTGTATGGGAAAAATATAAGAACAAAGGAAAAATGTACTGGACATGAGAAAGTGATAAATGTATGTATTCGAGAGGATTGCGAATCTGAGCAAGAAAATATTGATGATTTTTATGAAAAAATAAAACAAAATTATAATATTAGAAAAGTTAGTACTGTTATAAAATCGCCAGTTGTTTTAAGAAAGCGAATAAGCGAGTTGCAAAAGTCGTGGGAAACTTTTGAAAATGCGGAAATTACTATAACAGACCGTTTACATGCAATGCTGTTTTCTGTATTAAATGGGACTCCATGCATTGTTTTAAATAATAAAACTGGTAAAGTTTTTGGAGTGGCAGATTGGCTTGATGATACAAATATGATTGTAAGAGCTAATTCGTTAAGTGAAGTGCTTGAAAAATTAAAGAGAACAACTATATGGGAACATAAAAAATATGATAGAGAAAAATTGCTAAACTATTTTGAAAAAATGGCAGACGTAATACGAAAGGATTAAGTATGGAAATCAAAAGATTGTTAGTTATCAATGTACCAATTAAGAATTGTAATCTTAAATGTGAATATTGTTATATTTCAGCATTGAAAGAAAATGAAAAAGGAGTAGCTAAATTTTTATATACTCCAGAGCATGTTGGCAAATGTCTTTCAAAAGAGAGGTTAGGAGGCACTTGTATTATAAATCTAACGGGAGGAGGAGAAACTCTTATTCCGAAAGAAATGCCGCAATATATTTACCAATTATTATTGCAAGGACATTTTTTAGAGGTTGTAACAAATGGAACATTGACAAGTCGATTTGATGAAATTGCTGAGTTTCCAAGAAATTTGTTAGAGCATTTGGAGTTCAAATTCTCTTTCCACTATGCAGAGTTAAAGAAAAAAGGATGGATAGATAGATACTTTTCAAATGTGAAAAAGATGTGGGAAAAGGGATGTTCGTTTACTGTTGAGTTAATGCCTTATGATGGATTGATTGATGATATTGATGAAATTATAAATCTTTGTAAATCAGAACTAGGAGCAGCATGTCAAATTACAGTAGGACGAAATGATTTGACTGAGAAAAAAGATCTTTTGACATCTATGTCAAGAAAAGAGTATGAGTCTGTTTGGAGAAAATTTGATTCTACAATGTTTGATTTCAAATTGGACATTTTTCAGAAAAAAATAGATGATTTTTGTTATGCGGGAGCTTGGACTTTGTACGTTGATTTAGGAACTGGGGCTGCTAAGCCATGTTATGGACAGCTTAGTAATCAAAATATATTTACAAATCCTGAACAACCAATAATCTTTAATCCAGTGGGAAAACATTGCAGACAGCCATATTGTTATAATGGTCATGCATTTTTAACCTTGGGAGTAGTTCCAGAATTAGAAACACCAACATACGCTGACATTCGTAACAGAGTATGTGAAGATGGTAGAGAATGGTTGTCGAAAGAAGTTAAAGATGCATTTTCACAAAAATTAGCTGATAATAATGAAGTATGGGATGAAAAGAAAAAGAATAGTTATGAAAGAAAGTATCCGTTTATATTTTTCAAAACGGCATTATATGACTGGAAAGAAATATATAATAAAGTTATAAGAAAACGCAAGAAATAAGGTGCGATATGAGTAATGGACAAAGAAATATAAAACAGAAAAGTACAATACTTGCAATTATATTGGTGATATATATTTATGTTCCATACTTTGCGAATATTTTGGAAAACACTTTTAAAATTTCATCGTTATATGAATATATAATTTATATGATGCTTGCGATAATAGCAATAGGAACGACAATGAGCATGAATAAACGTGTGCTTACATTTTTGTTTGCTTTTTGTTCTGCGATAATCATTAATTATATAGTAGTGCCTTATCGATATTATGTATTTATAGAAGGTATACAAGCGTTGGTTGGCATAGCAGTTCCATGTTTGTGTGTTTCAAATAATATATTTGATTTAAGAATATTTGTTGAAAAATGGTGGAAATTTTCTAAATTAAATTTACCGTTGGTATTAGTTGCAGTTGTCTTACTTAAACAAGGGCTAGTGCATTATTCAATATTTACAAGTATATGTGTACCAAATGTATTTATTGGTTCTTACATGGTACTTCAGGGAATTGAAAAAAGAAAATGGTTATATATTAATGTTGCCATTAATATTCTTGTGACTGCTGTTTTGGGTGGACGTATGTCTGCAGTAATATCAGCGTGCATGATTTTATTTGCATATGTATATTCAGGTAAAATAAAGTTATGGAAGAAACTAATAATTATTGTAGGACTGGTAGTATCGGCATATATTTTGCTAAACAATTTAATAGATATTTTATATTGGGTAAGCCAAAAACTAGCACAATATGGAATGCAATCTCGAAGTGTTACTTTGTTGATAAATCAAATAAAAAGCAATGAGATATACTTGACCAACAGAGATTATATTTATACGGCATGTGTAGAGTATATAAGGGGTAGAGTCGGTTTGCCAGGAGGATTTGGAATTCCGCTATATATTACGTCGGGTGAATATTATTATGCACATAATGTCGTTTTGCAATTTTTGACATTTTTCGGAATATGGGGAACTATCATTATTCTTGGAATTACATTGATTCGTGCAAGAACGATAAAGTATATTGCACCTTTAAAGTGTAAAAAATTTATGTATTTTATGTTGCTATGTTATATAGGCATCGGAATGACAGGATCGAGTATATGGATTCATTATTTATCAACTATTTTTATTGCTATTTTCTTTTTTGGAAATAGCAAGATTTATCAGTCAATAGAAGTGAGTTAGATATGAAATTTTTTCTAAAAAAAATCATAAAAAAATATAGAGATATGTCAGTAGAAATGAAAGCTGCGTCTTGGTATGCAGTGGGAAATATAATACAAAAAATTGCGCCTTGGTTGGTAATGATTATACTGACGCATTACTTAGCTACTGAGGAATATGGAATATATAGTATATTTATGTCCTGGCTAGAAATATTTGAGATTATTATAACATTGAGAATATACAGCAATGGTTATGTTGCAGGATTAGTAAGGGACGATGAAAACAGGACAACATATACAGCAACTATGCAATCATTGAGTATTGTATTGATTGTGATTTGGACATTAATGTATTTAATGTTTCACAAGGGGATTAATTATATTACTGGAATAAGTACTCCATTAAGTATACTGATGATATGTTCTTTTATAGGAACTATCAGTTTCGGATTGTGGTCATCAAGACAAAGAGTTGATAACCAATATAAGAAAATGTTATTTGCAATAATTGTATATGGTCTTATCGGACCTATCGTTGGTGCATTAACTGTTTTCCTTAATTTAGATAATCCTATATTTTATGTTATAGCTACAAGGACAGTAATCCAGTTAGGGGTTGCAATTCCGTTTTTTATATCAAATTATAAAGGTACATCCACATTATGGAAAAAAGACTATGCAATAGATGCATTGAAATATAATTTGCCATTGATGCCATATTACTTATCGATGATATTATTAAATCATTCGGATCGTTTAATGATACAAAAAATTGATGGTTATGAAGATGCTGCTTTATATAGTGTATCATATAGTGCAGCTATGGTCATTTTTGTTATAAGTGGTGCATTGAATTTATCTCTACAGGCATGGCTGTTTAAGGAATTAAAGTTAAAGGATTCGTCGAAAGATAAAAGTAAATTGATAACAGTCGGGACAATTATAGTTGCTTTTTGCGCTATTGCGGAAATTGTGATGGCTCCAGAAATAATTTTGATTTTAGGAGGAAAAAAATATTTAGAGGCAATATGGGTTATGCCACCATTAGCAATTAGTGTTATTGTTATGTATATATATCAACAATATGTAAATATCTTGTTCTACTATAAAAAGACGAAATTTATTTTGTTTGCGTCAGTATTTGCAGCAGTGTGTAATATAATTTTAAATGCTATTTTTATTCCGATTTTTGGATATGTTGCTGGTGGATATACGTCATTAGTAAGCTATTTAATAGTCATGATTTTATATTTTGTATTAGCAAGAAAAGAATGTATTGATAATGAGATACAAATGAAAAATTATTTTAATACAAAATTGCAAATGACAATACTTATAGGTACGAGTATTGTGGCATTGTCTATGGTTGCTGTATATAAAAATGCAGTTGCTAGATATTTGTTGGCTTTAATGATGTTTGTATTGTTGGTTGCAACAAGGAAAAAATGGATACCAGAACTGAGAAAAGGAAAGAAAGTATGAAGAAGAAAAAACGATTAATTTCTATGTTATTTTTTCTCATAATATTTTTTACAGTAGGATATATAATTTTACCACGTATTAGAGTAAAAATTGAACAAGAGAAATGTGACAAAATATATGCAAATAAAATATTAAAATTGCCGGACAAAGAAAAAGCTAATGTAGGATTTACATGTACAGGGCTTTATTGGGATAAAGAAGAGTGTTTTTTTATAGGAAATGCAGGTAAATATAAGCCTAATGATAAAACTTTCCAGGCTTCTATCGAAATAGTTGAAAAGGATTTTTCGGCTATTAAAGGAGATATACCTTGTTATTTAAAATTTGAGAATATGAGAGATATACAAGGAGTTACTAAGTCAACAGATGGAACTATCTGGTTATGTTCTTATGGAGAAAACAAAATTCGCCATATAGACGAAAAAGGAAATGAATTAGGAAATTTTGATATAAAAGAACCATCTGGCATTGCAAATGATAGTAGGAGTAACACTCTTTGGATTTTGACGAATAATTATTTATATAATTGTTCATATGATGGCGTAGTACAAAAAACAATTAAAATACATATAAAAGGACAAGATCAATTGCTTTTAGACGAAAAAAATGATTTGATATATTTTTCAGCAGGTGCAGACTATCATGGAGATAGCTATATTTATACAGTTGACTTAAAAACAAGTAAAGTTAAACCATTATATGTATTGAAAGATTCATATGCAATTGAAGGGATTACGATTGTTGATGATGTATTGTATGTGCTAAATGATGGTTATTATCATGACGCTGAAACGCCAATCAATCAAGTTAATATGTATTTTTTAAATAAGTTACAAACCAAAGAAAATTATCAGTAAATGGGGGAAATATAATGAAAATAGCAGTAGCAGGAACAGGATATGTAGGACTTTCTATTGCCACATTATTATCTCAAAATCATGAGGTAATGGCAGTAGATATTGTTCCGGAAAAGATAGAGAAGATCAATAAAAGGATTAGTCCGATTCAGGATGAGTATATTGAAAAATATTTAAAGGAAAAAAAGTTAAATCTGATGGCTACATTAGATGCTGAATCTGCATATAAGGATGCGGATTTTGTAGTTATTGCTGCACCTACGAATTATGACAGCAAGAAAAATTTCTTTGATACATCAGCGGTAGAAGCTGTAATTAAGCTGGTTATTGAATATAACCCGAATGCAATTATGGTAATAAAATCTACAATTCCGGTAGGGTATACCGCAAGTATTAGAGAAAAATTTCACTGTGATAATATCATTTTCAGTCCAGAATTTTTACGAGAGTCAAAAGCATTATATGATAATTTGTACCCATCCAGAATTATTGTGGGAACAGATGTTGAAAATGCTAGACTTGTAAAAGCTGCGAACACATTTGCCGGATTATTACAGGAAGGTGCTATTAAAGAGAATATTGATACTTTGATTATGGGATTTACAGAAGCGGAAGCAGTGAAGTTATTTGCTAATACATATTTGGCTCTCAGAGTATCATATTTTAATGAGCTTGACACATATGCCGAAATGAAAGGGTTGAATACACAGCAGATCATTAACGGTGTGTGTCTTGATCCAAGAATTGGATCACATTATAATAATCCGTCATTTGGTTATGGTGGATATTGCTTACCGAAAGACACAAAACAGCTTTTGGCAAATTATGCAGATGTTCCTCAGAATATGATGTCTGCAATCGTTGAGTCTAATAGAACAAGGAAAGATTTCATAGCAGATTGTGTATTACAGAAAGCTGGATATTATGCCTATGGAGATGAGAATACATATGATGCTTCTATGGAAAAAGAGGTTGTAATTGGGGTATATCGTCTTACTATGAAGTCAAATTCAGATAATTTTCGCCAATCTTCTATACAGGGAGTTATGAAGAGAATTAAGGCTAAAGGTGCATCGGTTATTATTTATGAGCCAACATTGGAAGATGGAAGCACTTTCTTTGGAAGCAAGGTTGTGAATGATCTGGATAAATTTAAAGAACAGAGCCAGGCAATTATCGCAAATAGATATGATAGTTGTTTGGATGATGTGAAAGACAAAGTATATACAAGAGATTTGTATGGCAGAGATTAAAAGATGTTTGGTAATGCATTGCAATTTATACATAAGTTGATAGTGCAGTATTGTGAATCACCGGTTTCATCTCCGATAACATGGTGTTTGGGGATTATTTGGATAATAAAATCAATACATGCTCTGTACAAAATGAAAGTAAAAACAGATGAGTTGGTTGCTGAAAAGGAAGCAAAAGAGGTTTCAGAAGCTATCAAGGATCTGGATATTCTAACTGAAAAAAGCAAGGAAGAGAATCAGGATATTAGAACTTTAATGTTTGAAAATTTAAAAGAGTTGAAAGAGTTTTATGTTATCTGTAAACAGCAAATTAGAAAATCTTTTTCAGCAGCTATGTTCTCATGCTTTGCAGGATTTATGCTTTTTGTTTTGGCAGTCATTACATTTTTATTGGGCGGAAATAATTCTGCATCATTTATGGCTGGTCTATCTGGAGCAATAGTAGAGATTGTGTCTGGTCTTTACTTTTGGATGTATAAGGAAACATCTAAACAACTTGGAAAGTACCACAAACGATTGGAGGCAACCGAAAAATATTTAATTGCTTTGCAAATTATCGAAATGTTGCCAGAAGAAAATAGAAGTGAACAATATGGAAAATTAATAGATTATATTTTGAAAATGTAGATAAACAATAGCATTTACGGGGAGATAAAAATAAAATGTGTGGAATAGTTGGTTTTACTGGGACACAGCAGGCAGCACCTATTTTATTAAATGGTCTGTCTAAATTAGAGTACCGAGGGTACGATTCTGCTGGAATCGCTGTGCGAAATGGGGAGTATCTGGCACAGGTGGTTAAAGCAAAGGGAAGATTAAGTAATCTGATTGAAAAAACAGATGAAGGAAAAGCACTAATAGGAACATGTGGAATCGGACATACACGTTGGGCAATGCGACATTGGAGCCTGACCCTATGAAGTACGTAAGCGCTTAATTTTCGTAAGTAGGTAATCATCTGTATATTGACATTTTATAAAGTAAGTAGGTAATCATCTGTATATTGACATTTTATAAAAGCCATCTGATACTGTTCCTGGCTGTCTGCCAGATTCTCTATCAGATGGCTTGGTATTATTTTTTTAGTTTAGTCCGGCAGTATTCCGGAAGATCCTCTGACCATGGAAGCAGTTTCTTTAATTCTTCCTCTTTAGGAAAAGCTCCCATTTTTCTGAGTTCATCCAATATATAAGTCAGATATGCGTATGGTTTCAGATGGTTCAGAAGTGCCGTTTCTGTAATGCTGTAAACAAGGGCACTGGCATCAGCTCCCCGTACACTTTTGGCAAACAGCCAGTTGCGGCGTCCCACTGCAAAGTTTTTCAATGCACGTTCTGCACTGTTGTTGTCTATGCTGAGATGACCATCTTCCAGATACCGTCTCAGATATACTTCCTGATTAAGTGTATACAAAATGGCATCACCAATAAGGGAAGACCTGTCTACAGAATCTTCCATCGTATGCAGCCATTCAAACATGGCATCCAGGACCGGATGGGACTGTTTCTGGCGTTCTTCATATTTTTCTTCCGGTGTTTTGTCATGGATCATCTCTTCGATCTTATAGAGAATCCCGATCCTTGACATCGCCTGATATGCAACTGTCTCTTTCAGCTGTTCTTTTGTGAAATCTTTTTTCAATGCTGTGAGGGCTGCATCAAAGCGTCGTCTTGCATGGGTAAGGCATCCGCTTACTATGATACCTTCTCCTAAACTGTGATAAGCCTGATATCCATCGCAGGTCAGATACCCATGAAACCCGTCCCTTAAAAAATTTACAGGATGATATCCCGCACGGGTCCTTTCATAATCGAAGAGTACCATCTGCGGGGAACCACTGAATTCATCCGTGAGATATACCCACATCCAGTTCTGGGTCGTCCCTTTCTGCTCCGGCTCTCCGAGTACCTGGATGCGGCTTTCGTCACAATGGATATATCTGCTTTCCAGAAGTTCTTCTTTCATCAGCTGATACAGCGGTTTCAGGTATCTGTCTGCACAGTTTATGATCCAGTTTGCCATAGTCTTTGTGGAAAGATCAAGATCATATCTGGCAAACTCTCTTTCCTGGCGTGCCAGAGGCATTCCATTTACATATTTAGCGTTCATGATACCGGCGACAAGGGAAGGCGTAGCGATACTTCCACGGATCAGGGAAGGTTCTTTTTCAGGACGTTTCATGGACCCGCATTTCGGGCAGCTGTATACATAAGTGATCTCTTCTTCAACCTCAAACTTTGCAGGTACAAAACGCAGGCGTTTTACGGTCTCTTTTGTTACTACATTGTATTTTTTTCCGCATTCCGGACAGTAACGGGCTTCCCCTTCCAGTTTATAGGTCCTAGTTTCAACGGTCTCAAAATTGGAAAGATCTTCTTCCTTCTTTCCTTTCCTCTTTTTACGTTTATATGAGGATGGCTGGATTTCTTCAAAAAGTTCTTCTGTTTCCGCATCCGCACTGGTTTCTGCCTCATTGAACAGGTTCATCTGTTCATAGCCTTCGGTATACTTTTCACTGGATGCCCCAAACTGTTTTCTCTGTGCAAGGGTAAGACGGTCAGAGAGCATGGCATTTAAGAATTCGAGTTCTTTCTGTTTATCCTTTAGCAGCTGGATCTCGGTGTCTTTTTTCTTTGTCTGCTCCTGCACGATCTTCATCAATGAGATCAGATCTTCCCGGCTCATGTTGTTCAGCTGTTTATCTGTAAAGATCGGTTCCATATCCTGTCCTCCCTGCTTTAGCGTTATTAAAAGTATATCATGGTTCCAGCTGTTTTCCTATAAAAAACTGCGTTTCCAGATATAGGAAATACGCTGAGAAATGCCATGTTTTTCATGATTTTTACGGGATTGACAGCTCAGATGTCTTATGCTTACAGGATGATCTTTGGATGGTGTTCCTCAAATGCACCCCTGGGATTTAAGGAGAGCCCGTCACACAGCCAGTGGATCTCTTTCAGAGTCACCTGACGGAGTTCATCCGGAGTATCCGGCCAGTGGAAGGCATTACGGTCGAGCCGTTTCATCAGGATCCAGAATCCGGATCCGTCCCATTGAAGGATCTTTATAGAAGTACGCCGACGGTTGCAGAACGCAAACATGCAGCGTGAGTATGGGTCGAGGTGAAATTTTAATTTGATGATGGCGGCCAGACCATTGTAACTTTTTCTCAGATCAGTGACTCCGCAGGAAAGATATACTGTTGTTCCTCCTGCCAGGTCAAGCATGGCGCTGCAGGAATCCCAGTATGGATTCCATCAGTTCCGGTCTGCAGGAATCAGATATTTCAATACGGATACTGTTTGAGATAAAAATACGCACCGGTGAAGATTCCTCAGAGAGAAGCTTTCTGGCAGCTTCCTGTTCAGAGGGAAGTCTGACAAAGACCAGATCCTGTTCAGATTCGGATGCCGGCTCTTCTTTTGCAAGTCTGCGGATCCAGTATCCCATCGTAGATAAGGGGATGCCGTTTTCTGCACACCATTGTTTACATGTTTTCCCACTGGTCTGGCATTGCTGGATACGGTCAGCCCAGAGTTTTGCTTTTTCTTCTTTATTCATAGTGTATAGAATACCTCCTGAGTTTTAAGGAGATTGTAACAGAATAAAAAATGAAAAAAAAGATACGGATGATTACCTACTTACGAACAGAACGTCCCTGTAAATTTTTTATATCATATTGTCCCTGCACAGATTGTACTTTAAGGTCATGCCTTTGTAAAATGATTTGAAGTAGAAATTCAGCACATGCCGTATCTTCAAAAACTTTACTCATAAAATCATCATCTAAAAGACGGAAACCTCTAAGGCGTTGCAGATCTTCTTTATGTTTTTGTTCAAAATCTAGTGTTTCTTCTGTATTATTCATCGTGAAAACACCACCTGCTTTCCTTTAGAATGGGATATAGTAAACATGAATTTCTGTATCATTATTTTAACATGGTAGATAGTAATCCTCAATACCCGAATTTTGAAATGCCAAATACCGATGAAAAATAACAGTCTATAAATCCTTTTCTTTTTCAAGCTCTTATTCTTTCTCACGATTCTTCCCAAGAATCATATCAATATTAGCAGACACAGGCTGGCGCTTTAGAGAACCCGAAAGCGGATGCTTTCCTGATGTTTCATTATGCAGCAGATATGACATATTATACGACAGATTGAAAAAAGATGTAAAATAGCAAGATTGCCTGATGGAAAATATTTATTCCATCAGGCAATCCTATGTAAATATTTCTTTAGTTTTGATTATTCTGCAGATTCTTTAGAAACAGAATTTTTCTTTTTTCTGGATTTACCAGAAATCATTTTATGACCGGAGTAGATAGCCATAATCATGCAGAGAAGAGAGCTGCAAGCAAAATATTTGTGAGCAGTTTTCATGTTTTTATAGCCGGTATAAAAGGTTCCAATCATGGCTGCCAATGCACCAAGTGACCAATATTTATGTGCTTTCATTTGATATACCTCCTGCGTTTTTTTATATAATACCTCTTTTTAGAAAGCATGAAAACAGGAAATTTATAAATTCTGTTCTTTCTCAATCTGCTGTTCCTGTTCGTAGCTCTTCCCAAGGATCATATCAATATTGGCAGACACGGTACGAAACTCCCGTTCATAATTCCGGCGGTTAGAAAAATCTTCCCGTTGCATATTTCGCAATTCAATAAGTCGGTCTTTTTCAGCATAGAGGGCTTTCGTGGAAGGCAGCTTATTTCCGACAGATTTTTCTTTCAGTGTTCGGAGAGCTGTATCATAAAGAGAAACTTTTTATTTTTATGGTAATAGCTGTTTAGTTTCTGACATTCAGATTACAAACCTGTTTGCGGCAGAGTTATTGATGCCGTATGAAGTCTTTCGGAAAAATTTCTTTGCACATATGAACGAATTGGAAATAACTCCCGGGAAGGTACGGTTGGATGAGGCTATCCGTCTGATTGTTTGTCAGATGAGTGATTTTTTGGTTCCTTATGCGATTAGCATAAATTAAGTCTGCGAAGCAAACGATACTCCTTGGGCTTTGCACAAGGAGATTCATACTCATTGTATCGCACAGTGTGTTGCTGGACGCGGAGTGAACAGTAACCAGTAAATAAACAATTTATTGACAAATAACTGACCAGATGTAATAATACCACTCAGAGATAGTATTTGGACTCAAAACTATACTCTGGCTGAAATCACTGGAATCTTATATAAAAGCAGCCAGCCGGAATCCGGAAACGGGAACGGAGGGATGTATGTAATTTTAAAAGATACGAGCCGGTATTTATGATACAAAAAATCAGATTTTCAATAATCTATGGAATAGTAAAACGTATTTTATGTATCAGAAACAGGACTCAATATACAGGGAATCAATCAGAAGCGTTTCAGGGTCAAAGTGTATCCTGATGCGCTTTTTTTGCAGATCATAAAGGTATATTTCCTTTTTATGGTGCTGCTTGACTCTGATTTTTCCCGCAGGAAAGGACTATATAAGATGACAATAGAAATGTTAAAAGGAAAAATCCACAGAGCAACTGTTATCCAGGCTGAACTGGATTATGTGGGAAGCATTACTGTGGATGAAGAACTGCTGGAAGCTGCCGGAATACTGGAATATGAGAAAGTTCAGATTGTAGATGTGAACAATGGCAGTCGATTCGAGACATACACAATCTGCGGAAAACGCGGAAGCGGTATGATCTGTCTGAACGGAGCAGCAGCAAGATGTGTAAGCACAGGTGACAAGATTATCATCATGGCTTACGCAGGATATGAGCCTGAAGAGGCACGCACTCATAAGCCTGCAGTTGTATTTGTAGATGAAGAGAATAAGATCAGCAGAGTGACCAATTATGAGAAACATGGTCTGCTGAAAGACATGGCCTGAAAACGTTGATATCAGATTAGAGGCTATCATAAGATGAAAGTGAATTCAGAAAAGAGGCTATCTCAAAATCTATGATACCGGTCCATTGACCGAGAAAGAGGAGATAACAATGCAGGTAACAAAAACAGTAGAAGAAACAAGAAAACAGATCAAAGCATGGAAAAAAGAAGGTAAAACTATAGGTCTTGTTCCAACAATGGGATTTCTTCATGAGGGACATGCAAGTCTGATCAAAAAAAGCAGAGAACAGAACGACATTGTAGTTGTGTCTGACTTTGTCAATCCAACACAGTTTGGTCCGACAGAGGATCTTGAGGCATATCCAAGAGATTTCGAACGCGACAGCAAACTCTGTGAAAGTCTTGGCACAGACCTGATCTTCTGCCCTGAACCTTCTGAAATGTATCATGATCCCCATGCATTTGTAAGTATCGATACATTATCTGAGACACTTTGTGGAAAAACACGTCCTATCCATTTCAAAGGTGTGTGCACAGTTGTAACCAAGCTGTTCCATATTGTAGCCCCAGACAGAGCATATTTCGGACAGAAGGATGCTCAGCAGCTGGCCATCATCCGCAAAATGGTCCAGGATCTGAATTTTGATATAGAAATCGTAGGCTGCCCGATCGTCCGTGAAGAGGACGGACTGGCAAAATCCTCCAGAAATACATATTTAAGCGATGAAGAGAGAAAGGCTGCTCTCTGTCTGTCCAGATCCGTAAAACTCGGACAGGAAATCATTCACGCAGGTATTTCCGCAGAAGAACTTCTCGGCAAAATGCGTGCAGTGATCGAGGCAGAGCCTCTGGCAAAAATCGATTACGTTTCCATGGTAGATGCACTTACCATGCAGCCTGTGGAAAAAGCTGATCATAATGTTCTCGTAGCAATGGCTGTCTATATTGGCCAAACAAGACTGATCGATAACTTCAGCTACGAGGTATAATATATGGAAAATATTTTAAAGAAAATAGGAAAAATCAGCAGTTTTGCATCCAGATATATTGGAATCATCATCATTGCCTTTTCATGCCTTGCCTTTTTCTGGAGGGATGGATTTGCATGGATGACAAATTATACATCTGTTTTTCTGGGCGTGATCATGTTTGGTATGGGACTGACCATACGTCTGGAAGACTTCCGGGCAATTTTTTCCAGACCAAAGGAAGTGATCATTGGCGCAGTTGCACAGTATACGATCATGCCAGTCGTAGCCTGGGTATTGTGTAAAATTATGAATCTTCCCGCAGATCTGGCTCTGGGTGTGATTCTTGTGGGATGCTGTCCTGGTGGAACAGCCAGCAATGTGATTACCTATATTGCTGGCGGTGATGTTGCACTTTCAGTAGGAATGACCATCGTTTCCACTCTGGCTGCTCCTGTTATGACTCCATTTCTTGTGTACATTCTGGCAGGTGCCTGGGTGAAAGTATCCTTCTGGGCAATGGTACTTTCTGTTGTAAAAGTAATTCTGGTTCCTGTACTTCTTGGAATCCTTCTCCGTACACTTGCAGGAGATCATGTAGATAAAGTTTCAGATGTTATGCCATTGATCTCTGTTGTAGCCATTGTTATGATCATTGGCGGAATCGTGGCAATTAATTCAGAGAAAATCTTAAGCTGCGGAGTTCTGGTCCTTGGCGTTGTTGCGATCCACAATTTCTGTGGTATGATGCTTGGACTCCTTGCAGCAAAAATTTTCCATGTAGAATATACACGGGCAACAGCTATAGCTATTGAAGTGGGCATGCAAAACAGCGGACTGGCAGTTTCTCTGGCAGCAGCTAACTTTGCAGCCAATCCACTGGCAACTCTTCCAGGTGCTATTTTCAGTGTATGGCATAATATTGCAGGCTCCATCTTTGCAGGAATCCGCCGTTCCGGCGTAGAAAACCGGACACGCACAGGTGAAAATGGTGTGTCTGCAGCATAAATAACAAGGGAACGTAGAAAAAAAATCCCCGGAATCCTTGGCTTAACAGTGATAAGAAACTAACACATTGGGGTCAGACCATCCGCTTTTTACAAGAGCAACCGTAGAACTCTTTGCAAAAGAAGGAGCAAAAGTCATAATTGTTGGAACAAAGGAAGAACTGGGAGAAAGCTGTGTGAATGAAATCAAGTCAGCCGGAGGAGAAGCGATTTTCTGTAAAACAGACGTGACATCTGATGAAAGTCTTGATAACCTGGTTAAAACAGCTCTGGACGCCTACGGAAAAATAGACATTCTCGTTAATAATGCAGGAGTAGGCGGAACAACTGCCGATATGGATCAGATCACAATGGATGAATGGAACACTGTTCTTGCAACAAATCTCACAGCACCATTTGTTCTTTGCAAGAAAATAATTCCTATTATGGAAAAACAAGGAGCTGGAACCATCGTCAATGTAGCTTCCATGGCAGCAACCGCAGCAGGCCGCGGAGGGCTTGCTTACACTTCTGCCAAACATGGCCTTCTTGGACTCACCCGTCAAATGTCATTGGATCATGGACGTACAGGAGTGCGTATAAATGCTGTTCTTCCAGGACCGATTGCAACAGATATGATTGCACGTGTGCTTGCAATTCCACAGCATCCGGTAACAATGAAGATTGGAATGAGTCCGGCAAAACGTCCTGGAGAACCTATCGAAGTAGCACAGGCTATTGCATTCCTTGCATCAGACGAAGCTAGTTTCATCCATGGAGCGGCTTTGGCTGTAGATGGCGGATATACGATATTTTAAAAATAATTGATATGCATTGGAAAAAGGAGTCATTTGGACTCCTTTTTTTCAGTACGTAAGACTTGACTGCGGAGATATCTCAAAACATGGTGACCTTAAGGAAAGTCCCCCAAATCTGACATCCTATGAAAAATCAAAACATTTTTATGTGGATCTGCTTGGGTTTAAAGTAATCAGAGAAAATTATCGAAAAGAACGTGATGATTACAAGATTGATCTGGCATGTGGAACGCAGGAAATAGAACTTTTTATAATAAAAAATGCTCCAGCTCGTGTAAATTATCCAGAAGCATTGGGATTACGCCATCTGGCATTTAAAGTTAAGAGTGTAGATGATACAGTAAAAGAATTGAATGGGAAAGGAATTGAAACAGAGCCGGTACGCCTGGATGATTATACCGGAAAGAGAATGACATTTTTCCATGATCCAGATGGACTTCCATTGGAAATTCATGAGTAGAAAATAGCATAGAATAAAAAGAGACAGATGCAGGTAATGAAATACTCCCACATCTGTCTTTTTTGCGCAAAGATTTATTTATCGGAATGTCGCAGACAGCTTTTTATAAAGGCAGCAGCTTTTATCATTTGTTCTTTTTCTTCATTTCTTTTAAAATCGGGTCTGTAAAATTCCTAATTTTACCATCAATGCTTCCTGCAAGATCTGAGAAAAGTTAATGTTTTCACGGATTGCAGCTTCATTAAGCCATTCTGGGATGCTCAATGTTTTCTTTACTGCACGAGAACAATTCGCTCTGCGATATTCCGCCATATCAAATTCTACGATCACTAGAGTTCCATCTTCTGGATCTATAGCATCAAGAGCTGAGGCTTCTGGTATTGGTTCCTTTTCATTTTCTCTTGCGGTCAATGCCAGTCCAAGGGCATCCACAGACATTTCATATGCTTCCTGCATATCTTCGCCCTGTGTCATACATTCTGGAATATCCGGAAATGTAACCCAAAATCCGCCTTCCTCTGCTTTATGAAATACTGCCGGATAAAATAATCTATTCATATAAACACCCTCCATTTCAGGCGGCAGGGCTATTTAAGCCCCGCCTGTTTAAGTATTGCCTGCTCCAATCCCTTTTTCAGATCTTTGGAGTGATAAGGAACGATTACCGTTCTTCCGGTTTCTTGGTTATTCAGTTTGACATGAGAGCCATTCTGATTTACCGTTTCGAAACCATTTTCTTTCAGGAGAGTTAACATCTCCTTAGGACTCATTGGCATCTTTTGTATCTCCTTTCCTTATCATACTTATATTTTAATACGTATTTATACGTATGTCAATTGCTTTGTATGTTTTTTGTATTGCATATTGTAGTCTAATGGAAAGGCAATATGTGGGTTTATCGATACGGTGAGATTTCATACAGCTCTGCGGTGTCGGAAGGAACTATTCATGCTATACAAGGATTGTACGTCAACTGGAGAGAGCCTATACTTTGGCTTCCAGCTCTTTCCGTTCTCCCTGGCATTTGTACAATCTGTATGCATAACTGGAGAAAGCAGCATAAGAAAAGAAGAGATCCTGTCAGCGGTTGTAAAAAATGGGCGGTCATATGAGGAGATCATGAACTTTTTGAATGCAGAATCAGATGAAGAAAAGACGGAAAAATAGAATTATTTTGAGTCGCAGATATAGCGACACTCGATTTAGGCGGAAAAAAACTGGAAGTTCACAATTCTTGTTACTTCAGTGGTAAAGGAGAAGGAAAAACCAGAAACATTTATCTGAAAATTATAGTGCGAGTTTATTGACAAAAGAGCTATGAGGGCATATGATAATAATATATGAGCTGATAGACTTTTGGACGAGCACAAAAAAAGCAGTAAAAACAGTAATTTACAGAAAATTCTGTTAATTACTTGCAAAAATAGCTCTCGGAAGCCGCTAAAATCAAGGGTTCCGAGAGGCTACCGTAGAAATGAAAGTAAGCCCGTTGAGGGCATTGACACCATCAATCAATGATTTGATAAACAGTTTATAATCTGTAGAAATGAAAGTAAGCCCGTTGAGGGCATTGACACACTTCCGGCTCTATGTCATATTTGATTTCCGTAACAATGTAGAAATGAAAGTAAGCCCGTTGAGGGCATTGACACACCGACATATTTACACAGAACTTCAAAGTTCTCTGAGTAGAAATGAAAGTAAGCCCGTTGAGGGCATTGACACGAGCCATTCTACTGTTTTTCTGTCTGGATACGTTTTTTGTAGAAATGAAAGTAAGCCCGTTGAGGGCATTGACACATTGTTACGACGGCTTCTCTCATGTCTTTAAAATTTGTAGAAATGGAAGTAAGCCCGTTGAGGGCATTGACACTTTTCTTAGACAGTTTCATAGTAACGGCTTTTGCAAAACATATCGGGTCGAGTAGACGCACCCCTTGCGGTCGTACGCCCCTCGCAGAATCCGGACTTGCGGCTTTCCCGCATCCGGCTCTTTGTGAAACGAATCGTTCACATTTATCAATCGTATACACTGACATATATTCTTGCTCTTACTAACAGGTAACTGTTATCAATCATATTCAGAAACTCTACCCAGTTGTAGCTTTTCTACTGGCTTCTTCTGTTCAGCCAGTAGAAAAGGCTTTTCATAACATTATAACGAAATGCTGTGATTCTCTCTGAATTGTCAGTGATGCCATAGTAATGGAAATAACCAGTTAGTATCTCATTAAGCTTGGAAATGATTTCTTTTACTCTTAAAGTCCGCATGGCCCAGGACACCGGATGAAGTAAGGGAAATCTCTTTCCAGCAGGTGTAATGGCTCCTCCAGGGACTGGAAATCGAACAGAAAAAAGCCCATCATCAGGTAAAGATAGACTATGAAAACAGCTGTTTCTGATCTTCCGTGATAATGCTGTGAAAAAGCCTTGGAAAGCCTTGAAATTCAGCACTTTTCGGGGGTTCAGATATCGTAAAACAGTAGATAAAAATGTCGAAAAATGGTATGCTGTTTCTATCAAAAGTACGGAGTAAAACAGCATGACAGAGCATGAAGAATTACTAATGCTGAGAGCTCTTGCAGCAAAACAGGCGCAGGAACTGGAAGCCGGTAAAAGGATCATTGCCGAGCGTGATGAAAAGATCAGAAAACAGAATATCCAGATCGACAACATGATCCAGGCACTTCTTCATGCCCGGAAACTGCTTAAGAGTTTTGATGGATACCTGATCACGGATGCCTAAGGCTGTTCGTCCAGTTTAAAGTCAGTATGTTCTAAAACAGACTGCAAAATTAAATAGGAGATAATCAAATGGCAAAGAGTACAAGAGGATTTTGCAAATATTGCGGAAAAGAATACACAAGAACGGGGATAGCAAAGCATTTACAAACGTGTAAGAAAAGAGTTGATTCGTGCGAAAAAGCGGAAAAAACAGAAAAATATTTTGAATTGTTGTTATATGGAGCATATAATAAAGACTATTGGCTGATTATTCAAATCAAAGAGAATGCAACATTGGATGATCTGGATCGATTTATCCGTGATATTTGGGTAGAGTGTTGCGGACATTTAAGTGCATTTGAGATTGATGGTGTAAGCTATGAAAGGGAACCCGATGATGATTTTGGTTGGGGTGAGCCGGCAAAGAGTACGAATCATACATTAAAACAAGTGCTTACAACGGGAATGATTTTTAATTATGAATATGATTTTGGTTCTACAACAGAAATTATGGTCAAAGTGTTGGATCATTACAGTGCCCAAAAGCAGAACGAAAAAGTTGTGATTTTATCCAGAAATAATCCGCCACAGTTTGTATGTTCTATTTGCGGAAATCAGAAAGCAACATGGATCAATGCATTTCGTATTTATGATGAAGATCTATTCTGGTGCGAAGAGTGCGTGAATAAACTGGAAGAGGGTGAACTTGAAGCGTATGAGAATGACGTATGTTTTCTTCCAATCACGAATTCCCCAAGAATGGGAGTTTGTGGCTATGAAGGAAGTGATATTTATCCGGAACAATTTGAGCCGGATATACCAAAATAAGGATGTATGACGGGGAGTTTAAAGTCCTCTCCCTTTGGAATTTCACGTAGTCCCAAAAGGGAGAGGTTTTTTCATTAATCCAACAATTTTCCCTCTCTGTAAGACCATTCAAGATAATCTGGATTCTGGTAATATAAGTCTGTTTTAAAATCAGATATTTTATCACTGATAAAGGAAGAAAAGATTTTTATCAGCTCCTGTACTTCCGCCCCTGCTTCCGCACAATCTTCTATCATAATACTATAAAGCCTTCCAATATCAAGATAACTCGGAATGGAATATTTACAGTCAGATATAGTATCGAAGGTCCCCTGTTTTATCTGATAATAACTAATTACTTCATCACTTACCTGTTCAAAACTGAGACAATGGTTTACTTCCGCATCATATAAAAGCTTTTTTATCCCTTCCTCACCAATTGCCTTAACGATATCACCTCTATGGTTCTTAGTCTCTCTGGCAATGTATTCTATCAATGCACACACATAAAAATAATCATTTCTTTCTTGTTCTGTCATACACTACCTCACTTTTCATAAATGTCAGACAATCAATTGCCGAAAGGGTATGGAAACTAATCTGATGAGTTGGATATTTAAACTCAGCTAATACCCAGAACTGTCTTCTTGTAATTCGCCCGGCAAGAAAATCATTCACATAATTCCATACGGTATCATTTGCCATCGGCCCCTCTACAATATCATATGTATGCGTTTTTCCGCTTCTACATTCTGCAATAAAATCCAACCACTCATCAGATATCTCAGGAAATCTCAGTATTTTTAAATTTTCAGTTGGCACATACTCATAATAATTGATAATTGGTTCGCCGATTCCACGATTTGCCCAGCGTATAGCCTGATTCATATTATTTGTACAATAAAATCCCCATGAAAAATCTTTTGTATATTTTGTTTTTCTTATTTCTGGATATTGAACAATTTCTTTACTTGCGTGATATAGTTCCATAGATTCTCACCTCATAAAAATAGTTCCACAGTACTGAGTTAATAATATCATGAAACCATTTTATCGTAAAGCTAAAAACCATCACTAATTTCTATTGCGCATCGCTCCATACTTTTCCTCAGATTGTTTGACTTGATTTGCGATTCTGCAATTTACAGTCAATACATTTCCGGGAAATGGTTGACAATCAGCTCCTTGTGTTTTAAAATGGTAAACCATAAAGCAAATGGAGGTTTACAAATGACAAAAACAAAGAGCATGATTTATTGCGGTCTTTTTACGGCGTTGATTGCAGCGGGGGCATTTATTAAAATCCCTGTACCTGTGGTTCCGTTTACACTGCAGTACCTGTTCACTATGCTTGCCGGATTGTTTCTGGGATCCAGAAGGGGTATGATTTCTGTGGTTGCCTATATGCTGCTGGGGCTGGCGGGACTTCCGATCTTTTCGGAAGGCGGTGGAATCTGGTATATTTTCAAGCCAAGCTTCGGTTATATTATAGGGTTCTGCCTGGGAACATACGTAACCGGACTTATCGCAGAACGTCTTAAGCAGAAGACAGTTTTTCGCTATTTACTTGCAAATCTGGCAGGTCTGATGATTGTCTATATCTGTGGAATGGTTTATTACTATGTGATCTGTAACTATGTGATTGATACACCGATTGGAATCTGGCCGCTGATTCTTTATTGTTTTCTGCTTGCGGTACCCGGCGATATTGCATTAAGTATCCTGGGAGCTGTCATTGCAAAGCGTGTCAGACCGGTAGTGCATCAATATCTTTTTGATTCAAAATCAAATGTCAGACTGAAAACGGAGGAGCTTGCAAAATGAATCCACTTATTTTAGCACAGGAAATTATTGATGGGCGCAGAATTACAAGGGAGGATGATCTTTCCTATTTTCTTACCTGTGATTTAGATGAATTATGTGAAGGAGCAGACCGTATCCGCAAAGCATATATCGGTGATAAGGTAGACCTCTGTTCCATCATCAATGGCCGCAGCGGCAGGTGTCCGGAGGACTGCAAATATTGTGCGCAGTCAGTACACAACCATACTTCCTGCGAGATCTATGATTTTCTTCCGGAGGAAAAGATTCTGGAAGCATGTAAAATGAACGAAGAGGAGGGCGTTGACCGTTTCTCGATCGTTACTGCAGGAAAGGCCCTGACTGGAAAAGAATTTGATCAGGCGATCCACGCCTATGAAACCATGCATAAGGAATGTAATATTGATCTTTGTGCTTCCATGGGATTTCTTTCTTCTGAACAGCTGCATCGTCTTCATGAAGCCGGAGTAACCAGTTACCATCATAATATTGAGACTTCAAAGAGAAATTTTCCTAATATATGTACGACACATACATACGATATGAAGATTGAAACTCTGAAAAAGGTAAAGGCAGAAGGAATGTGTGCATGTTCCGGCGGTATCATAGGAATGGGAGAGACCTGGGAGGATCGTCTGGATATGGCAGTCAGCCTTGCGGAGCTGGGGATTGATTCTATTCCGATCAATGCATTGATGCCCATTCCGGGAACACCTTTGGAACACCTTGATCAGCTTTCAGAGCAGGATATCCTCCGGACAATCGCCTTCTTCCGTTATATTAATCCTGAGGCTAATATTCGTCTTGCTGCCGGACGGGCACTTCTTACCAATGACGGGGAAACCGCCTTTAAATCCGGAGCCTCCGCTACAATAACAGGGAACATGCTGACTACCGTTGCCTGTGCAACAATCCGCAGCGATCGAAAAATGCTCTCTGATATGGGCAGAGATGTAACACCGGAATATTGGAAGGAAGCGGAAGAATCATGAGTAAAGCGGTATTTATTACAGGAACAGGAACGGACATCGGTAAAACCTATCTCTCAGGACTGATCGTAAAAAAACTGGCGCAGGCAGGAAAAAATCCGGCTTATTATAAAGCTGCAATGAGCGGAAATGACCGGCGTACAGACGGAAGTCTGATCCCGGGTGATGCACTTTTTGTCAAGGAGATGTCCGGTATTTCCCAGTCTCTGGATGATATGTGTCCATATGTATATGAAAATGCCTGGTCTCCTCATCTGGCTTCAAGAGTTGAGGGCAATCCGGTGGATCTTGATGTTGTGCGAAGAGGATTTTTGAAGGCGGCAAATGATTATGAATATATTACCATGGAAGGAAGTGGCGGTATCCTCTGTCCGCTCTGTTTTGATGAACGCAAAATCCAGCTTGAGGATGTGATAAAAGAGTTTGAACTTTCCAGTATTCTGGTGGCAGATGCAGGGCTTGGTACAATTAACAGTGTTGTATTGACAGCTGAGTATATGAAAGCCCATTCCCTTCCCATCAAAGGTATTATTTTTAATCATTACCATCCCGGAAATATTATGGAAGAGGATAATATTGTTATGTGTCAACATATGACTGGCCTTCCGGTTATTGCAAAAGTAGAGGATAATGCAAAAGATCTTGAGATAGATGCAGATGCACTGGCAGAATTTTATGATGAGGTGAAAATCAAATGATATGGTATCCCTATGAACAAATGAAAACAATGAAAGATCCGTATAAGATTCTGGATGCAGAGGGTGTACATCTTTATACAAAAGATCAGAAGCTGATAGACTCTATATCTTCCTGGTGGTGTATGATTCATGGATATAAGCATCCGGAGCTGACAGAAGCTATCAAGGAACAGGCAGACCGTTTCTGTCATGTAATGCTTGGGGGACTGACGCATGAGCCGGTGGAAAAGCTTTCTGCGAAGCTGCAGGAATTTCTGCCAGGAGATCTGGATTATTGCTTTTTTTCAGATTCAGGAAGTGTTGCAGTGGAGGTTTCACTTAAAATGGCCCTTCAATACAACACCAATCAGGGAAGAAAGCGCCCGTTAGTGTTGGCTCTTGAACATGCATATCATGGTGATACCTTTAAGGCAATGGAAGTTGGCGATGACGAGGATTATCATTTCGCTTTTGACAAAAAAGAGGGTGTTGTCCATATTCCGACTGAGATTCCGGCCTTGGAGGAGGCATTTGAACAGTATCATGACCGTCTGAACTGCTTTATTGTGGAGCCTCTTTTACAGGGAGCAGGAGGAATGCGGATGTATGACATTTCATTCCTGAAGAGAGCAAGAGAATTGTGTGACCAGTATGATGTTCTTTTAATTTTTGACGAGGTTGCAACCGGGTTTGGCCGCACAGGGAACCGCTTTGTGGCAGACCTTGTTCTGCCGGATATCCTGGTTCTTGGAAAGGCCCTTACTGGAGGATATATTGGTCATGCTGTCACTGTGGCCAATCATAAGGTATTTGATGCCTTTTACAGTGATGATGACAGACTTGCCTTGATGCATGGCCCTACTTTTATGGGAAATCCACTGGCATGTGCTGTGGCTTTAAAGGGAATTGAGATTTTTGAGCGTGAAGATTATATGAGTAAGATCCGTCATATTGAACAGGTTTCACGCCGTGAGATGGAAGCGTTCACAGACCCAAGAATTAAAGAGGTCCGCATCATGGGTGGCTGTGTGTGCGTGGAGGTTCATGATTCCGGGGATCTGGAAGGCTTCCAGCAGTTTGCTTATGAGCGGGGTGTGTTCAGCAGGCCATTTTTGAACTATATGTACTCTATGGTTCCGTATGTGATCAGGGACGAGGAGCTTATAAGAATTTTTGATGTGATGAAAGAATGGTTTACTTTGGAGCATATTTGAGAATGCCGGAGGAATGTCGAGGTCTGACCCTATGAAGTATAGATTGTTCATACAATTAAATAGCAAAAATATAGAGCTTTTGAGAAATCAAAAGCTCTTTTTGTGCCCTAAAGTTGTTCCTGACTAGTGGATATATACGGTCAATGGAGTGTTACTGTTCACACACCACTATCCCGCGAGGTGTTTTGGCATGAATATGCCAAAATCCCGAGACATACCGCGCGAATTTATGCGAATAGCATAAATTCTGTGCATCGCGAAGCGTGTTACTGAGAACGGAGTGAACAGTAACCAATGGAGTCCGAAATAGTGGAGGTCCGTGGACTCATTGACTTGCTATTTGACCTGCTAAATGGTAAAATAAAAATACGCTGGGGAGACTGCGAAGAGCTTGTTCTTTTTGCGCATTACTCTAGAGCGTGTAAAGTATGCTGGAATTGAAAAAACTGCCAGTTGGGTTTGGAAGTTTTCAGGAAATTCGGAAGCTTTTCTGGGTTATCTGTTAGCAGGATTCCTTACTGCCTGAAGGACACGAGGTGAGAAAAATGTTTATATTAAGAGAAAAAGAAGTAAATGTTGGGCGACAGAGGGAACTGGATCTGGTGAAGGGGTTCCTGATGATTATGATAATCTTTATTCATTCATTTCAGACAATAGGAAACATGGAAGCTGTGACATCAAATGCACATATGGTTCTGTTTACACTATTTATGCCGACAGGTGCCTGTCTTTATTTGTTTGCCATGGGTTTTGGAAGTGTCTTTACACGGCATTCTAAACCTGAAGATATGGTTAAAAACGGTGTAAAATTACTATTATATCAGGGGTTGAGTAATTTATGTTATGCTGCAGCGATAGTGATCAGCTTTGGTATAAGAAATCTGATTGCAGGTGAATCAGCAATTGGCAGAGAAGCATATGCGGAAAATCTGTATGCAGCGCTTACGTTTGTAAATATATTTTTTATATCGGGTATGTGTTATCTTGTACTGGCTATATACAGGAAATTAGGAGTAAGCCTGAGAGGTTATATAATAAGTGCCATAATAGTAGCAATCATATCGCCATTTGCAAAATTGCTGGTTTCTGATAATTCGGCAATTAACTGGATCCTGGATATGACTTTTGGCGGAAAAGGTGAGACAAGTTTTTGTTTCTTTCCATATTTAAGTTATGTATTTCTGGGCTATGTTTTTGGAAAGACACTCAGAAGAATTCCTGAGAATGAAAAAGGTGATTTTTACAGGAAGAGCGGGATAATATGCGGAGTGATAGCCGTGATATGGTTTGCATGCTGCATGATATTACATCCGGGCATTGAAGAATTTTTTAATTATATGCTTGAACAGTACAGAATTCCGGGACTTGCAAAGGTAGCAGGAAGTTTCTGTGCGATAATGTTTGTTTTTGCGATTGCATTCTGGATAATGCCGATTGTAGAGAAATGGAAATTCGGATATCATAAGCTGTGCTATTATTCAAAACAGATATCTAAGATATATGCTGTACATATAGGTGTATATTATGTGATTGGCGGTTTTGCTGCTTTTGGTGGATTCAGTGTAAAAGGATGCCTGATATGGTCAGTTATTGTGCTGATAGTAACGGATTTGCTGGTTCAGGGATATATTTCGATTGTAAATAAGATAAAGAGTGGAAAAAACTAATAGAAAGCAACAGGAGCATATCATGCACATTCAAAATTATACAGAAGAATTAATTGAACTGAGACGATATTTCCATCAGCATCCAGAGCTTGCGCTTCAGGAGGTAGAAACTTCTGCATATATTCAAAAGTATCTGAAAAATTTAGGGTATGAAGTAAACCATGTAGAACCTACAGGCATTATTGCAGAACTTCCAGGTCTTTCGGACAGAGAGAAAATGGTGGTTCTCAGAGCTGAAATGGATGCGCTGCCAATACAGGAGCAGACGGATATGGCATATGCTTCGGTAAATGATGGATGTATGCATGCCTGTGGACATGATTTTATTATTGCTGCTGCGTTGATTTTGGCGAAAATTGTGACAGAAGAACAGGAGAATTTTCCTGTCAGGATCCGTTTCCTTTTTGAACCTGCAGAGGAGATCGGAGAGGGAGTGAAAAGGATGCTTCAGGCTGGCGCTTTAGAGAACCCGAAAGCGGATGCTTTCCTGATGTTTCATTATGCAGCAGATATGACACTGGGGATGGCGGTTCATCAGGGACAGGCATCTTCTATGATCAACAGTATGCAGATTCATGTTCATGGAAAATCCAGCCACTGGTGCGAGGCAGAGAAAGGGATTGATGCCATTTATGCTGCCTCACAGGTAGTCAACGCTATTCATGATCTGAATGAAAATTTCAAAAAGAAACATATAAATCCAGGAAAATATATCGTAGGAATTGGTACGGTTCATGGTGGTGAATATACGAACATTGTTGCAGATCATGTGGTGTTGAATGGAAACATCCGTGCAGTTCATGAAGAAACATATGTTGCGTTAAAGGAAGAACTGGAAAAATGTCTGCAGGAAATTGAGATAAGGACAGGGGCAGACATTCATATGGAATTTCCGAAATCTCCGGTGTATGCATTTGCAAATGATGATGAACTGGTACAGACTGCAAAATGTGTCGGGAAAGAAATATTTGGTGAAAAGTTTGTTCTGGAGGGAGAAGACGAACTGTTTTTATCCGGTGACAATGCCTATCGGTACTTCAGGGAAACAAAAGGGCTGTTTACCGTATTTCTGGCAGGAATTCGCGGAGAAGAATATCCCCTGCATCACCCGAAATTTCGGCTGGATGAGAGGATTCTTCCGTTCAGTGTAGAAGCACTGTATGAGATAGTCAGGAGAATAGGAAGCAAAGATATTACGGATTCATTCACATGAATATTGGTATGGTAACTCCTGAGATGCAGGGGCGTCAGCTTTTTTGATAAAATTATGTATAAAAGCAGATAGAGCTGATTTTATGTAGTGAAAAGTAGAATCAGGTGATGACTTTTTCTGGGGCTTATCTGGTTATTATTTTAGTGTCCCAAGTAAATACGGCAGAGTATGTCTCAGATATTCTTTTTGCTGCTGTGGATTATTCAGAAAAGCATCGGAGCAGGCGTACCAGGTATAGCAGGTATCTTTGGTGGCTGCTTTCCGGTGTTTTTTATCAATTCCGGATCCGAGAGATTTCGGGATAACGGTATCTTCTTCTGGAAGATAATAATAATCTTTCGGGTTAGAATAGTATTGTTTCAATTTACTGTTTTCTGCTTTGACAATAAATTTCACAAGTTCATCCTCACCGGTCAGATAGAATTGTTCATTTCCATTTGAGAATTTCTGCGGCAATTTATATGGAAGCTTCATTTCCAGAATCAGGTTTTCGCCGTCGAATTCCCCATATGTAATTTCATATTCTGAATCATAAATGCAAAGGTAACCAAGCATTTCAAAAATTCTCCCAAGTCCGAGCACATCTTCCAGGTTATGGCCAAGGACTTCATCGGCTATCACGTGGTCTCTCTTTTTCAGAAAATCTTTATAAAGCTGAATGCATTCTTTTCCATTGTCATAAATTCGATTTTTGATTCCGAGAAATTCCTCCAGGCATGGCTGTTTCATGGCCGGGAGTTTCAAAAGTGTCTTTAATGGCTTCAAGGTCAGATAGAGATCCAGAGAAATTTTTCCTTCAAATGGGGATGGAAGACCATATTTTTCATATCTGGCTTCCAGATAGGGCTGATCGAAGCGTTCTCCATTGTAAGAAATCAGGCAATTATACTGTTCAAGAAATTGTGAAAAAATTCTCAGAATTGTTTCTTCTTCCTTGTCATTTTCGGCCATCCATTGATAAAAAGTCCAAGTTTTATCTTCAATTCCAACAGCTCCGACCAGGTATAAATACGTGGTTTTTCTTGATAATCCGGTGGTTTCAATGTCGTAAAAAACAGGTGAAAAATTGTATTTCTGGAAGAATTTTCCAGTGAAAAATTTAACAGTCTCAAAGTCTGGAAACCCTTGTAAAATGGGCATTTTTTTAACAATCATGTTAACATTTTTTCCTTTCTGAAATTGTATTTAATTATACACAAGAAATTGAAATTTGGGTAGTGCTTTTTTTGAAAAAATGGTTTATAGTATAACTGTAAGTGATAAAAATATACAAAAAAGGGAAGAAAAAGCATGTGGAATTTATCAATTTTGAGGATTGATTTTCAGCACCTCATGAATTGGCTTATCATATGTAGTTTCTTCAGTCTGTATGAAAGGCTTGCTATATCTCAGATGTTATATCTCAGATAGGAAAAAAGCACTCTTGAGATGCTTAATATAAAAAGGAGGGAACGAAATGGGAATTTTAACCTTTAAGGGTGGTGTTCATCCTTATGACGGAAAAGAATTATCCAAGAACAGTCCGGTAGTGAAATATCTGCCTAAGGGAGATATGGTATATCCTCTTTCCCAGCACATCGGTGCGCCGGCTGCGCCGATAGTTCAGAAAGGAGATCATGTGCTTGCAGGACAGAAGATCGCAGATGCGGCAGGATTTGTCTCATCACCGATCCACGCATCTGTTTCCGGTATGGTAAAGGGAATAGAACCACGCCTGACAGCAACAGGATCCATGGTTAATTCTATTATTATTGAGAATGACCAGAAATATGAGAGTATAGAATACACTCCTGCGAAACTGGAGGATTTATCTAAAGAAGAGATCCTTGCAAGAATCAAAGAAGGAGGAGTTGTGGGAATGGGCGGTGCCGGATTCCCGACACAGGTAAAACTTGCTCCGAAGGAACCGGATAAAATTGATCATATCCTTGTAAACGGTGCTGAGTGTGAACCGTACCTTACCAGCGACTACAGAAGAATGCTGGATGATTCTGAGAAGCTGATCGAGGGCTTGAGAGTTATGCTGAAGCTTTTTGACAATGCGAAGGGATATATCTGTATTGAGGATAATAAGCCTGACTGTATTGCGAAGCTGAAAGAGATGGTAAAGGATATTCCGCGTATTGAAGTTGCGGAGCTGATGACTAAGTATCCACAGGGTGGTGAGCGATTCCTGATCAAGGCCGTTACAGACAGAGAGATCAACTCCACCATGCTTCCGGCAGATGCAGGATGCGTAGTAGATAACGTAGATACAGTGATTGCTGTTTACGAAGCTGTTATCCTTGGAAAGCCTGTTATGGACCGTATCGTAACAGTAACAGGACAGGGAATTAAGAATCCTCAGAACTTTGATGTCCTTTCAGGAACAGATATGGCAGAACTGATTGAAGCTGCCGGTGGTCTGACAGACAATGTATCTAAAGTGATTTCCGGTGGCCCTATGATGGGATTTGCCATGTATGATACTCATGTACCATGTATTAAGACAAGTTCTGCATGCCTCTGCCTGGAGAAAGATGATGTGGCAGATGCTGAACAGACAGCATGCATTAACTGCGGCAGATGCGTAGGAGTCTGTCCTGGGCATGTCATTCCTGCAAGACTTGCAACTTTTGCAGAGCATGGTGACATGGAGAGCTTCCAGAAGTTTGATGGTATGGAATGTTGTGAGTGTGGCTGCTGTAGTTATATCTGCCCGGCCAAACGTCCGCTGACCCAGATGATCAAATCTATGCGTAAGATGGTTCTGGCAAGCCGTAAGAAAAAGTAAAAGGGGGACATCATAATGGATCAGATGTTACATGTATCATCCAATCCCCATGTCCGGGATAAGATGACAACAAGCAAAATCATGCAGCTGGTTGCGCTGGCGCTTTTGCCGACCACGCTGTTTGGAATTTATAATTTTGGCGTTCGCGCATTACTGGTAGTAGTGATCACAGTTGCTTCCAGTGTATTCTTTGAGTGGATCTATGATAAGCTGATGCACAAGAAGAATACGATCACAGACTTCAGCGCGGTTGTTACAGGTTTATTACTTGCATTAAACATGCCGGTATCTATTCCACTCTGGATGCCTGTACTTGGCAGCGCATTTGCAATCATCGTTGTAAAACAGCTTTTCGGAGGTCTGGGACAGAACTTTATGAACCCGGCGCTGGCAGGAAGATGCTTCCTGATGATCTCTTTCGCAGGAAAGATGACAGACTTTGCAGTAAGTGATAAATTCAGAGGTGTTGTGGATACAGTATCCGGTGCGACTCCGCTGGCAGCCCTGAAACAGAATGGATTTACAGACAGCTCTGTATCCGTATTACATATGTTCCTTGGTGATATCCAGGGTACGATCGGTGAGACATCTGCACTTGCAATTCTTATCGGTGCAGCAATTCTTCTGATTTTTAAAGTTATTGACCTTAAGATTCCGCTTACTTATATCGGATCTTTTGCAGTATTTGTAATCCTCTATATGTTAGGAACAGGAAAAGGATTTGACGTAAATTATCTGTTCAGCCACATCTTTGGTGGTGGTCTGATGCTTGGTGCATGGTTTATGGCTACAGATTATGTCACAACACCAATCACACCTAGAGGACAGTATGTATATGGTGTCTGTCTTGGTGTACTGACCGCGATTTTCCGTCTTTTCGGCGGTTCCGCAGAGGGCGTATCCTATGCGATTATTTTCTGCAACCTGTTAGTTCCTATGATTGAACGTGTGACCCGTCACCCGGCATTTGGGAAAGGGGGCAAAAAAGCATGAGTAACAGAATTATCAAAGATACGATCGCTATTACAGTGATCACACTTGTTGCCGGACTTGCACTTGGTGTAGTCCAGGATATCACAGCAGATCCGATTGCAAAGCAGGAAGCGCAGGCGAAACAGGATGCGTACAAAGCAGTATTTGCTGACGCTGACAGCTTTGATGTAGTAGATGTAGACGCAGATGCGCTCCAGTCTTTCCTGGATGAGAACGGATATGCCGCACAGTCTATTGATGAGACAATGCTTGCGAAAGATGCTTCCGGTAATGAACTGGGATATGCATTTACAGTAACTACTTCTGAAGGTTACGGCGGAGATATCCAGTTTGCCATGGGTATTCAGGATGATGGAACATTAAACGGAATTTCCATTCTTTCCATCGGTGAGACCGCAGGTCTTGGTATGAGAGCAAACACAGATGCATTTAAAGATCAGTTCAAAGATAAGAAAGTTGATAAATTTGAATATACAAAAACAGGTGCCACAGCGGACAATCAGATTGATGCTTTAAGTGGTGCCACGATAACAACGAATGCCATGACAAACGGTGTCAACGCCGGTCTTTGTGCATTCCAGTATGAGAAAGGAGGAAATCAGTGATGAAACCAAACACACCTGCAGAACGTTTGTATAACGGAATCATCAAAGAAAATCCTACCTTTGTACTGATGCTTGGTATGTGTCCGACACTGGCCATCACCACATCTGCAACTAATGGTATCGGAATGGGACTTACAACAACCGTAATTCTTGCGGCATCTAACCTTATGATTTCTCTGTTACGTAACTTTATTCCGGACAGAGTACGTATGCCTGCATTTATCGTAGTTGTTGCTTCATTTGTAACAGTTGTACAGCTCCTTTTACAGGGATTTATCCCAAGTCTGTATGACTCTCTTGGAATCTATATTCCTCTGATCGTAGTAAACTGTATCATCCTTGGACGTGCAGAAGCATATGCATCCAAGAATAAACCGATTGCTTCCTTATTTGATGGTATTGGTATGGGACTTGGATTTACCTTGAGTATTACCTGTATCGGTGCAGTTCGTGAGCTGATCGGTGCCGGTTCTATCTTCGGACACCAGATTCTTCCTCTGGCAGATGCTGCAGCAGGTAAAGCTGGTTATGAACCAATTACGATCTTTATTCTCGCACCTGGAGCATTCTTTGTTCTGGCAGCTCTTTCAGCATTACAGAACAAATTTAAACTTGGTGCTGCCAAACGTGGCATTGATCCGAGTAATCCGGATTGCGGCGGAAGCTGTGCAGCCTGCGGAAATACCATGTGCAAGGGAAAAAGGGGGTAATGGATTATGAAAGAACTTTTGATCATACTTGTAAGCTCAGCAATCGTAAATAACGTAGTCCTCAGCCAGTTCCTTGGTCTTTGTCCTTTCCTTGGTGTTTCCAAGAGTGTGGAGACAGCAGCCGGTATGGGCGGCGCGATCATTTTTGTTATCACACTGTCATCTTTTGTGACAGGTATCATTTATAATGCTATTCTGGTTCCTACAAACCTGACTTATCTGCAGACAATCGTATTTATCCTTCTGATTGCTGCACTGGTACAGTTTGTAGAGATGTTCCTTAAGAAAGCAATGCCTTCTCTGTATCAGGCACTTGGTGTGTATCTTCCTCTGATCACAACAAACTGTGCTGTTCTCGGTGTTGCCCTTACAAACGTACAGAAAGGATACAATATCCTTCAGGGAACAGTTAACGGATTTGCAACAGCAGTCGGCTTTACGATTTCTATCGTGCTGATGGCTGGTATCCGTGAGAAAATCGCATACAATGACATTCCAAAATCCTTCCAGGGATTCCCTACAGTTCTGCTGACAGCCGGACTGATGGCAATTGCCTTCTTCGGATTTTCAGGACTGATTTAAGGAGGGGACTGGTATGAATATAGGAGCAATTATCGCGGCAACTGTACTGGTTGCGGCAGTAGGCCTTTTTATCGGTATTTTCCTTGGAGTGGCCGGTAATAAATTTGCTGTGGAAGTAGATGAGAAAGAAGTAGCCGTACGTGAGGCTCTTCCTGGAAATAACTGTGGTGGCTGTGGTTATCCTGGCTGTGATGGTCTGGCAGCAGCAATCGCAAAGGGTGAGGCACCTGTAAACGGATGTCCTGTAGGTGGTGAGCCTGTCGGCAAAGTGATCGCAGCGATCATGGGACAGGAAGTTGTTGAGACAGCCCGTCAGGTTGCATATGTGAAATGTGCAGGTACCTGTGAGAAGACAAAAGATAATTATGAATATACAGGCGTGGAAGATTGCGAAATGATGGCATTCATTCCTGGTGGCGGAGCGAAGGCATGTGCATTTGGATGTCTTGGATTCGGAAGCTGCGTGAAGGCCTGTCCGTTCGGTGCGATTGATGTAGTGAATGGTGTAGCTGTCGTTGACAAAGAGGCATGTAAGGCGTGCGGTAAGTGCGTTGCGAAATGTCCGAAACATCTGATCGAGCTTGTTCCTTATGATCAGACTACATTTGTACAGTGTAGTTCTCATGCAAAAGGTAAGGCTGTTACTTCTGCCTGTGAGGTGGGATGTATCGGATGTAAGAAGTGTGAGAAGACTTGTCCGAATGGGGCAATTACGGTTGATAATTTCTGTGCACATGTAGATTACAGTAAGTGTACAAACTGCGGAGCCTGCAAAGAGGCTTGTCCGAGACATATTATTCAGTGATTATGGAGAGAACTGCTATGGGAAACTATGGCAGTTCTTTTTAAATAATGTCCTGCGCTGTACTAGAAAAAACTAAATAAATTTATTTCAGGAATCCGAATATATGTTTGCGTTCTGGAAGGGGATGTGTTATGATGGTTCAGAAGTGATGAAGATGGAAACGGAGGAAGCATTATGATTGCATTTGTTCGTGGAACAGCGGTGGATATGACCGAGAATTCTGTCATTGTTGAGGCAGGGGGAATCGGGTATGAGATATATATGACGGGTACGGATCTTTCGCAGATTCATATGGGAGAGGAAGTGAAGATTCATACTTATTTTAATGTGAGAGAGGATGCCATGCAGTTGTATGGTTTCAGGTCTAAGGATGATTTGCAGATGTTTAAGCTGCTTCTGGGCGTGAACGGAGTAGGGCCGAAGGCGGCTGTTGGAGTTCTGGCGGGAATTACTGCGGATGAATTGAGATTTGCGATTCTTTCGGATGATGTGAAGACTTTGTCTAAGGCTCCTGGAATTGGTAAGAAGACAGCTCAGAAATTGATTCTTGAGTTGAAGGATAAGATGAAGCTGGAGGATGCTTTTGAACTGAAGCTGGCTCATGAGCAGGAGAAGGCTGTTGCGGGACTTGGAGAGATTTCGGATGGCAGACAGGAAGCTGTGGAGGCGCTGGTTGCGCTGGGTTACAGCAGTACAGATGCACTTCGCGCTGTGCGTAAGGTTACGGATGTGGCACCGGATGATGTGGAAGGACTGCTGAAGGCTGCGTTGAAGAATTTTTAAGTGATTGTTGAAAGGTCAGGAGCAGTATTAAATGGAGAAACGTATTATAACTACAGATGTGACGGAGGAGGATTTTTCGCTTGAGGGGAATCTTCGTCCGCAGACTCTGGATGATTATATTGGTCAGGAGAAGACTAAGAATACTTTGAAAGTATATATAGAGGCTGCCAAGCAGAGGCATGATGCGTTGGATCATGTGTTGTTTTATGGTCCTCCGGGGCTTGGTAAGACGACGCTTTCCGGTATCATTGCCAATGAAATGGGAGTTCATATGAAGGTGACTTCCGGTCCTGCGATTGAGAAACCGGGGGAAATGGCGGCGATTTTGAATAATCTGCAGGAGGGAGATATTCTGTTTGTCGATGAAATTCATCGTCTGAACAGACAGGTGGAAGAGGTGCTTTATCCTGCGATGGAGGATTATGCGATTGATATTATGATTGGTAAGGGTGCCTCAGCCAGGTCGATTCGTCTGGATCTGCCTAAGTTTACTCTGGTAGGGGCAACTACGAGAGCAGGACTTCTTTCTGCACCGCTTCGTGATCGTTTTGGAGTGATGCACCATCTGGAATTTTATACGCATGAGGAATTACAGACAATCATTATCCGTTCAGCGCAGGTTCTGGGAGTGGAGATCGATGTGAAAGGTGCTGCGGAGATTGCCAAGAGATCCAGGGGAACGCCGCGACTTGCCAATCGTCTGTTGAAGAGGGTGCGTGATTTCGCGCAGGTGAAATATGACGGCAGGATTACTTATGATGTGGCCTGTTTTGCATTGAATCTGCTGGAAGTGGATCAGTATGGACTTGATAAGATTGACAGAAGAATTTTGCAGACCATGATCGTGAACTTCCAGGGCGGACCGGTCGGTCTGGAGACGCTGGCGGCTGCGATTGGAGAGGATTCAGGTACTCTGGAGGATGTGTATGAGCCTTATCTGCTCCAGAATGGCTTTTTGAACCGCACACCGCGTGGGCGAATGGCTTCCGCACTGGCGTATAAACATCTGGGGTATCCGATGCCTGATAAAAACTGAGTAAAAAAACTGTTAAAGAGATAAAAATTAAAACTTTTTTAAAAATTCCTATACATTTCGACTGCTTTCGAGTATAATGAAGTAAATGTCTGAGAATCTCAATAAATAGGAGACAGATAATCCTGATGGTAAATTGGATGATTTTATTTGCCTGATATGGGCAGGAAATGACATATATGTATATTTACAGAGACAATTCAGATTACTGAAAAATAGTAATAATTAAGATACAGGAGGCTCGTACGGATGGCGGTCAAAAATACAGCAAAGGTAATCATAGGAGGTAAGATTATTACGCTGGGAGGTTATGAATCGGAAGAATATTTCCAGAAAGTAGCATCCTATATAAATAAAAAGATGGATGAATTAAGCGGTATGCCTGGTTACAGCAGACAGCCGATGGAAACTAAGCATACACTTTTAAGCCTGAATATTACGGATGATTATTTTAAGGCAAAGAAGCAGGCGGAGATTTTTGAACAGGATTTACAGCAGAAGGATCAGGAGATGTATGATCTGAAGCATGAACTGATTTCGCTTCGCATGCAGATTGAGGAAGCTCAGAAGAATGAGCAGGAAGCACTTGAACAGAAGAGCCTTCTGGAAGGAAAGAATAAAGAACTGGAAAAGCAGATCGACGAGCTGCTGAAATAATAAGAGGGGGGATTGCTTCGGTGATTTCCCCTTTATGATTTGTTAGTGCTTTTATAGCAATTCCCAAAAATAATGCAATTAATCCAGATCATCAGAGCGTGAAGTCCCGCGTCAGATATCTTTGTCGTGCGTCAGCACGCCGGCAGATATCTTCCTTGTCTTTCGCACTCTGCTGGACTGTCTTATTTGCATTATTTTGTAGAATTGCTATAGAATGAATAATATTTTAGAATGAGGTATGTAAGTGAGAAGAGAAGAGATAGAACTTCTGGCACCTGCGGGTTCCTATGAGGGATTTGAGGCTGCAATCGGTGCAGGAGCAGATGCGGTTTATGTGGGTGGCGCAGCATTTGGTGCGAGAGCCTATGCAAAGAATTTCGGTGAAGAGGAACTTCTTCGTGCGATAGATACTGCGCATATTCATGGGAAGAAGTTGTATTTGACAGTAAATACGCTTCTAAAGAACAGAGAACTTTCTGAACAGCTTTATGATTATCTGCTTCCGTATTATAAGGAAGGCTTGGATGCGGTGATCGTTCAGGATTTGGGTGTGTTTAAGATGATCAGGGAGATGTTTCCGGGAATGCATCTTCATGCCAGCACACAGATGACGGTAACTGGTCCTGAGGGAATGAAGTTTCTGGAAGAGCAGGGAGCGTCCCGCGTGGTAACTGCCAGAGAACTTTCCCTTGATGAAATCCGGAGAATGCATGAGACAAGCCCGATAGAGATAGAATCGTTTGTCCATGGAGCATTATGTTACAGTTATTCGGGACAGTGTCTGATGAGCAGCATCCTTGGGGGCAGAAGCGGAAACAGAGGACGTTGTGCCCAGCCATGCCGCCTGCCGTATCAGACAGGACTGTGCGGAGAATACAGGGAGAAAACTGAGAATCAGAGAAGTAAAAACTGCACGAATAAGAGTCACATAAATAAAAATCGTACGAATAGAAATTTTGAAAATAAAAATCAGAGTAGCAGAAACCGACAGGATAAATTTCAGGAAGAAGTATGTCCGCTGAGTTTGAAAGACATTTCTACAATAGAAATTCTTCCGCAGATCATTGAGGCAGGAGTTACTTCCCTTAAGATAGAAGGAAGAATGAAACAGCCGGGATATACAGCGGGAGTAACATCTGTATATAGAAAATATCTGGACATTCTTTTTGAGAAAGGTGCTGAGAATTATAAAGTAGCGGAGAAAGACAGACAATATCTGCTGGATTTGTTTAACAGAGGCGGTTCCTGTACCGGATACTATGAGATGCAGAATGGTCCATCTATGATGGCGTTCACAAATGAGAAGAAGACTGGAGATATCACGCCTGTATTAAGAAAAAAGAAAGAAAAAATTCAGGGAACGTTAATTCTTTTCCCGGGAAGTCCTGCTATACTGGATGTATCCTGCAGGGGAATTCATGGATCTGCATCCCTTGGAGAAGTGCAGTATGCACAGAATCAACCGCTGACTGAGGAACGTATCCGCTCACAGATGGAGAAGCTCGGAAATACGGAATATGAGTGGGAGAATCTGGAAATTCAGATGGATGAGAGCATTTTTATCCCGATGAAAATGTTGAATGAAGTCCGCAGACAGGCGTTGGAATCATTGGAAGAAGAAATCCTCAAATCATATAGAAGAGAAGAAGTAGAAAAAAACAGTCAGCATACAAACAAAAAAGCGGATAAAATACAAAAAACGCTGCCAATTTATATATCATGTGAAGAAAAATCCACCGCTCTTGCGTTATATAAAAGAGAAGGGATACAGGGAATGTACCTTAACGGTGATGCGATGGAAGCCTGTCTTGATGAAGGCGTGAGCAGAGGAATGGAGATGTATCTGTCACTGCCACACATTATGAGAGGAGAATTTCCGGAAAATCTTCTTGCCCAGATAGATAACTGGCTGGACAGAGGAATGACAGGATTTCTTGTAAGAAACCTGGAAACTTTTGCAATTCTTAAGAAAGCCGGGCTTGCAGAGAAATGTGTGTTGGATCACAGCATGTATACATGGAATGACGAAGCAGTTGATTTCTGGATCGGACAGCATGTTATGCGCAATACAGTGCCTCTTGAGCTAAATGAGGGAGAAATCCGTCACAGAGATAATCAGAATAGCGAAATGCTCATTTATGGCTATCTGCCGCTTATGATTTCTGCTCAATGCGTGCATAAGAATGTTTATGGGTGTAATCATAAAGAAGAGTGGGTGACTATGAAGGACCGCTATGATAAGGAATTTACAGCCAAATGTGTATGTAATCCATGGAAAATGGAGAATACAAATTCCCGCATACCCTGCTATAATATCATTTACAACAGTATCCCTTATGGTCTGCTGAAGGAAAAATCACAGATAGACAGACTGGGTGTTTCTTCCCTGAGACTTGCATTCACAATTGAGAAACCGCAGGATGCAGTAAAGATTTATGAAGAGTTCAGGGACGTTTATCTGAATGAGAAGAATCCTCCGAAGCGGGACTATACTAAGGGACATTTTAAAAGAGGAGCCGAGTAAGGCATATGATTAATGTAATTGTAGAATTATCCAAGTATGTGATCCTTACCCTGATGGTAATTTATACTTTTCACTGTTTCTATCTGGTGAAACAGCAGAGTGAGGAAGAGAGAAACGAATCGCTGCGGCAGCAGCTGATGCTTATCTTTTTTATGGACTTCACTGCGTTTCTGGTCATCTACCTGAAGACTGGTAAGTTTCAGGTCATTCTGTTTTATGTAGAGATGATGGCGTTTTTTGCAGGAATCCAGATTCTGTACAGACTTATATATAAGAAAGCATCGATTTTACTGCTGAATAATATGTGCATGCTTCTGAGCGTTGGATTTATCATGCTGTGCAGATTAGATGTATCAACGGCAACCAGACAGCTGGTGATCGTAACCGGTGTGAATGTGGCAGCACTTGTCGTTCCGGTACTGATCCGAAAAATGAAATTTCTCAAAGACCTGACATGGGTTTATGCCGGAATCGGAATTGTCCTGCTGGCGGCGGTACTTGTGCTTGCACAGACAAGCTATGGAGCGAAGCTTTCTCTGATGGGAATTCAGCCATCAGAGGCAATTAAGATCACATTTGTATTTTTTATGGCAGCATTATTGAGAAATGGTGCAGATTTTTCAAAAGTAGTCCAGGCTACTATCGTGGCAGGGCTTCATGTTGGTATCCTGGTGCTTTCCAGAGACCTGGGAAGTGCGGTAATCTTCTTTGCGGCATACCTCGTGATGATTTATGTTGCTTCCAAGAATGTAGGATATCTGGCGCTTGGCCTTGGCGGCGGTTCGGTCGGAGCAGTTATTGCATATCATTTGTTTGGGCATGTACGCCAGAGGGTGACAGCATGGAAAGATCCTATGGCAGTATATCAGAATGAAGGATATCAGATCGTTCAGTCATTGTTTGCGATTGGAACCGGCGGATGGTTTGGAATGGGATTATGCCAGGGCTCCCCTGAGAAGATTCCGGTTGTTAAGAATGACTTTATATTCAGCGCCATTTGTGAGGAACTGGGGTGTATTTTTGCAATCTGTCTGATCCTTGTATGTATGAATTTCTTTCTGATGATTGTAAATATTGCACTTAAGATAAAGAAGCCATTTTATAAACTGATCGCGCTTGGTCTTGGTACGGAATATGCATTTCAGGTATTTCTGACAATAGGCGGAGCAACGAAATTCATCCCTATGACAGGTGTGACACTTCCATTGGTCAGCTACGGAGGAAGCTCTGTGGCGAGTACGGTGCTGATGCTGGCAATTATTCAGGGATTGTATATTTTGAGAGAAGATGAGGACGAAGAAATTGAGAGATATCGAAGAAAAGAAGCGGCGCAAAGAGCTCAGGAAGCGTCAGAAGCGCAAGGCTCAGGAGATTTCTAAAAAAAGAAGACCCGGTAATCGGGAATATACACTGGTATCCTGTTTTTTTGTGCTGATCTTTGTCAGCATGATCGGGTATCTGGTCTACTTTAATTATGCAAAGAGCGATGATTTTATCAACAGTCCGTATAATACAAGACAGGATACATTTTCAGACAGAGTTGTCAGGGGAAAGATCATATCTGCGGATGAGCAGGTGCTTGCCCAGACTAATGTTTATGAAGATGGGACAGAGGAGCGTACCTATCCATATGCAAATATGTTTGCTCATGTGGTTGGATATGATACAAATGGAAAAAGCGGACTGGAATCAGAAGCAAACTTCCAGCTTCTGACATCTCACGAATTCTTTCTGAATCAGATAAAAAATGAATTTCTGAATCAGAAGAATACGGGTGATTCTGTAGTGACAACCTTAAATGCTGATCTTCAGACAACGGCATATAATGCCCTTGGAGACAGAAGAGGTGCGGTAGTTGCGATTGAACCATCTACGGGAAAGATTCTGGTGGAATTGAGCAAGCCGGATTTTGATCCAAATACGATCTCCCAGAACTGGGATACATTGGTTAATGATTCCAATGACAGTAGCCTTCTGAACAGGGCGACCAACGGAGCGTATCCTCCGGGTTCTACATTCAAAGTGGTAACTGCTCTTGACTATTTCAGAACAAAGGGAAGTCTGGAAGGTTTTTCTTATCTCTGTGAGGGTAGCATCACCATGGAAGATCATACAATCAGCTGTTATGGTGGAACAGTTCATGGACAGGAAGACTTTTACAGTGCTTTTGCCAATTCCTGTAACAGTGCATTTGCGGAGATTGGAACTATGCTTGGTGGAAGCTCTTTGAAAAAGACGGCAGAGAATCTTCTTTTTAATAAGAGCCTTCCTCTTACTTCTTATAAAAAGAGTACGTTTACATTAAATGGTAAGTCTTCGGTGGCAGAGGTTATGCAGACTGCAATCGGTCAGGGAAATACCCTGGTATCTCCAATGCATATGGCGTTGATTACCAGTGCGATCGCAAATGGTGGCGAACTGATGAAACCATATCTGATTGATTCGATAGTCAGCTCAGACGGAGAAACGGTCAAGACAACAGAACCGGAGAGCTATAAACAATTAATGACTACAAACGAGGCGAATATCCTTGGAAAACTGATGAAAGGTGTTGTAGAGAATGGAACGGCATCTGCACTGAATGGAAGAGGATATACGGTAGCAGGCAAGACCGGATCTGCGGAATTTGATGAAAATGGCTCCAGCCATTCCTGGTTTATCGGTTATTCGAATGTAGATAATCCAGATCTCGTGGTAGCTATTATCGTTGAGAATGGTGGTACGGGAAGCGAAGCAGCAGTCCCGATTGCCGGACAGATTTTTGACGCATATTATTATGACAACTGATAATTAAAGAAATGCTCTGTTCAATGAGAAATTTGAAAAAATCTTTGAACAGAGCATTTAGTTTATATCCAGCAATATCGGTAGCATTAATGTTCATTATCTTCTCAGTAATACAGTCCCAATTTATTCTGGCTTGCCAGCAGCAATTGAAATTTGGCTTGTGTATCCTGGGATAGCGGTGTGTGAACAGTAACAACGGCAATGATTTCATATTTACGGGTTGCGGGTTTTGGGAAAAAGAGGTATACTATATTCAGTTTATAATACCACGCAAAACAGGAGGGATTGCATTATGATAGAAGCAACGAGCTGTGGCGGTGTGGTAATTCATCGGGGTAAGATTCTTACATTGTATAAATCTTACAGGAACCGTTATGAGGGCTGGGTATTACCGAAGGGAACAGTGGAACCAGGTGAGACGCATGAACAGACGGCATTGCGGGAAGTGATGGAAGAGGCTGGAGTGCGTGCGACCATTGTGAAATATATCGGGAAGAGCCAATATAACTTTACCGTTCCGGAGGACGTGGTTTCCAAAGAGGTACATTGGTATCTGATGACTGCGGATAATTATCATAGTAAGCCCCAAAGAGAAGAGTTTTTTGTAGATTCCGGATATTACAAATTCCATGAGATCTACCATCTGCTGAGATTTTCCAATGAAAAGCAGATTGTAGAACGTGCTTATCAGGAATATCTGGAAATGAGAAGCAACGGACTCTGGGGAAAACAGCATAAGTATTATTAACGAGAACAGGGCTGTGTTTTTACGACGCAGCCCGGTTTAAATTCCGGAGAAAACGGGAATACTTTAAATGAATTACGTTACAGAAGAGATGACTGTTGGGATATAAGACTGAGAAATAAAAAGGATAAGCTTATTGATTTGGTGTAGGCAGAAATGAGAGAAGGTGTAAGATGCTAAAGTGGCAGGAGAATTTTCTGGCAGGGGAATCTGTAAAGAATCCCGGTAAGATAAAAAAGAAATTAAATAGTGGAAAACTGGTGCCAGGCATTTATCTTCTTACATTATCAGAAAATCCATCTAATCTTATGGATATTATTCCGGTAGCGATGTTATTCCAGAAGAGCTTTTACGGAATCTGTCCTGAAATCATAGGAATGGCAAAGGGCAAGGAAGAAGCTCTGGAGATGGTGAGGAGCCTGATTGATGAAATGTATACGGAGACAGGAACCTTTGCAATAGCTGAATATATAGAAAACAGGTGAGAATATGTTACATATTTTATGGCTGATCCTTAAGTTTATATTGATCATACTGGGGATCCTGCTGGGACTTCTTTTACTGGCAGTGCTTCTTGTTCTGTTCTGCCCTGTGAGATATAAGGCATCAGCTGTTAAGACGGAAGGAGCCTGGAATCAGATAGAAGGAGAAGGCGTTGTAAGCTGGTTATTTCATGGAGTTTCGCTGAAAGCTGAATGGAAAGATCGGCAGATGGAAATGTCGTTTCATCTATTTGGAATTCCCGTAGATAAATTATTGAAGAAACGCCAGAAGAAAAAATCAGATTCGGAAAATACAAAGAATACAAAGAACACTTCAAAGAAATCGAAATCTGGTACAAAAAATTCGAGATCTCAGGCGGTAAATTCAAAGAATGAAGAGCATGAATCAGAAGCAAAATTATTGAATGATTCGGCAGACCAAGGTGTAAATTCTACTGAAAATCATACTAAAATCAATGAAAATGAAGAAAGTATAAGACAGGACCAGCACAAACCAGATAATGAATCAGAAAATACTGAAACGGTGACAAATGAAAATAAAATTCAACCAGAAGATACAGCTTCAGAGGAGGTTTCAGAACAGAAAACGTTCTTTATTAAAAGAATATATGACCGAATTCGAAATATATTCAAAGGAATTCGGACAAAATTGCAAAATATTCGCAGGACACTCAAGAAAGTCAAAAATAATCTGTCCTGGTGGAAATCTTTTCTCGAACATCCGAGAGTAAAAGCTGCCAGAACTCTGGTGTGGAAACATGCGAAATTTCTTCTTAAGCATATTTTCCCTACAAAGATAGAAGGACAGGTTGCATTTTCTTTTGAAGATCCGGCTCTGACGGGAACAGCACTTGCTGTACTTGGTATGACAATTCCTTTTCATAAGAACTGTGTTCAGATCAATCCTCGCTTTGATGGAGAGAATTATCTGCAGGGAAATATCAGGGCAAAAGGCAGAATCTATGGATTTGTTTTTCTGCGCGCTGCATTGATTATTTATTTTGATAAAAATATAAAATACGTTATAAAACGTTGGAAAACCAGGAGGGCATGACCATGGCAAACGAAAATAACTTTAAAGAAACTGTAAACTCATTATTCAAGGGAATGGACAGCTTTATCTCTGCAAAAACTGTAGTGGGAGAAGCAATCCATGTAGGCGACACGATCATCCTTCCTCTGATGGATGTCTCTTTTGGCGTAGGTGCCGGTGCTTTCTCAGGAGAGAAGAAGGATAACGGCGGCGGTGGAATGGCCGGAAAGATGACTCCATGCGCAGTACTTGTAATTCAGAATGGAACAACCAAACTTGTCAACGTGAAGAATCAGGATGGACTGACCAAGATTCTTGATATGGTGCCGGATTTTGTAGATCGTTTCACATCAGGAAAAGGTGACGATGAACCAATCAGTGAGCCTGAAAAATAAGACAGAAATCCGTTATAGGCATTCATAATAGAGTTTTTGCATAAAATATATCAAACCAATGAAAAAGAAAAGGCGCAGAAGAATTGGAAAAGCTGATAGGTTTTATGCTGTTTTTCATAGGGCTTGGGATGGTGATCGGATTATTGATCGCAGAGAATGTGATCCTGGTTGTTTCAGCCGGAATTTTCCTGCTGCTGGGATATCATCTTTTCTGCCACTGAAAATAATATATAAAAGAAAAAGAGACTACAGGATCAGCCATGATTTCTATAAAATTTTGTAGAATATCTGGCAGACTGTGGTCTCTTATATTTTTATCTGATAATTGTGGATTTTAACAGATTAGGTAAGTTTCATGTAATTGTAAATATCCATTGGATCATTGGAAATGAGAGGCTGATTTTCTAAAAGGTAAAAAAAATACCCCTGTAAAAACAGGGGCAATTGGTGTTATTATGCTCTTTCTACTTTACCGGATCTTAAGCAAGAAGTACATACATATGTCTTTCTAGCTCCGCCTTCAGCAGTTTTGATTTTAACGGATTTTACGTTAGATTTCCACATTTTATTGGATCTTCTATGTGAATGACTTACATTATTTCCGAAATGAGCAGCTTTTTCACAGATTGCACATTTAGCCATGATAGCACCTCCTTGACGCTTTATTGTTACTGTCTGCTGTGTGCCTGGTGTCTAAAACAGTAACCTTTTGTTCAACAGATTACATTGTAACAGATGAATTGTGCTTTTGCAAGCAAAAAAAGGAAAAAACTCAAAAATTATATTTCCTTTTCTGTAAAAAGAGGTTATAATACACTTACATACAATATATTAATTGGAGGTAACCATATGAATGGACGTATAGATTCCGGATTAGGTCAGATCATAATTGACACAGATGTAATCGCAACCTACGCAGGAAGCGTTGCAGTAGAGTGTTTTGGTATCGTAGGTATGGCTGCAGTCAGCATGAAAGACGGACTGGTTAAGCTTCTTGGTAAGAACAGCCTGAAACATGGTATCAGTGTCAGAATTACTGAGGACAATAAAATCCGCCTGAATTTCCATGTTATTGTGGCATATGGCGTGAATATAAGCACAATTGCAGACAACCTTGTCAGCAATGTCAAATATAAAGTCGAAGCCTTTACAGGAATGGAGATTGATAAGATCGATATTTATGTAGAAGGTGTACGTGCAATTGATTAGGATAGAGGAGGAACTTGTGGTGAATAACAAAACCATAGATGCCAGAATACTTTCCAGAATGTTTCTTGCAGGAGCCAAGAATCTGGAAGCTAAGAAAGAATGGATCAATGAACTGAATGTATTTCCGGTACCGGATGGAGATACAGGAACCAATATGACAATGACAATTATGGCAGCGGCTGCAGAGGTAGGATCTCTTGGAGAGCCTGATATGGAGTCGCTGGCTAAAGCGATTTCTTCCGGTTCTCTGCGCGGTGCAAGAGGTAACTCAGGTGTTATCCTTTCCCAGCTTCTTCGTGGTTTTACCAAGAGCGTTAAAGGCAGCAAGGAATTGGATGCCAGCGCTATCGCAGCAGCGATGGAGAAAGGTGTGGAGACTGCATACAAGGCGGTTATGAAACCGAAAGAAGGAACAATTCTTACTGTTGCAAGAGAAGCAGCTGCGAAAGCTGTTGAAATTGCAGAGACAGCAGAGGATCTGGATACATTCTTTAAAGGTGTGATAGCTCATGCAGAGGAAACTCTGGCGAAGACACCGGAGATGCTTCCTGTTCTGAAAGAAGCAGGAGTAGTGGACTCTGGCGGACAGGGACTCCTGGAAGTATATCATGGTGCATATGATGGTTTCCTTGGTAAAGAGATCGATTATACTCAGTTTGATAAAGCGAAAGGACCTGCAGTAACTAAGATTGATGCTCAGACAGAGGCTGACATTAAATTTGGCTATTGTACAGAATTTATCATTCTTCTGAATCAGCCGATGTCCGGGGAGACAGAGCATGAATTCAAGAAATTCCTTATGTCACTGGGTGATTCTATCGTTCTTGTCGCAGATGATGAAATCGTGAAAGTACATGTTCATACAAATCATCCTGGACAGGCAATCGAGAAAGCTCTTACATTTGGTGCTCTTTCCCGCATGAAGATTGACAATATGCGTGAGGAACATCAGGAGAAACTGATTAAAGATGCCCAGAAGCTGGCGAAAGAGCAGGCTGAACAGGAAGAGAAAGAAGTAGCAGCACAGCCTCCGAAGGAAGTTGGGTTTATCTCCGTATCTGTTGGTAATGGAATGACAGAGATTTTTAAGGAACTGGGTGTAGACTATCTGATCGAAGGTGGTCAGACAATGAACCCAAGTACAGAAGATATGCTGAATGCAATCGCAAAAGTAAATGCAAAGACCATCTATATCTTCCCGAATAATAAGAATATTGTTCTTGCTGCAAATCAGGCAAGAGATCTTACAGAAGATAAAGAGATCGTAGTTGTTCCGACTAAGACAATTCCGCAGGGAATCACTGCTATGATCAGCTATGTGCCTGAGAAGAACAGTGCTGAGAATACAGAGGCAATGCTTCAGGCAATCGAGAATGTCAAGACGGGACAGGTTACTTATGCGGTTCGTGATACCAGAATTGATGATAAGGAGATTCATGAGGGAGATATCATGGGTATCGGTGATCATGGAATCCTGGCTGTTGGTAAGGATCGTGTGGAAGTTACGAAGGAGACTGTTGCAGAGATGGTGGATGAGGATTCTGAGGTGATCAGTATTTATTATGGTGCTGATACTGAGAAAGCGGAAGCTGAGGAACTGGCAGCAGCACTTGAGGAGGCTTATCCGGATTGCGATGTGGAACTTAATGCGGGCGGACAGCCGATTTATTATTATGTTATTTCCGTTGAATAATGGTCGTTAGGATTTAAATGAATATTTATAGGTAAATGAGGACGGATATAGGTCGCCGGAGAGGTGAGGTATATCCGTTTTCGTATTTCAATAGGGGACGGCAGGAAAGTTATTTGTTTTTATATGCGGTTTCGAGCTCTAAGATATTCCAAGCTATTAAAAACAAATAATTTTCCTGCCTGGTATTTAAATGTGATACGAAATATTTATGGAAAGAAAGGAAGCTGTGGTATATGTCAACATCTTTGCGTACGTTGAAGGGTGTAGGTGAGAAAACAGAGAAGCTGTTTTCGAAAATCGGAGTGACGGATGTGGAGTCGCTGTTGAGTTATTATCCCCGGAATTATGATACGTATGAGGAGCCGGTGGAGATTAAAGCAGTGGAGGAGGGCTCTGTTGTGGCAATTTCCGGGACGGTTGTTACGGGGGTATATGTGAATCAGGTGAGAAATCTTCAGGTGATTACAACTACGGTGGCGGATCTTACAGGGAGGCTTTCGGTTACCTGGTTTAATGCGCCGTATTTGCGTTCTACGGTGAGAAAAGGGTGTGCTTTTATTCTGAGGGGAAGAATCGCGAGAAAGCAGGGAAAGCTGCAGATGGAGCATCCGGAGATTTTTACTCCGGCGGCTTATGAGGAGATTCTGCATAGTCTTCAGCCGATTTATGGGCTGACTTCAGGGCTTTCGAATAAGACAATCGTGAAGCTGCTTCATCAGGTGTTGAAGGAGCAGAATCTTCAGGCGGAGTATCTGGCGGATGAATATAAGGAGAAGTATCATCTGGCAGACAGGAATTTTGCAGTTCCGGCGATTCATTTTCCGAAGAATATGCAGGAGTTGTTATCTGCCAGGAGGCGTCTGGTGTTTGATGAGTTTCTTCTTTTTATTCTTGCGGTGCAGATGTTGAAGGAGAAGACGGAAGAGGCGCCGAATGCGTTTCCGATGCATCCTGTCTGGACGACGGAGAAGATTATAGAGGATTTGCCGTATGACTTGACGAAGGCTCAGCTGAATGTCTGGCATGAAATTGAGAGGGACTTAAGTGGCCAGGCGTTGATGTCCAGACTGGTTCAGGGAGATGTGGGAAGCGGAAAAACGATTCTGGCTTTTCTGGCGATGATTATGACGGTTGAGAATGGTTATCAGGCTGTTTTGATGGCGCCGACGGAGGTTTTGGCGAGGCAGCATTTTCAGGCGATGGAGAAGTTGTTGCAGGAGCATAATATAGAATTTGGTCATCCGGTACTGCTTACCGGATCGGATACGGCGAAGGAGAAGCGGGAAAAATATGCGCTGATCGCATCGAAAGAGGCGAATCTGGTCATAGGAACGCATGCTTTGATACAGGAGAAGGTGCAGTATAATAATCTGGGGCTTGTTATTACGGATGAGCAGCACCGTTTCGGTGTGAAGCAGAGGGAAGCCCTGACGACGATGGGAAATCCGCCGAATGTTTTGGTAATGAGTGCAACACCGATTCCGCGTACTCTTGCTATCATTATTTATGGTGATCTGGATATTTCTGTGATTGATGAGCTTCCGGCGCAGAGACTTCCTATTAAGAATTGTGTTGTGGATACTTCTTATCGGCCCAAGGCTTATTCTTTTATGGAGAAGCAGATCCGTCAGGGACGTCAGGTTTATGTGATCTGTCCGATGGTTGAAGAGAGTGAGGGCATGGATGGAGAGAATGTTCTGGATTATACGATGAAGTTACGGAATGTTTTTCCGCCGGATATTAAGGTGGCGTCTCTTCATGGGAAGATGAAGGCGAAAGAGAAGAATGCGGTCATGGAGGCTTTTGCAGCGGGAGAAATCCAGGTTCTTGTGTCGACGACGGTTGTGGAGGTAGGCGTGAATGTGCCAAATGCGACAGTGATGATGGTGGAGAATGCGGAGCGTTTTGGACTGGCACAGCTTCACCAGCTTCGTGGGCGTGTAGGGCGTGGAGAATATCAGTCCTATTGTATTTTTATGCAGGGAAATGGGGCGAAGGAGACTTCGAAACGTCTGGAAATTCTGAATAAATCTAATGATGGATTTTACATCGCAGGGGAAGATCTGAAGCTTCGAGGCCCTGGAGATTTGTTTGGAATCCGCCAGAGTGGTCTGCTGGAGTTTAAACTTGGAGATATTTATCAGGATGCGGATATCCTGAAAGCAGCCAGTGAGACAGCGGCAGATATTCTTTCTCTGGATGAAGATTTAAGCCTTCTGCAGAATCAGGAATTGCAGAAAAAGCTGTCTGAGTATATGAAAGAAGATTTGCAGAATCTGGGATTATAAGTAATATTGCACAAAATGGGAGCGAAAGAATATAGGAAAGGGCTGTCTGTTTGTAGTGATTTTTCCATATAAAGGCAAAAATCATTGCAAAAACAGGAGATTAGTAGTATTCTATTTCCATAAAAAGAATAATTATACCTTGTAAGGAGGCTATCAAATGGCAACAAAAAAAACTACAGCAGATCTCAATACATCCACTGCGAAGACAACCAAAGTTAAAGAGGCTCCTGCAAAGACAACTGCTTCAGAAGTAGCTGTAAACAAAGAAGCTGAGAAGAAAGAAACCGATAACAAAGAAACTGCAAAGAAAGAGGCAGCAAAAACAACTAAAACTACAGCAAAGAAGACAACTACAAGAAGAACAACAAAGAAGGCTGCAGAGAAACCAGTTGAAAAAACTGCTGAAAAAGCTGCAGAAAAGCCAGTTGCAAAAGCAGCAGAGAAGAAGACAACTACCAGAAGAACTGCTAAGAAAGAAGCAACTGCAGAAGTATACGTTCAGTTCATGGGCAAAGAAGTCTATGCAAAAGATGTTTTAGAGAATGTAAAGAAGATCTGGACAGAAGAAATGGGCAAGAAGGAGAAAGATCTTAAAGACGTTAAGATTTATATTAAACCGGAAGAATATAAAGCATACTATGTAATTAATGGCGATATCACAGGCGCTATCGGACTCTGATATATAAAAAAGCAGAAGCAGGAAATAAATATATAAATACTGCTAAAAGATTCACTAATAAAAAATCAAATAAATGTCGGGACAGATGTTGTGATTTGTCTGGATGAATTCAGGAAACTCGGATGATAAGGTAAATTCATCTGAGTTTTTTATTTCTGTAATATTTTTCATTTCTGTAATATGAAAAATATTTATAGGAAATATTGTATCTATAATTTTTTCCACTGCCTGTCCTACTTGACAAAAATTATCAGTTAGTATAAGCTATCTTCGATGGATAAATTATTGATAATAATTAATCATTAGCCAATAACAACCAAATGACAAAACGAAAGAAGAGCGAACGACAATGACATTAAAAGATTTGGAAATTGGAAAAAGTGCTGTGATCAGATCGGTTGGTGGAAAAGGTGCCTTACGTCAGCATTTCCTGGATATGGGTATGATTCCCGGTGCGGAGGTTACGGTTGTAAAATTTGCGCCTATGGGAGATCCGATGGAACTGCAGGTGCATGGATATGAGCTGACCTTAAGACTGGCAGAAGCAGAACAGATAGAGATTGAGCAGATTCCAAGAAGAAGCAGAAGTCATAAAGGAATTGAATCTATGAGTGACGCAGAACATCCGGGACTGGGAGAGGAAGGAAAGTATCACTCCAAGAAAGACGAGCACCCTCTGCCGGAAGGAACTACTCTGACTTATGCACTGGTAGGAAATCAGAACTGTGGAAAGACTACATTATTTAACAAACTGACAGGCTCTAATCAGCATGTAGGGAATTTTCCGGGAGTAACTGTAGACCGTAAAACAGGTTCTATTAAGGGACACCCAAATACAGAGATTACCGACCTTCCGGGAATTTATTCTATGTCACCTTACAGCAGTGAGGAAATCGTTTCCAGAAATTTTGTTCTGGATGAGAAACCAAGTGCGATCATCAATATTGTTGATGCGACAAACATAGAGAGAAATCTGTACCTTACCATGCAGCTTCTGGAAATGGACATTCCGATGGTCGTTGCATTAAATATGATGGATGAGGTGCTGGGAAATCAGGGTTCCATTGATGTAAATATGATGGAAGCATTGTTGGGAGTTCCGGTAATCCCTATTTCGGCGGCAAAGAATGAAGGTGTTGATGAACTTGTAAACCACGCATTACATATAGCAAAATATCAGGAACATCCGCTGCGCCAGGATTTTTGCGATAAGAATGACCATGACGGTGCTGTTCACCGCTGTATTCATGCGGTAATGCATTTAATCGAGGACCATGCGACGCTGGCAGGCATCCCATCTCGTTTTGCCGCAACCAAGGCAATCGAGGGAGATCCTCTGATCATGGAGAAACTGAAGCTAGACACCAATGAGACGGAGATGCTTGAACATATCGTACAGCAGATGGAGACAGAACGCCAGGTCGACAGGAGTGCTGCAATCGCGGATATGCGTTTTGACTTTATCGAGCGATTATGTGAGCAGACCGTTGTAAAGCCAAAAGAGAGCAAGGAGAGGATTCGAAGTGAAAAGATCGACAGGATTCTGACAGGAAAATATACGGCGATTCCTTGTTTTATAGGAATTATGGCACTTGTTTTTTATCTGACATTCAATGTAATCGGTGCGTGGCTTCAGGGAATCCTGGAAATAGGAATTGATAAGATTTCTGCATTGACCGATGCAGCATTGACAGCTGCCAATGTAAACAGTGCCATGCACAGTCTGGTAATTGATGGCATCTTTACAGGTGTGGGAAGTGTTTTGAGTTTCCTTCCTGTAATTGTTACTCTGTTTTTCTTCCTGTCCCTTATGGAGGATAGTGGATATATTGCACGTGTGGCATTTGTGATGGATAAGCTTCTGCGAAAGATTGGTTTATCCGGTCGAAGTATTGTGCCGATGCTGATTGGATTTGGATGTACGGTTCCGGCGGTTATGGCAACGCGTACCCTTACAAGTGAACGTGACAGAAAGATGACGATTCTGCTTACACCGTTTATGAGCTGTACTGCGAAGCTTCCAATCTATTCTTTCTTTGTGAATGCATTCTTCCCAAAGAAAGGCGGGCTTATTATGACAGGATTATACCTGCTTGGTATTTTTGTGGGAATCCTGGCGGCACTTCTGTACAATGGTACTCTTTTCAAAGGAGAACCCGTGCCGTTTGTCATGGAACTTCCAAATTATCGTCTGCCGGGAGCGAAGAATGTTGCACAGTTACTGTGGGAAAAGGCAAAAGATTTCCTGCAGAGAGCGTTTTCTGTAATCCTGCTTGCAACTATGATTGTCTGGTTCCTCCAGAGTTTTGACCTGCATCTGAATCTGGTAAAAGATTCTTCTGACAGTATTCTGGCAATGGCAGCTGGACTTCTGGTTCCAATCTTTAAGCCACTTGGCCTGGGAGACTGGAGAATCTGCACCGCTCTTATCAGTGGATTTATGGCAAAAGAAAGCGTGGTATCGACACTGGAAGTGCTTTTCAGTGGAAGCATTGCTTCTGTACTGACACCACTGGCAGCAGCATCACTGCTTGCATTCAGCCTGCTTTATACTCCATGTGTGGCTGCAATCGCGTCAGTGAAACGTGAACTTGGCGGAAGATGGGCCATAGGTGTAGTTGTGTGGCAGTGTGTGGTTGCATGGATCGTTGCACTGATCGTTCGTTTTGTTGCGGCATTCATTATTTAACCAAATCAAGTAAGTCCCCTGCTTCAATTGCGAAGAGCAATAAGCAGTGGGTGGGGACTTGCTTGTATCAGAAGGGGTACAAGCCCCTTCTGATAAACTGCGAAGCAGTTATTTGGTTATGAGCAAGTAGCGAAAGCGGATTGCGAATATCCGATTGACTATTGATTAAAATCCTCGATCTACTGTCTGAAATAATGTGCAGCAGACGGGGATTTTTTATGCTATGAAAAATTATTCTGTAATGTTCTTATAATTAAAAAAAGTTTCCCGGACATTTTTATGATTAGTGAAGAATAAGGTCGAAAAAATTAGAAACTTTACGGAAAAAGCTTTTTATGCTATCATAGCGTCAATGACTAGTACAGCGAAAAGGTCTTCAAAAAAGATGAAAAAATAAGGAACAAAGGAGTAAATTCAAAGTATGGGAATTGTTGTGATCGGAGATGTATTTATTGATATAAAGGGATATTCCATAGCATCTTATATTCCTCAGGGAAGAAACGTAGGAACTATCGCACAGATTCATGGCGGCGTAGGCAGAAATGTAGCAGAGGATATTGCAAATCTGGAACTTAAACCAACATTTATCAGTCTCGTAAATGACGATGCCATGGGAGAGGAAGTCATCCGTAAATTGGAACGCCATAAAGTAGACACAAGTTATATGCGTAAAGTACCAAACGGTATGGGAACATGGATGGCAATCTTTGATAATAATGGAGATGTAGTTGCTTCTGTTTCCAAGAGACCAGATCACACACCGGTGGAATATATTCTGGATGAGTGTGGAGATGAGATTTTTAAGGACGCAGACAGCATTGCGATAGAGATTGATACAGACAGAGAAATCGTTAAGAAAACCTTTGCGTATGCAGAGAAATATAATAAGAAAGTATATGCAATGGTATCCAATATGAGTATTGCTGTAGAGCGAAGAGACTTTCTGAAAAGAACCTCCTGTTTCGTATGTAATGAACAGGAAGCAGGCATTCTTTTCTCCGAAGATTACAGTCAGACAGAACCGGAAGAGATGGCTAAAATCCTTGCAGAACGTGTGAAATCCGCACGTATTCCACAGATGATCGTGACAATGGGAGGACAGGGCGCTGTATATGCAGATCAGAATGGAGGATATGGCGTATGTCCGGCTATGAAGGTAGATGTAGTTGATACTACGGGAGCGGGAGATGCTTTCTTTGCAGGAACTTGTGCAGGACTTACTTATGGAAAAACATTAAAAGAGGCATGTGGAATCGGTACACGTCTTTCCTCCACTGTAATCTGTACTTCAGAGAATATCTGCCCGCGCTTTATGCCGGAGGAATTCGGACTAAATTATAATACAAAGAATAAAAATCAGAAATAAATTGCAGAAATATACGCTGCATGAAATGAAGCACATAGCAGTTAATATACAGCCAATGGAGGAAAAACAAAAATGGGAAGCATTGTGATTGGAGTTGCCGGAGGTTCCGGCTCTGGTAAATCTACTTTTACAAACAGGATTAAAGATTATTTCGGAGATGATGTAGTTGTTCTTTATCATGACAACTATTACCGCAGACAGGACGGAGTTCCTTTTGAACAGAGAGTAACAGTAAATTATGACCATCCGGATTCACTGGAGACAGAGCTTCTGGTAGAGCATCTGAAGCAGTTAAAAGAGGGAAAATCAATCGAGTGCCCGGTTTATGATTATACGAAACATAACCGTTCTGACAAGGTGATCAGAATCGATCCGAAACCGGTTATTCTTGTAGAGGGAATCCTGCTTCTGGCAGATCCGAGAGTGAGAGACCTTCTGGATATTAAAGTATATGTAGAAGCAGATGCAGATGAGCGTATCCTGCGAAGAATCTCACGTGACGTAGAAGAACGCGGAAGAGATCTCAACGGCATTATCAAACAGTACCTGACTACTGTAAAGCCTATGCATTACCTTTACGTAGAACCGACCAGATCAAAAGCTGATATTGTTATTAACAGCGGTAAGAATGATATCGCATTCGACCTGTTTGTCTCAAAAATCCGTCTGTTGCTGGATAAAAAGGAAGATTGAGTGTAAAAATAAAAGCAAGTTTCTAAGTTCATCAAGATATAGTGAACTTTGGAAACTTGCTTTTTGTAAAAAATTTTATAACGGTTTAACAGTTCTGTATTCTGAAGCCTATTGATGAAAACAGCTTGTAACCAGATCAGGTAAGCCTGTTGTTTCAGTTGTGAAGAGCAATAGACAGTTGACTATTTGTCAATAATTTCAACAGGAGTATCATCTCTGGCATCCAGATCATTGATATATTTTCTTGTTTCCGCAACGATCACATTTGACAGAAGCAACACAGCCACGAGGTTTGGAATTGCCATCAATGCATTCAAGATATCGGCAACGGTCCATACAAGATTCAGGGAAATAACCGGTGCGATCGCGGCAACTGCGATATACAGTACGCGATAAGGAATCAGCCCTTTTTTACCTGCAAAATATTCCACACATCGTTCACCGTAGTAAGCCCATCCAAGAACTGTTGAGTAAGCAAAAGAAATAATGCCGACAACCAGGATCACCGGACCAAGTACCGGAATCTGCTGAAATGCCAGAGTGGTAAGCACACCGCCATCTGTGATACTTCCCATATCAATGGAAGGATTTTTCATAATACTTGTGATGAGAACCAGACCTGTCATGAGACATACAACAACGGTATCCCAGAAAGTTCCGGTGCTGGAAACCAGTGCCTGACGTACAGGATTTCTCGTCTGGGCGGCAGCTGCTGCGATAGGGGCAGAACCCATACCTGACTCATTGGAAAAAAGGCCTCTGGCAATTCCGTACTGCATTGCCATCATAATACCGCGTCCAACCAGTCCGCCGGCAGCAGCTCCTGGAGTAAATGCCATCTTGCAAATCGTTTTTACTGCCGGAATAATAAAATCATAGTTGATTCCCAGAATGATCAGACATCCAAGTACATAAAAGAAAGCCATGAACGGAACCAGGCGTTCACATACGGTTGCGATTGATTTGATGCCGCCAAAGATAACAAGTGCTGTCAGTGCGGCAACTGCGATTCCGATAAAAACCGGAGAGATACTCAGATTCTCATTACATACAGTTGCAATTGCATTTACCTGAGTAGCACATCCGATTCCAAAGGAAGCGAAGCCGCCGAAGAATGCAAAAAGCAATGCCAGCCATTTCATATGTAACCCGCGTTCCAGTGCATACATGGCACCGCCCTGCATACGTCCGTCTTTCGTTTTCACACGGTATTTGACAGCGATAAGAGACTCGCTGTATTTCGTGGCGATTCCGAAAACGCCTGTCAGCCAGCACCAGAGAACAGCACCAGGACCACCCAGCGCGATAGCGGTTCCCACACCAATGATATTTCCGGTTCCAATTGTAGAAGCGAGAGCAGTGGTAAGTGCACCAAATTGACTGACTTCGCCTTCTGCCCCTGTATCTTTCGTGACAGATAATCGGATAGCTGTAACGATTTTTCTCTGGATCACACCTGTGCGGACTGTCATAAAAATATGAGTCCCGAGAAGCAGAAGAATCATCCACCATCCCCATACAAGACCATCCAGTTTGTTAATGAAATTTGCGACAGAATTAATCATAGGCTTCCTCTCCTTTTTATGAATTTATGTGAGTAAAGAAAAGAAGATACATCTTTGAACTTTAAAGATACCGTTTTATATAATAAAAAATTAATGTTATATAAAAAAAGGCATACATACACGATAGTTCATGTGATGTACGCCTTTGTACGGTTCGTCTTTTAGTTACACACATATACACAGATACAAATATCTGTCTGAAATTAAAGATTAATCTCAGTAGTTAAATGTAATTATACCGTAAAAAATATAAAATTGCAATAAATTTTCCATGCTCTTCCTTAGTATACGAAAACTTCCAGAGTATTATTCTTCTAGCTTCATATACTAGCATTGCAACACCAAAACAATCAAAAATGAAAACAACAACCAAGGAGGAAATTGATATGTCAAACACAAAATCTTCTAACCAGGCAGCTGTACCAGAAGCAAAAGGTGCGTTAGACCGTTTCAAATTCGAGGTTGCAAACGAATTAGGTGTACCGCTTACAGATGGATACAACGGTAACCTGACATCCAAACAGAACGGTTCAGTCGGCGGATATATGGTTAAGAAAATAGTATCGGAACAACCATTGAATTTTAGATTTATGTTTTATATCATGATTTAAGCGTCAAAAGCTCGTACCTATTCAGCAGTTATCTTTTACAGATTCTTTTCATTTTCTTACAAAACGGGAACAGCGAATGCTGGAAAAATCATGGGCAAAATATTTTGCTGATGAGATATTCCCAAAGATCGGTGAAAAACCGTATGCTGAAAACGGAGATAAGCAGGGAGGTTGTTCAAGAAATAGTACTTGTATCTGAAAATGAATTAGACAAAAGCAGGATGACATGGTAGAATATAACAGCCAATTTAATAGAAAATCAACCGAAACCATTTTGCTGGTTTTTATTTTTAATTTTGTGCCATTTAAACGATTTAAAGAATGAGAATATGTTGGATTTACTATATCATTTATATGAGCGTATTGTAAAATACAAATTGACACATTTTTCGGGGGGCTATAATAGAACTAATTTTACTTCCAAAAGAAAATAAATATTTTAGCAAAACAGATGAAAGTCTGTGACGCAAAGCTATAGGGCCTGTAAAATGGTAGCCAGTTGCATATGAAATAGCAAAGGGATACTATGGTTAATTAGTAGTAGTTTCTTTGCTTTTTATTATGGTTTAGCTTATCTGAATAGAGTAACAGAGAAAAGAAATAGAAAGATTAAGTAAAAAAGATAACGGAGATTAAAGATGATAAAAAAGGAGGCTGACAGGCAGAACTACAGTATCCTTGCAGGAGAAGGAGCTATTCTGCGGATTTTAAAAGAAATTGACAAAGCCAAAAATAGAGAGAGTATTGGAGCAGGAATTCAGAAACTCCTTGAAGTTCTCGGCAATTATGGAAATGCAGATCGAGCTTATCTTTTTGAAACGGTTCATAGATGCTACAAAGCATATTCGCCAGATGGATTCAGAAAGTGCTGAAATTCCGATCATTGCTGTGACTGCCAATGCCTTTAAGAGTGATGAAGAACATTGTGCTGAAGCAGGAATGAATGCTCATCTTTCAAAGCCTTTTGATATAAATAAACTAATGGAAGTACTTACATCCCTGTTGGACTTAGAATATACGGAGGATAAAAATGTTCAATAAAGAAAAGCAAAGTGAAAATAATATCTTTTCACTGGATAATACAAAGTTAAATGAAAACTGTCAAAAAATCGTACAGGATGCAGTGAGCGAACTGAATATTGTTGGATTCATGACAGGATATTATGATGAAAATCTTACAATTACACAGGTCAGTTCACACATGTTGAAGAATCTGGGATATACGTTTGAAGAATTTCAAAAGAAAACATCAGGTTCTCTGAGAAATCTTTTATATGGAGGAAACCAGACCTTTCTTGAATACGACAGGTTCCAGCGCCTTCAAGGGTGTGGAGAAGGACAGATGCTGATGAGCGATGGCACACCTGTATTTGTCCGTATGTGCAAGAAAGATGCCATAGCAGATGATGGAAAGCAGGTATGGGTATTGTCTGTTCAGATTGACTGGATGCAGCAGAATCTGAAACTGATCAATAACGTGATTCATTCTGGGATGTGGCATTTTGATTGTGACAAAAGCGGAAATATTAAGGAAGTGTACTGGAGTCATGAGTTTCGCACGATGCTTGGGTATCATGACATTCTTGATTTCCCAAATAAACTGGAATCGTGGTCAGATTTGTTACATCCAGAAGACAAGAAAGCAACACTTACACTGTTAGAGCAAGCAATTCAAGACAAAACAGATAGTGTGAAATATGACTGTGAATACCGCTTGAAGATGAAAGATGGTTCCTATCAATGGTTCCGGGCAAATGCCGAGACAACCAGACGTCTGGACGGAACAGTACGTTTTATTGTCGGTACATTCATAAATATTGACAAGAGAAAGCAGAGCGAGATGAAAGCACAGAGAAATGAGGCATTTCATCGTGCCTATACAGAGGGAAATATCTGCGAGTATTATGTAAATCTAAAGGATAATTCTTTTGAGTCACTAAAAGTAGAGGATTCCCTTCTGGAGATTTTTGAAAAGAGCCATACATGGGATGAACTGATTCAGGCATACCTGGATAATTATGTTGTTGATGAGGACAAGGAAGCGGTTTCTCATTTTTACAACCGTAATTTTATTGTTGAAAAACTGAGTGAAGGTTCAAAAGAAATTAACCTTGAATGCAGAATACGGATACAAGGTGATGAACACTGGGTTCGTAATGTCCTTATGAGAGGAGAAGAAAATGACGGTTCACGCTATGCAATGATCTTCGTCCGGGATATTACAGAAGCCAGAAAAGAAATGGAAAACATATTGGAGCTGACACGTAAGAATGATGCGATGGATCTGCTTCTTCAGGGAACAATGCGTCTGGTCAATCGTTTTGCTATGTGCAATCTGGAAGATGATACTTATAAGTTTTATAGTCTGCACGGAAAAAAGCCACCATACGATGCTTACGGAACATATCATGACCTGATCAGGAGGATTGCATCCCGCTATAAAGTGGTGGCAAAGGATGAAACGATTGACAAAGTGATTTCAGCAGATCATATCCGTGGCATGATTAGAAGCATGGATGATATTTATAAGCTGGAATATTGTACGGAAGATGAAAAGCATTTTAAGAGCATGGCTTTCATTCCTTTGTCTTGGAAAGACGGAGTACTTGAAAAGGTGCTGTTGATCGCACAGGATACCACTCAGGAAAAACTTGCGGAGATAGAATCGAGGATTGCTTTGAAGGATGCTTATGAAGCGGCTAACAAGGCAAACAGGTCAAAGACAGAGTTTTTATCAAATATGTCTCATGATATTCGGACTCCGATGAATGCAATCGTTGGTATGACAGCCATTGCCGGAGCAAATATTGATCATCCGGATCGTGTGATTGATTGCCTTGGAAAAATAACCAAGTCGAGCCGTCATCTGCTTGGTTTGATTAATGAAGTACTGGATATGTCACGCATTGAAAATGGAAAGATCGAACTGACGGAAGAAGACTTTAATCTGGCTGAACTGGTAGATAACTTGATCGCAATGACACGTTCCGAGATTGAAGCTCACAATCATAATTTTGAAGTACAGCTCAACAAAATTGAACATGAATATGTAAGAGGAGACAGTTTAAGAGTACAACAGATATTTACTAATATTATGAGTAATGCCATCAAATATACCCCAGATGGCGGCAAGATACTGTTTTCTATTACGGAAAAGGCGACCACTTCCCTGGATATAGGATGCTATGAGTTTGTGATTCAAGACAACGGTATGGGAATGAGCGAGGAATTTCAAAAGGTTATGTTTGACCCGTTTACTCGTGAAGATGATAAACGCATCAGCGAAATCCAAGGAACCGGTTTGGGAATGGCAATCACAAGAAATATCGTCAATATGATGAATGGAAACATTAAGGTAGAAAGCAAGCTGGGAAAGGGAAGCAGATTTACCGTTACTATTTTCCTTCGTCTGCGGGATGAAAAGTCAGAGACTATTGATGAACTGGTCAACTTGCCTGTGCTGGTTGTGGATGATGATAAGATATGCTGTGAAGGAACAGTGGCTACTCTTAATGAGATTGGAATCGACGGAGAGTGGGTACTGTCAGGAAAAGAGGCAGTAGAGCGTGCGGTGAAACGTCATGAGAATGGCAATGATTATTTTGTATATATTATTGACTGGCAGATGCCGGGAATGGATGGAATTGAAACAACAAGGCAGATACGCCAAAAGATAGGACCTGATGTTTCTGTCATTGTTCTGACGTCCTATGATTATACAAAAATCGAAGAAGAAGCCAAAGCAGCAGGAGTAGATGAATTCATTTCAAAACCGTTGTTCCGCTCAAGACTTACCGCAGCACTGCAAAAAATAATATCCGGAAAGCCGAGTCAGGATGCAAGAGATTACCTGAAAAATATCGCTGCAAGTGATTATACAGGAAAGAAAATCCTTTTGGTGGAAGATAATGAACTGAACAGAGAAGTTGCAGCTGAGATCATAGGTATGACAGGTGCTGAGATTGAAACGGCTGTAAATGGAAAAGAAGCTGTAGATAAGGTAGCAGATCATCCAAATGGATATTATGATTTGGTCTTTATGGATGTGCAGATGCCGATTATGAATGGGTATGAGGCGGCTACAGCTATCCGTTCCCTGCCTAAACACAAAGGTGAGCTGTTGCCAATCGTTGCAATGACGGCAAATGCATTTACGGAGGATGTGATACTTGCAAAGAGTGCAGGAATGAATGAACATATTGCGAAACCTCTTGATATGGAAAAATTGAACAGAATGTTGCACGAATGGATGTAAGCCACGATAATAAAAAAATCAATTTACAGATGAGTGATAATTAAGAGGAGAAGGAAATAATTATAAGTAGAGTGTATTCAAGATTGTTTAATAATCCACCAAGAAGCAGTAAGGAATGGAAACTGGAATACAATGCAAGAACTTCTGCTGAGCGTTCTAATAAACGCGAGAAATTAGATTTTAATGAACTCGGTCTGAATATGACAACTGTGATCAATATGTTTCTGAGAACTGTGGTTCGAGAATACGGCATTCCATTTGAATTAAAACTGGACGTGCCGCAGGAAACAGCGGCAGAAGCATTTAGAGAGCAAGAAATTGTTGTCTGACCTTTCAGAATGTAAATCCTCGAATGAGGAAACAATTAAAGGATAAATCTGAAAAGCGAATCAGCTGATGGAAAAATGCACGCTCTGCAGATGCGGTATTTACATCAGTCCCTTCCACATATTTCTATGAAATAAAAAGTGGAGTCAAATTGAATGAAAACACAATCGGACAAGAAGTCAGTCAAAGATATTAAAGAGTTAAAGCAGAGATTTACTAAGCTTTCCATAGGTTTATTTGCAATTTTGACGCTTTCAATCATATTGTTGGCATCAGCATATACATATATTCTGCAAAAATCGTATACAGATATCGCCCTTGAAACGGAACTCAAACGTGATATGGAAAATGCGGATGTAATCCATAAATTGGTAAATGAAAAAATCGGAAGAGAAGAATTTGCCACGCTCCGCCATCAATCTGATGAAAATACAGAAATGTATCACGAGGTTTCCTCGTTTCTAAATGAAATTCGAACGCTGAATTCAACCAGATATTTATACACTGCCACCCGAAATGAAGAAAACAGGCTGATCTATGTGGTGGACGGTCTGGATCCCAACGCAGGAGATGTCAGACATCCGGGAGACTATATTGAGGATGAAATGATTCCGTATATTAACAAGGCTCTTTCAGGAGAAACGGTGTATTCGCAGAACATTGTTGATACGACATGGGGTCCTATTTTCACAGCCTGTTATCCTATAACGGGCGATTTAATGGGCGATTCGGATGAAATAGTTGGTTCTTTATGCATTGAAATGGATATGCAGTCTGTGAATGGGCTGGTAGAGCGAACAAGAAGAGCATCCGTTTATGTTGGAACTATGGCAGGATGTGTGCTGTTTTTGCTTTGTGCTGTCTGCTTTATCAGCTACAAAAGAAAAAGAGAAGATGAAATTGAACAGAAGCTTTTGTTGAGCGAGGCTGCGGAAAAAGCAGAGACCGCAAACAGAGCAAAATCAACCTTCTTACTTAACATGTCACATGATATTCGATCACCTATGAATGCTATTATCGGATTTACGGACATTGCACTTAACCAGACAAATGTATCTGAAATTCACGATAGTCTGCAAAAGGTAAAAATAAGTTCAGAGCATCTGCTGTTGTTATTGAATAATGTACTGGATCTTAGCCGTATCGAGAACGGAAAGGTAAGCTTCTCACCTGAGCCGGAGGATTTGCCTGTACTAATAGATAATGTGATTGCTATCGTGGATGGACTCCTGCTGAATCGGGATTTAACATTTGAGATACATCGCAACATCCCCAAAGAACTTTATGTTCTGACGGATGCAACAAAAATTCGTGAGATATTGACGAATCTTCTGAGTAATGCGGTCAAGTTTACAAAAGATGGCGGAACGATTACTTTTGAAATTAGTATCAAACCGGGCATAGACGAACGGCATATTGTAGGCAGTTATGTGGTAAAAGACAATGGCATTGGTATGAGTGAAGAATTTCAGAAAAGGCTGTTTGAACCCTTTTCACAGGAGGATAACGGCGCACGAACACATTATGCCGGAACGGGGCTTGGAATGGCAATTTCCAGGCAATATGTAGAACTGATGGGCGGTACAATTACGGTTCACAGCAAGAAAGAGTGTGGTTCGTCTTTTACAGTAGAAATTCCTATGGAACTTGCAGACCCAAAACAGATACCTGAGCTGAATCTGATACAGGATGTCAGCCTTAATGGAGTAAAGGTTCTTCTCGCAGAAGATAATGAGCTGAATGCGGAATTGGCAATCGCGCTGCTCGAAGAAGCAGGTATGCATGTAACTCGTGCAGTAGACGGACAGGACGCAGTGGCTTGTTTTGCCAACAATCCAGCAGACACATATGATGTGATTCTAATGGATATCCTGATGCCTAAAATGAATGGGCATCAGGCGGCAAGGGCAATACGTGCAATGAGCAAGGAGCGCCCAGACGCTGCGAAAATTCCAATCATCGCACAATCTGCAAATGCTTTCAAGGAAGATGTACAGGCATCCTTGGATTCTGGAATGAACGGACACATTTCAAAGCCATTCAATATAGATGCAGTGACCACTGCAATAAAACAAAATATAAAGAGATAGAAGATTGAGCAACAATCCGATAACTATCAGAGCATCGTTCAAGGTTTATTTGGACGGTGCTTTTTCTATACCCATTTTTCAGAGAGAAAGCAGAAGCTGACAGCGGCAGGCTATGATTATTCTGCGGTGCAGAAGCGTGTCAATGAACTGCTCAGATAACTGAATAAGTACACAGCAGCAATGCCCATCGAGGAGTTGATTCCTTGGTGGGCATTATTTTTTTGCCTTTCAGTTCTTAAAGCGTAACCTTTTGTCCTTTCACCAGTAGAGGGCAGACAACACGATACGCACCCTCGGAACGGAGGTCACAGGATGACAGAATCACAGAAACAACAGATCATATCCTTTCGCAGACAGGGCATCGGATATTTGAAAATAGCACAGGAACTTGGCATTTCGCAGAATACGGTAAAGTCATACTGCCGCAGGAACAATCTGACGAAACCAATTGAATAACTGCGCGTCGCATTCTCGTTACTTCAGTGATGAGTTAGACGCGCA